>Ga0265338_10001566_pt1 | contig 36897 bp, 56 predicted proteins | sample 42126metaG_FD_193579 | JGI IMG/M metagenome (GOLD analysis project Ga0265338, IMG submission 193579) | Rhizosphere microbial communities from Carex aquatilis grown in University of Washington, Seatle, WA, United States - 4-21-26 metaG | ecosystem: Host-associated > Plants > Roots > Rhizosphere... | reverse complement strand
AGCAAGAGATCAAGCTGTGGGAAAGTTTGGTTGAGTCATACAAGCGCGATGAAGTAAATTACAAACACATCATCCAAATCCAAGATGATCTGATTGTGCAAGTCCAAAAGCTTTCTCTGCTCAAGGACGCTGCGTTGTTCCATCTGCGCGACGTGATCAACTACGTGCCGTTCTTGCCGAGGATCTTCTAATGTTAATCTACGGTGACCGATACGGCGCTTACACCTACATCAATGGCATTCGCATACCTCTGTCACCGCGCCAGTTCCCAATGTCATTTATGAATACGGAGGGTAAGCGTGAAATCTCTAAAGAAGACCAAGAGTGGATCGACAAGAATGTCGTCAAAAAGCCTGAGCCCAGCCGGACAAGTGATCAGTGACATTTTAGGTTTGGTCGGGGTAATCGTAACTCCCAAGCATGTCATGGGTTGGACTCCCGTGCAGCGCGTAAGAGCTGAACGCTGGGCTGCGGCATCCTACTTGCAAGCTTCCGACAATGATGGTATAGTGGTGCCTGAAATGCCGAAGTTCTTGAAACCTTACGAAAGGCCTTGGAAGTGAGACTGCGAAACATTAGACTGTCACACGTCATCCTAGCAATTTGCTACACATACTTCATCTTCGAGCTGGGCTTCTGCTCACTGATGTTATTCCACGATGCGTCAAAGCATTATCAAGCGCCAGACACAGTGTTCGCTCCACCGACTACTATGGATGACGTTACTGCGCAGGCATACGCGGACCTTGACGCATCCGCTAAACGACGCAAGGCCCAAGACGAAGAGCGTGAGCTTATGCGCCCGCTCAAGCAAGGTTGCCCGCCGCTGACCAATCTTTCCCCGCGTCAACAAATCCAACGAGTCAATGAAATTCTCGGAGCTGCACCTGCAGACTTAGAGAAACTGGAGAAGAGATGAAACGCCACACTGCAGATTTCCTAGTGAAGGTCGTATTGGTCTTTTTCATCAGCCTATTGTCGTTCAGCTTGGGCACGTACATGGGCAAGCAAGTTTCCGACGAGCAGCATGAGCGCGAAACTCAATTGCGCAAAGACCTGCAGAAGGTCATCATCGAACCCGCTCCTGCGCCCGAAGAGCATAAGATCCACTTCCAGCTGGTGCCGGATGAAAACTAAGTTTGGCAAGCGCCTCCTGCGCGACACAGCTAATCAGATGTCTCAGCTTCTAACCGAGATGCAGGAGATTGCCAAAGAATTTGCAGCGTTCAAGGCCGGTGACTTCGAGCACCAATCAACTACGGCCATGAACAAACCCTATCCGCTTCACCTTATGGACCGATTTATTGCCAAAGAAGAAGAGCGCGAACGGTTGCAGCAGCGCATTAACACGATGATTCGCATCGAAGGATGGTTAGAATGAGCGACTTCGATCCTGAAGATTACACATTGATGGGCAATGACCAAGTGATTATCGACACGCTTCGCGGCCTGCTTATGGCGAAGTATACGGTCTGCTACTGGGACAACACCGATGGGCGCAGAGCTTACATCAAGAACGTATTCGCGCTATTCGGCGACCTGCTGCGCTGCGAAGAGATGAAGCTCAAGGCTTCGGGCATGCCGCACTACGACATCAGCCTATTCATCAATCCAACGCCCAACGCCTACATGAAAGAATTCCGAGTAGTTGCAGCAATGGCCAACCTGGAAATGTTCACATGATCAAGCTCGACAGTTTTGACATGTACGACTCGTTTATGACGCCAAAGAAGGTCATGCTTCGCTATGCGCTCGACGCCGCCAAGCAACACTGTGAAATGATGTGGTATCAGGCTCGCGCTGTGTCGATCAGAGAAGTCGACTACGAAGATCCTAAGAATGTGAAATGGACGTTTGAAGTGTGGGGTCACGAGATCGAAGTGCCGGATGAATTCAAGCACTGGACAGAGCGATTGATCAACAACGCGCATATGCTCACAACGGGCGATGCTTGGGACGGTTTATGACACGACAACAAATTGCAGAAATGGCCTACAATGATTACATCCGCAGGTCATCAGCCAACCCCGCTTTGAATGAGTGGATCACCGGCTACCTTGAGGGGTTGGCTCTGGGCCTTGAAGTGAAAGATCCACGCATCCTAGACCGTTACAACCCCGAGCTTGATCGCCTGGAACTGCAAGCCGAGCGCATCCGTGCAGAACAGTCTGCCCGCAACTTCAACCAATGGCGCAATGATCATCCACGTTCAGTGACAACCCGCGAAGAGTTCGAGCGTCGTGTGACCGACATTGAGTTCGCTGCTAAGCAACGCAACAACGACATGTTCCCAGGCTATGAATCACCGACAGTGACCCGCTTGGTGGAAACTGGACCGACACGCAAGCCCAATCGCGTAGTTGCGTTCTTTCAAAGCATATTCAGAAATTTCTGAAGATAGGTTGCAGAAATGCAGATAGCTAAATCCATTGAACAATTGGCGAGAGAGTGCTTTGCGCGGCTCTGCCCGTGGATTGCTAAGGAATACCCCGAGTTCCCAGTCGAGAAGTCTACGACCATGCAAGCTTTCATAGAAGGTGCCAAGCTGAATGATATGTATTTCGGCACAAAAACATATCAAAAGGAACATTCGCCGTTCATCGCCTATTACCTGACTATCAACGGTCGGCAAGTCGGAACAGTCTGCTTCTCACAGCGCGAAGTCGACGAGCTGATTCAATCCATCAAGCGCGGGGAGCCGTGGAAATGAGATTGTTCATGCGTAAGACGTCCAGCTCGCAGGGCGAATGCTGGGCCGAGGATTGGGATTCGGTCATGGGCCATGCAAAATTCTTTATCACCGACACAGAGATTCTTATAGATGACCTTCGCGTGAAGAGCTGGCACCGACGTAAAGGTGTAGGCACTGCGCTGGTCAACCATATCCGACAAATCGGCTTGCCAATCAAACCAGTTTGTGTTTTACCTAACGAAGACGCACACGGGTTCTGGGACAAGGTTACACCGGATTGGCGGACCACGTGAGTTATTGCGATAAACACGAAAACCATTTAAGAGAATAACATACTTGACTAGAAAGGTAGACTAATGACATACGAGGATATCCGCTACGCTCCCTACTTACGGCAATTGTGGTCGCTCCTCAAAAACGTCAAGTACCTGAAGTTCAAATCGCTAGCCCGACGCTTCTATGATCGACAGTATGCCCGTGACATTGACCACCAATGGAAAGTCACCGGCTATTATGGAAAGCTTGCGTCGTTCCACACTCATCTACCTCTGGTCGAATTGTTTAGCTCACACGACATTAATTATCACGACTGGGTTTTAAAGCTCAAGGCTAAGCTACAACGATACCAGCCACTTGCGCCCATCAAAGTCATCTGGGACCCGTTCTACAGCCGCTGGATGGTCGTGGACGGCAATCACCGCCTGGCCGCGTATCGTTCTGAGAAATCTGGCTCGTTTGACGTTCCGGTCATTATCCTGTATCCTGTTGGTAGGTTAGACACTTATGGACCGATTAGAAAGGACCTAGCATATGCGCAAAAAGACGCGAAAGAATGGCACGAGAAAAACATCGCGAGCCGTTCCCAAGGAAATTAGAGTGATCATTGCCGGTGGAACAGCTGTCGGTAAATCGACGCTCATGCAGTTCTTCGCGAAGGCCTTGGCCGACGCAGGATTCTCATTCGAGTTATCTGCTCCGAAGTTCGATGGCAATCCAATCGTATGCGACGAATTCCAAATGGATAGACTGGGCGCGATCAAGGGAAAGCGCAAGACCAAAATCCTGCTCGAAGAGCGCAGAACTTATACGTCAATCGACACAACCGGCCAGCGCGAGAAAATCTACGGCGTGAAAGAAGGTACATAATGTTCTTCAAGATGTGTGACAAGCTTGGCTTGAAAGTGCAAGCGCCTTTTGGAGAGATCGCGCCCACCGAGCATACAGTATCAGCCCGCGAAGTTGAATTGCTCTTATCCTCGTGCAAAGTCGCGTGGGGATGTGGCAATGAAAACAACTTCAGCCTCATCCACGGCGAACACGTTCAGCCGGACGGCTTCGAGCTTAAGGGTCTGGTCCTGTCAGTTGAGCCGACGAATAATGAAACTACTCGCTCTCTGGTAAAAGACATCGCAGAGTGGGCTAAACAATCTGACGCGCCGCCTTACGTTAAAGATATGATCGCACGCCTTGCTGCAAAGAACGTCCTATGAAGCCAACCCAATTGTCGTACGGAGCACCGCTTCAGATCGAGGAGCTGGACCTGCAGCAGATGGGCTTGTATCTTGATACGCAGTGCGACATCAATGACCCAGATGTCTTTGACTCCGGCTATACGAATATGGGCAAGACATTGTACAAGAAGAAGTCCGACGAAGGTGTCAAATGGCGCATCTTTGAAGACAAAGACCTTGTGCTTCACAAAGATTTGATCAAAAAATGAGACCACAAACCTGCCCATATTGCAACCACGGATTCAGCCAAGCATCGCTGTTCAAGCACTTCGGCAACTGCGGACCTGCGATGATCATGCTCGACGAACGCATTGCGGCGCAAGCCGCTGCTTTCCGTGAGATGTCTGATCAGGAGATTGAAGCCCAGATTGGCGTAGCCATGAACCACCTAGTCAACCTGTACGTGCAGAAGCATGGCTCTGAACCACCTGCCCAATGGCTACTTGACAAAGAAGCACTTGTACGAAATAATGCAGCTAAACTGAGAGGTAAATAATGAACAAATTTACAGATGCAGAATTCGCAGCACTCAAACGCATTGCACAAAAAGAAGTCCGCCGCTTCAGTAAGGAACATCGAAAGAACAATCCGCCTTCGTTCCTTCGCCCGATGAAACTCAGCTGGACACTTCGCAAGGCGATCAACATCAAAGAAGAATCGTTACCGCGCACCTTCGTGGTCAAGAAGCTTTGGAACTACATAAAGACCAACAATCTGCTCGATTCCAAAAACCGTCGCAACATCAACTGCGATGAGAATCTGCAGCAAGTCTTCGGCGGCAAGAAAGTCGTCAGCATGTTCGAGATGACGAAATTGGTGTCGAAACACCTTACCTAAATGAGCATTATAATACTCATTAAGCCGGTTAATGTGCATTATAATGGACAAAACTGGCGTTTTTGGTCATAATTATGGACAGGAGGCAAGATGGGCATTTTATCGGCAATCGGACTTTGGTGGTTATCAGTCGGTTTCTCGATTTACGCAGTGATCTTCTTAGCTGATGCACTGCACGGCTTCGAGAACTTCCGCGAGACCAACTACAAAGACATCCTTCGCGGTCTGCTGGGCATCCCGTTCTGGCCGCTCCCGCTCTACGGCCTTCGCGAAGCAGTCGTGAATTATGCAACCAAACTCGTAGTCAATGAGGGCGAGCTTCGCGCTACACGCCGAGCCTACGAGAAAGAGCGCCAGTGGAATGCCGCTCCATACCAAGGATGGCGCATCGCCAACTTCGCCTACCATTTACGGCTGGCTGAAGAGAAGCTTAAAATCTATGAAGGCCCGCGACTCACGTCGGCAGGCAAACACATCAAAAACTTGCAGGAAGAAAACCACCAGCTGCGCGAGATTATTAAGAACGGTCTGGGCGCTGCGGACTTAAAAGATGACCACGAGCCGTTCGACAAGAAAACATGAGCACCTGGCGCGTTACTGGCAGACGAATCACCTCAGAGAATTTCCAGTATGAGGTTGAAGCCGACACAATGGAAGAAGCCACGGCTAAGGCCAAGACCGATGACGTGATGGTTTGCTATCTGCCTCACAAAGAAAAGAATGAACAGGTCATGTCGGAGTCGATTGACTTAGTTGTGGAGATCCAGTGAAACTTGTACCGCTGTTCGCATTCGGGTTCTTCGGATTTGTACTGGGCAGCTTGCTGTCGTACATGCCTGCGCTCAAGAACAGCCAGTACTACTATCCGATGTGGTTCGCCGTGTCAGTGCTCGCGGCGTGGTCGTGGGCAATGGTCGCTCGTGTAGTGCCGGACTCAACCGAGTTGGTTCGCGTCGGACTTTACTGGGATACACTCATGCAGCTGACTTATCTCATAATTCCAATCGCATGTTTTGGAGCTAGGCTAACACTATTACAATCAGCCGGTGTAGCTCTGATATTCACAGGTCTGATGATGACGAGGGGATGATGCCTTGGAAACTAGAACAACCCATGCTTGGTTCAGTCGGCTCAGAGGGTATCTTTCAGCAATTCGACTCAGAGTCCGAGGCGGAAGAGTACAGAAAACAAGTGATTCGCAGGCTCGATCATTACGTGATCGCCAAGCACAATGGTCAAGGCCCGTCCCAGAAAACTCTGCAGGAGCTGGAGACGGACGCATCGGATGCTCGCCAGCTGAAAGTCGTGCCCGTATGAATTACAAGGACGGTGCATTCACTCCGCAATGGCCAAAGGGTGTGTTCGATATGCATCCGCGTTGCAAACCCACTCATATCGTAGTTGACTACGTGAGTGATAAATGCGATGCTATAGATGCCATACGATACTGCATGGGAGGACAAGTGAAGCAGGCTGACAAGGCATATCTCGACGAATTAATTGAACAAGCCAACAAAGGCCGACGTGCGTTGGTCGAGCTTTTCCGTTTAGTCCCAGACGACATTCAAGTTTCATGCCGCGACGAAGAGCAATATGGTCGCAAGGCTGGATCGTGGGGTCCGCTCAAATCGTACAAAGATATTTCGTATCGCATCCGACCATGCGACTTCCCTCTTGAGAAGATCGGCAGCTGGGAGATCGGCGTATCTGACGATAAGTCGCATCTCACCATCGGTTGTATGTCATTTAATTTGTCGCAACTTCAGCACGCGCTTTTTAAATTGTGCGTTCAAGAAGAGCCGTTCATGGATGTTAATGTCGGTGACCCAGAGCGTCCTCAGTACCGGATCTTCGCATCGCGCAGAGGCATTCGCGTTGGCGAGAATTCTCTCAAGTGGGGAGAAGCTGAGAAGCTGTACGGCGCGATCAAAGAATGGAATCGACGAAAATGAGCATGAAGGTCTACGATGAAATTGAGTGCATCAGAGATGGCGCATGGAAGGGCATCAAGGACTATGTTCGTGTCGGCGATAAAGCTGTAATCAAAAGCGTATACTTCAAGGGTAATATCGGCATCTTCGATATTGAGATCGTAAAAGGTTGGCATTCCGGCCAGGTCGTGCCAGTGTCCGAAAAGAATATCGAGCAGTATTTCAAAAAGATTGAGGCCAAAGTGTCTGAGTATAAAGTTGGTCAACGCTTAGTCGCACATGAAACATTCGAGCTGTCATATATGAAGTGCGAGCGTGGTGACGTTGCCGTTATCAAAACGCAGATTGACGACTTGTTCGACATCACGCATGAAAAGTCCGGCAAGAAATTTCAATTTTACTCAAGTGATATCCGCCGCTACTTCGACATCGAATCTCCAAACCCGTGCCCGCCCAGCTTGCGCAAATGGTTACAAAATGTCCAAACGCAAAGGTCGTAAACGAAAGCTCAAGCTCGATACGCTGCTGAAGCTTAAGGCCCGTGGTGAAAAGGAAGCCTATGCCTACGGTCGCATTCTTGATTCGCCGGAAGATGCTGGCCAAGAATATGTCGCACGTCTGCTCTCGGGCAGGCACGCCCACGCGACCGTCCAACAAGCAATGCTCGACATGGTTCACGCCCAAACCGGCAAGCCGGTCATGCCTGGCTACGAAGCGAAAAAGAACATGCACCTTGCTACTCCGCTCGATCCCGAGCGCATCCTACAAGGCCAGAATCCCACCAACCGAATGAACCAGCGCATCTTGCTGCAGGAAGTCATTTCCAAGCTCGATCATCGTGCGCAGGTCATCATGTCGCTGTACCTCAACGGCTACACGTTCGGAGAAATTGCCCAAGAGTTCGAGGTTACACAATCGTACATTCACCAGCTTTATTGGAAAGCTGTACAAAAGATCCAAGGCATGATAGCCTAATCTTTTGATCGGCGATAGTAGCTTAAGCAAGCGTGTGCCTGCAAGTAGGAATGACACCGTTAGTTCCCTAGAGATGCAGGCGCGAAAGCGGCACTTGTGGTTGCAAGACACCATACGGGGAGTGCCAGATTGCAGAACTCGCAGACTGCCTTTCGCCCTTTTCGCAACCATATAGGAGTAGACAATGAACATTATAATGTGAACCTAACAGGAGGTCTCATTTATGTCATTGTCCACACTCCGAGAGCAAATCGACTCTCGTTTTTTCACGTCCCCATACATTCTTGACGATGCGCGTCAATCGTATGCCCACTGGTGGAGACATCTCGGCTACATGCTCGACATCGAATACGATCACATCTTGCATCCCGACCGCCCGCGCCGCCGTTACATGCAGCGATACCACTATACTCGCTACGTCGATCACCGCCCGCTCGTTGAGCACACGGTAGTTCTACCTACCGGCGAAGAGATCACCTACGAATGGAAGACCGCGCACAGCCCTGGTTGGCGCTGTCGAGGAACTGACAAATTCCGCGAAAAGCGAGCATTTGTCCAACACGGCGTTGAAAAGAAGCAACGCGATGACGCTTGGCGCGAACATAAACAGTTCGCCCGCGACAAAGGCAAACGGAAGAAATGTCAGCGTTGTTGCGGTCGATGGATGAAAACTTTGGTCAACCGAGAAAATCGTCGCGCAAATAAGCGTCTTATTTACCAAGAGAAATACGAACAAATTCCAACACTTGCCGATCCGGTCGACCGCTGGAGATGGGACTAACCGCAAATAAGGGTCTTATCTGTACCTAATCTTTTGGTCGTGCAGAAGAGAGATAGATGGCGAGGCTGTAATGGTCAGACCCTGGAAGCTCTGCCGTAGTGTGTAGGGATAAAAACTGGACGGCGCAACCCCTACCACAGCATGCAAGTACGTCTCCGAGCGTACACGGTGGCCCTTGAGCTAGGAGTAGCGTCCTAGCCTGCACACTCCCCTTCAAAATCGTTGTATTATATCGAACAGACCCCACGGCGATGAGCCTAATCTTTAGGGCATATGACAAGATACCAAGAGTTCCTTCAGTTTATCTCAAACTACGTCGGTGGACCGAACTTCGACGCAGTGTTCCAGTCGATATCTGACCAACTCCAAAAGCAAGATGACCTGGCCGTTGCCGTAACCGATCAGCTGACAATTTCAACAGCCTCTGGCGTCTACCTCGACAAAGCTCTTTCGTCAAAAGGCGTGACGCGCCCTGGCGATCTCGGAATGGACGATGATGCATACCGCGAAATGGGCATTTCCATTGTCGCCGCGAAGCAGATCACCGAAGCCGTTCACGTGGTTCTCTCGACGTTCTACGGCGATGATCTAGTTCGCGCTCACACCACGTCGGGCATTGCCGGTCCATACATTTTTGCACCTGGCGATGATCTGCAGTTCATGCTCGAAGACGGAGTGGTTCACACTCTGACGCTCACCGGCACAGAGTTCACCGATCTGCAGAACGCAACGGTCGACGAAATCGTTGACGTCATCACGCGATACATACGCTCAATCGGCTCAAACGGTTTCGCGTTCAATTACACTGACCCCGACACCAACCTTCAGTACGTCCGCATTTACGGCGGAGCAAAAGGTCCATACTCTTTGGTGCAAGTTGTCGGCGGAACTATTCAGAACGAGCTTGAGTTTCCGACCATTCGCCCGACATTCCTACCGTCAAACACGACCGTGTGGGAAATCACTCGCAACATCGGCGACACCTATCGCTTCCGCTGGGTCTCTGGACCTGCACCTCTCTTAGGAGTGGTTGAGCCAGGCGACAGCGTTATGATTTACGGCCCGCAGTTCGAGGCGTATGGATTTCACGGAACTTACGCTGTGACTTCGGCGCGGCCCGTCGGCCCAATGACGTCATATGACTCTGGCTACTTCGAGATTCAAACGACTGTCCAAACGGGATTAGCCTCCAGTAAAGCCAACATTGCTCCGCCCGTAAACATGCCTCCGACATTCTACACTTACACGGTCACTCAGGCTCTTTACTCCGATCTGAAATTCTTCGCACCTGACAAGAACACTCCGTATTCCCAACCGCGCTACGCACTCGCGTGGGAACCGGCTAAGAGCTTGCTGAAAGTTTACATGCCTGCCACGACTTCAATCGTGCATCGTGAACTTATTGGCGCAGCTCACACTCACATGCTCTATCCGGCGAACGAACTCAATGGTTCAATTGGATCAGCCACTGACATGACGCAAGAAATCATCTTGGTGAACAACTACACCTTCAAGGTTCCGGCTAACGGTGCAGACTGTATGGCGACTGGTGGAACTGCAGTGTTCGGCTCGAACAGTATTCCGATCAACTACATATCTCGCTCGCAAGGTTTCACGACTGTTGTTTGCGCATCGCCATGTACAGGACAAGCTACGCCAACTTCACCGATTGGAACAGCTGGCATTTTGACAGGCTCGCCCGATGCATTCGGAATTGTACGCTCTACGCAGGTTGGCCTGATCACCGTAGGCACTGCGCTCGCGGACGATCCTCTCAATCCGTTCTTGGGCGCGTATGTCGTTGACCCGACTGCAAATTACACTCTGACAAATGAGATCGTAACTCTCCGCGAGCCGATCATTGCAGGCTCGGCGCTGAGCACTCTTCTCGTTGAAGGTGTACTCCCGAACACGTCAGGCAACTTGCTCTTTGGTTTGAATCTCGATGGCCAAGAATCTCCGGTTCCGTATCTCGCAGCGCAATCGGCATCTTCGACGGACGCCGTAAACATTCAGTCGATCAGTCAGTTTGGAAACACGGTCACTGTCACTACCGTTGCGCCGCATGGCATCATAGCTGGCGAGAAAACTTTGATCAACGGAACGGTGAACTTCAACGGTCAGTGGGTCGTAGTCGGAGTTCCTTCGATCACGGTGTACACTTTTAATCGTACACCGGCTGCAACTCTGTTCGAGAGCACCGGAACTTCTACTCCAATCATCGGAAACCCCGTCACTACTCTGATCATGGACACCGCTTACGTGTTCAAACAAAATCACGGAGTTGGCGAAGACGTCACTCTTCTTTCTGCAACGCAAGCTTACACTCCCGCGCCCGATGGATCTGATTACGGATTTTACGTGACATCCACTGCGGAAGGGCGTATCTATGCAGAGAGCATCATTCAAGCAATCACTGCTCTAGGGATTAACCTGGAAATTATCATTGTGTACCCGTCTGATATTGGGCTCGGAAATGCTGGCGACTCAGAAGCGTCGACCGCACCACCTCCGCCCGTGTCCGATGCGTTGTACGTGTGGGGACCAGATGCGACGTAAAACAGAAGTTGAATATCTCCGTGAGATAGTTGACCTGCAAGCTCAACTTATAACTGAACTTCGTAAACAACCGACTGTACAGTTTAACAATTTACCGCACGTGAGCATCCCATCCGTTTGGCAAGTTCGCTGCGCTCCAGGATTATGCGAATATGAACCGTCTAACACCACTGCTCCTCTCGCTACACCTTGCAGGAAGTGCGGTCAATACGCGCTTGGTCTCACCACAACAACTTTCACCGCAACCCAAGGTAAAAATGCTACCTGATCAAGGCGAAGCCGATTCATTCTACTACGACGCTTTGTCGGAATACATCGACTCGTGCGATGCAACGACTGAGCTTTACGCCGAAGGTAAGACGCCGGATACCGCTGCACTCATCGCGGAAGGCTTGCGTTTTTCCAGCACATTCAAAAAGCTGGCCTACGTGGTGAAGGTCGCAAACGGTAAGTTTGGCAAACAGTTCATCATGCCGCATTTCTTTTTCGATACGAAGTATTGGGAGAAAGTTCAGTGAAGTCACTCCTCCACACAGGCGCGAGTCTGCTGTTAAAAGTTTCATACGACGTCGGACAAACCAAGACCATTGGCTTTGCCCGCAATTTGTCGTTCAGCGTCTCGCAAGGCCAGAAGGTCACCTATGTGGTCGATTCGATCATTCCCGCCGAGATCGCGCAAGGCGCGGCACCGTCGTTTGTCAAAGGCTCGCTCAACGTGTTCTTCCCGAAAGGTACTACGCCTGAGTCTTTAGGCCTCGTTCCGTACCGCATCGGGCCAGACGGCTCGCAGTACGCCCAACTCTCAAAGTACATGACGTTTCAGATACTCGACCGGCAGACTTTAAACTTGGTTATGGGCCTTGAACAGTGCAAGATTGGCTCATACAACTTTGTGGCTCAAGCTCGCGGAATTGTTGAGCTGCAACTGTCGTTTGATGGCATTTTAGCAACCCCAGGATTGACGCTGTGAAGCCTAATCTTCCTGGCATAAAGCACATTGGAGAACGATAATGGCTGTTGGAAGACGTTTACTAGGTTACTCAGGAATGCGAGTCGACTGGCCACATATTCGGTCAATCGAATCAAGCACTTCAAACGACTTCGACATGCTGTGTCGCGGGTTCCTAACCGGCCTGAACCGCCCTTACGTCTCCAAAGGCTTCGACATCCAGATCCCGTCCTCGGCCATCTTTGCAAACCAACTCACCATTACCGTAGCTGATTCCACCATCGTTCATTCGTCTGCTTCTGAGTCCGGCACAATATTGACGCTGCCTACGACCCAACCCGACGAAGTTCTGAGCCCGACCAACACTCGCGTGATCGGATCTTTCCAAGCGAACGCGCTCAACTATGTCGGTCTCGATTATACTCGCGTGACCGATCTTGCGACCGTGGACAACACCGCTGGTTGGTCTGCATCGCAGCTCTTGGAGTTCCAACGCACTGTGCCAATAGGCCAGATTTTGGACTATCGCTTCATCATCTCGACGAGCGGATTCTCGACGTTCTTGCCGTTGTACATGGTTCAGACCACAAACACAGGCGCGGTTGCTTGGATCACCAAATCGGTGACCGACTTCTGGCGCTTGGGCACTGGCGGCGCGAACCCGAACCCGTTCAACTCGTTCAACTGGGGAAATCTGACCAACACTGAAGCTGGCGCGAACCCGCGCCGTGAGTGGATTGGAACAGTTCCTGGCGCGAACCCTTTAACGGTTCAGCCTGGCGATCCCGCAGACGCATTCGATCTCGGCGACTTCTCCATCCACAACTTGAAAGACTTCGTTGACGCTGTTTGGACTCGCTTCAAAGAGATCACTGGTTCCCAGTACGGGTATTTCGATTCTACATTGCCAGGTCCTGGCGGTGGAACGGGCGGACCAGGCCTGAATTTACATGACGTTGCATTTGACTCTATTGGCTCCGTCCTAACAGGCGCGGGTGAATTGTCCTACAACTTGATTTTAGCAACCACTCCGCCGACTGACGGAGCCTTTCAATCTTCATTGTCGGACTCGACCGGACTTGCGGGCGACTTCTACGTTGAAGGCGTGATCTCGTTGACCCAAGCTGAAGTCAGCGGGTTCAATCAGAACAATCTCCTGATCAACTCTTTGACATCAAACGTCGGTTTCATCACGACCCCGCCCGAGCCTCTGCGCGAGCGCCGTCTATTTAGACCGTCTTTGTCGTCTTGGATTTTGAACGCGTACACCGACACTCAGTCTCCTGCCAACCGTCGCGCCAATTTAGCGCGAATTCCGGCTGGTTCTGGAACTCTGACCAACAATATCTCCTCGTGGTCATTCACGAATGTCTCCTCCCCTACCTCTGAGACACAATGGACAGTTGTTACGGTCAACACGTCTACGCCGCATGGCGTAAATCCTGGCACATTCTGCCGCGTGTTCGGGTTGCTGGCATCTGGATCTGTTTCGCCCGACGGCGTACATCGCATCCATAAAACGCCTTCAACCACGCAGTTGATGTTTGTGATCAATACGCCTATGTCCGGTACCCCGACGGTCTCCGGCTCGAATGGCGTTGCGCTCGACACTCAGACGCGCAGCCCGTTCAACCCCTCGTGGGCTGTTACAGGTCTCGCAACTAACACGGGCACTCTGGCCTATGTCACGGCACCTGGCCACAACTTGAGTGCGCCGCAGTCATTGCTCGGTAATACGACCAACGGCTCAAACATCATCACGAATATCTCGACCCCGAGCAAATTGTTCGTCGGTATGAAGCTAAGTGCTTCGAGTGGATTGCCCGCTGCGTCACACATCACTCGCGTTGTCTCGACAACTTCTGTCGAGGTTTCGCAAACTGCGAACGCAACTGTTACCGGCGCGACACTGACCCTCCAACAAGAAGTCCTTGTTCAAGGTTTGCAAGATACCAGCCACACGTCGCAACAACTCGACGGTGTTTATCCTGTTTTGGGCTTAGGCCCTGCAGGTCAACTCATCTTAGACTTGGGCGTGGTACTCACTACTCCGAGTGTTGCCTCGACTGCATCCGTCGACCAACTGTTCTATAAATTCATCTTGACTCTCACGGGCGCGACACCTACCCAGTACGATGTCTTGAACGTGAACGCATTCGGTATCGCAAACGACACGGTATCCTATCTTGTAGGACCGGACACTTTGCCGACGATGCTGCCCGCGACTGGCGCAATCCAATTGGATGGCGTGATCGCAAATGCCGCAGTGCTCCAACCTGTGATCGTGAATACTATCACGAACGATGGTTCAGGCAACTTGACTGTCACCACCGCGACTCCTCCTGGACTCGTGACAGGTGGTCCATTAAACTTTACCATCTATGGCAATCCCGCACTGTCCGATTACATCCGCACCTATGAAGGTGTGAATATCGTCGTGACAACTGGTACGCCCACGGTCAATCCTTCGCCGAGCGTTGATGCGATCACGGGCGCAACTGTACCTCCATCTTCTGGATTCAACACTGGCCAGTTGTATACCAATGGTGGAACAACCGATTGGCAAGGTAACAACTTCACGTTAGCTGCGACTCAACTCCTCGGCAAGATCCGAGTGGTTGGAGGCGTTCCTGTTGGAACTCCCACAGGCAACGTATTAGTAGACGTTTACGCGTCTTCATCTAACATCCCGACCGGACCCGTTCTCGCAACATCTGACCCTGTACTTGCTTCGACAATCACCAACTTGGCGAACATCGACTTCACATTCTCTGGCGCTGGCTATCCTTCATTAGCTGCCGGTAACTACGTGTGGGTCGCTCGCGGAACAACTACGAATGCCGCGAACGCTGCGACTATTAAGAGCACAGGCACTGGTCCTGCAACTTTCGGCGATGCAGTTGCGACGCTCAACGCTGGTACAAGCTGGTCTGCAGTCACGTACTCGAACTACTATCAAATCTTTGGAGCAACCGCTGCTCCGACGAACGTGTTCCAAATCTTGGGCACTGGCATCATCCCTGTAGCTGGCGTTCCTCCGAACTACACCAACAGTGGAACCGACACGACTTCAGTCAACCTCCCGAACAATCCTTATCCAGGTCCTGTTCAATGGTCTAACGATATCGTCATCAAGAGTATCGTTGGCGACTTGTCGTTGACGGTCCCGCAAACTGCAACGGTCGATACGACTGACCCGCAAGTTGACCCCGCTGCAAATTCGTTCAACGTGAATGGTCAAACCGGAACTGCATTCCTGCAAGACGGCGAAGTCTTATTCATCAAGCTTGAGCGCAATAAGCCGGTCACTTCCAATACGCTTTACACTACTGCCGGTGGAGCGTCTGGTATCGTGACTTCAAGCATCATGCTCGACGCCGAAGGTAATCCTTTGGTGCCTGGCGACTTCTTGCGGTTCGCGAACGAAGCTGACTCGTACTGGTTGCGCATTGCGACAATTGGCCCGACATTAGTCACGTTCATCACTGATCGCGGACAGATCCCTACGACTACTCAGCGTCCGGCCAACTCCGGTCCTATGATCTACACGAAAGGTGCTTACAACAAGACCTACGTGAAGCCGCACTACCTCGTTGACCCGTCACCAGACACTTATTGGTTGGCAGTTCGCCGCGACAACGGCGCACAAGGCTTACTTGGTTCCAAGGTGTATTTCCGTTCGTTGGAATTGTCGCCTGGTGAAGTTCGTCCGATCAACGACGGCGTATCAAACAACTTGCTCGTGTACACTGGCGCGTTCAGCGAAGGCGCTACACTCCCGAATTACTCTGTCTCTGACCCGACTGGACCGAATCAATATACGGCCACGTTGTCCATTGCTGCAGTTGACAATCTTACTCAGATGGTCACCTTCGGAACAGGACCTGGCAATATCCCGCTGTCCGGCGACACGTTCCAATATTTCGATGGCGTCAATTATCACTTCTACACCATCGTGCAACCCGTATCTGGTCGCACAGTTATCGTGCAACAGCCGACAACCGCTCTCGTGGTGTCTGCAAGCGTCACGTACTTCCGCCAAGATCAGTTCATCGAAGATTCCGACAACCTCACGCTGGCCATTCGTAAAGAAGATCGCCAAGCAGGATTCGTCAACACGTCACTCACTCGACCTGTTTACGATGAATCCATGTACATCCAGTCGATGGTCATAACCCTCGGCGGGACGAATCTCGTTCGCTCTGGCTCGTATGTGTACCAAGGACCGATTAATAATCCCACCGCCCTTGCTTGGGTTATGCACGGAAACGCGCCTGTAACTGAAACGATTGAATCGTCCTCGGTAACAATGCCTGGTGGAAACGTGAACGTAGGAGTCAACACGATATTAGTTAACATCGTGTTCGGAACTTTCTCGCACGGCACCGGACTCTTCCAAAACGGGTCCTCTACCGGATGTACCGTGAATAACCCAGGCAACCCACCTTTCCCAGCACCGTCGGTGTACGGGGACAGTTCAGGTGGTGGTGTCGAAATGGTTCTTCCGCCGAACGGCAGAACTGAAGTTGTTTCGTCTGGCGGGATAACCGTTTACGGAACTCACTCGTTCTACAAGCAATCATCCAATGTACTTCACGCGGGCGAAGAACTTCTCGTCATCGTCAATGACGGCATCCGACAAGCGATCATAGATTACACCGAGACCTTTGGTGGTCCGAAGTCTAAGATCCAGGTCGTCCGCTTCTTGCCGCCGAACACTCGCATCCGCTTCAGAATCTTGGCCGCATACGGTTCAGCCGTTGCAGCCGCAGCAGCAAATGTCAGCTTGCAAACCGCTTACAACGCGGGAAGCAGTATCATTTGCGCAACTGGCGTTCCTGTCTCCATTCAATCTTCGAGTCCGAACACTGGCGCAACCGCGCTATCATTGAACGGATCTCTTTCGATTGCCGGTGGAACGTCGCAGCTTGGCGGGATTTACAACCCGACTGGCGTCGACCAAGGATTCCAGATCGGTAACGAAACCAATAAGCCTCAAGGCGTTTGGGCTGGTATCGAGAACGTCAAGACGCACACTGGTTACCCTGGAAGCGCAGTTATCAGAACAACCGCTGCTCAGACCGTAACCGGCGCAACCGGCACGATCATTACTGGCACGGCGATCACTCTCCAAAACAGCTACGCGTACCGCATCAAAATGAATGCGACTGCGCGGCGCTCGGACGGTGTTTTGGCTGGATCTGCTTCGTTCACTCTCGAAGGCACTTTCTACTGCGACAGCTCTGGAAATGCGTTCGCAGCTGGTTCGCCTGTGTCGACTGAAAACGGATTCAACCTCGATGGTGCTAACTACGCGGTAGTATTCGCAATCTCTGGGAATCAGGTTATGGCAGTCGTTTACGGAACTTCCGGCTCGACCATTCAGTGGGTATTCTCAATCGAGCAACAGGGAGTAGGCTTACCGTAGCCTAATCTTTGATGTATGGAATTGAGTAAAGCTGAACAACCCGCAGGCACCTTGAGTAATGGCAAACAGTACTTCATGCGTGCCCATCATCCCGCCCACAAGACATTCACCGGCCAAGAACACGCGGAAGCTTCCCAACAGCTCCGCGACAAAGGCCATCACATCATGCAAACTGGAATGGACCAAGACGATGCCTTCGGCATTCACCACGGGCGCACGATTATGATCGCTGCAAAGCACCACGCTGAGCAGGCCAAGGCGAAGGGCTTACCTCCGCACAACAACCCTCCCAAACGATAATATGGACGCGTTCAGAGAAGCTTTCGAGCATCTGATCAAGTCACCCTACGGCCCGAAAGGGATGGGTTTGTATAACGACGCCGACAATGCTCGTCGAAAGATGGAGCGCAGCTCGACCGCCCGCACTCGCCCGACCATTTCCCAACAAGCCGCTCGCGACGCAGCGTCTGATCAGATCCGGTCCAAGAAAAATCCTGTCCGCCAGTTCAAGCCGCATGAGATTCACGCGTTGATGCGCAACGGATTCAAACTCCCGAAGCCGCCGAAAGCGGTATAGCTGTATACCATCGGCGCACCGATATACGCGTATACCATGACGCGCTGTGCCTTTTACCAAATTTTACAATTTTTAATCAAATTTAACCAATTTTAATCAAATTTGGACAATTTACTCGGCGACGAGTTCGATTTTTCCGCCAGGAAAGGCGTGGGTTTTGAATGCTTTCACGACTGGGCATGGAGATTGATTGGAAGCATCGTGTTTGGCGGCTTCTAGGCTGATGAAGTTTAGAGTGGCTTTCGGGAACACAATGCGGATAGGGCCTTCTTGCATGTTGACCATGCACGCGAGGGAAAGCTCTTCGATGGCTTGAATGATTGATTTTTGCGCACCGTATTCTTTGAAGATGTCGTCGTTCATACTGCTCCAGATTTATTGGGATGGTCGTCGCCGCGCTCAACAATGGCATCGTACTCTTTCTTAAGTTTCTCAAGTTCGTTGCGAACATCTTCGATAGCTATCTTGCGACCTTCTTTCCAGTCCAATTTACCAGATTTAATCTCGGTCAGTATGGACTCAAGTTTCTCGCGCAGATCGCTCATGTCTTCTTCACCTTTGGGACCAAAAGGTCGCACTCGATCAAGTCAACTTTGTCGACGAGCTTGATCCACTCAGGCAACGCTTCGCCTTTGACGATCTCGCTGTCATCGAAATGTGCATGCCAATCCGCGAGTAGCTCCTGTTTTAGGAGCTGGCGGCAAGATGCGTCGGGATCACCGGACAATTCTTTTTGAGTTAGGCCAATCTGAATTATTTGCGGAATCAAGTGAATGGGTTCCAAAACCTCAACCATGAAATCAATCGAAAGTGCTGTGACTGGAAGCTGAGCAATCTTGGCAGTGATAGTGTCGGTCTGGGTAATTTCCAGAACCATACCTGAAGCCATTTCTTCTTGGACTTTAGCTTCGAGTTCTTCGGGCGTTAGTGCTCGTAAACCCATGTTCGCGGCTGAACGGATTGCAGCGTCTTCGATCTTTTCAATCTCGGCGGGAGTCATCGCGGGGAATTCGTCTGGAAGTTTTTTCTCGTCGTTCACTGCGGCTCCTTGAAAAGTGTGTAGGCTGCACAATGGACGCGGGAACGGTATGAGACAGGCTATCTACTCTTGCGTAGTCTATTAACCATTCCGTCACAGTAGCGCGACTTGCATGTTACGACGTTCGAGGCGTCGCCACGTGCAGCCTACGAAGTTATAATACAACAAATTAGCCGCGACCCCAGGCATTCTTGATGATTTTTCCATCAGCGACGATAAAATCTGCGAGTTCGAGGACTTCGTAGAACATTTGGTTTTCTTTGATGACATCTTTGCGGATGAAGACGATCATATGTTCGTGGCGGATAGGCGCTGCGCCGACTTGCGGGAGTACCACTCCTTCAAATTCCAGCTGCTGAAACAGTTCACCTTTAACGACTCTCATCATGTCTCCTGTGCGTAACAGATTCGCAGTATCCCGCTCGTGCTCCATATCTCTCATAGCAATGGGGTTCTGGCAAGTCTTCAATATTGTATTGACGCGGTGGATCACATGCGCAGCCTGATAAAAATAAAATCACTAAAAAGAATTTCACGGCGGTGATCGGTAGAACCTGCTCGGCTGCATTCCGCCGCCAAATTCTTGTACGTGATTGAACTGCGGGTTGGCATTGTATTTCGTAGGACAGACTCCGCCGACGACGTTCTTTGCCTGGCACAATCCTGGTGTTACCAGTTCGTGTATGTAATGGCTTTTGAAGGTCTGCCAGCAGTGGTTATAGGAAAGCATTTGCTTAGACGTCATAACCGATTCTGCGCAATCTTTCATCGCTCCAGATTTGATCTTCGCATTCTTATGTTCGCGCCCGAAGAAACAGTGGCCCAGTTCGTGGAATACAACTTCTTCAACCAGATCATAATATTCGATTGATACGATATCTGAGGCTATGACTATCCCAACTGCCGGATCGCACTGGCCAGCGGGCGGCTCCTTCATTTTGGGAGGCTTCGCGATTACGCCGACACGCACTGGGAAATTTACTTTGACTTCATATGTCGATTCAAAAAGTTCAACCATGTCCTTTAGGCGTGGGTCGATCAGGACATTAGGAGGCGTTGGCTGGACAGTTGCGCATCCACATATAAGTAGCCATTGTACGCTTAAAAGTATACATATATGTAGACGGTTCAAATCCAACGCTCCTGCTTTTCTCCGGCCTTGATAAGGCGCTTGACCTTTTCGGTATCGCCTTCATTGTCGGCTTCGACGATCTCCCAGATGTGCTGAGATTGTTCGGCACCGGCAGAACGAGCTTCCTGCATCTGTTGCTTCGCTTCTTTGAAGTCGATGCGTCCGCGAGCTATTTCAACGCAAATGATGCACATTACTTCCTCTTTTTCTTCTTAGAAACCTTGGCCGGTGGTTCACTAAATGTGATGCGGCGAACAGTTTCTTCGAGTTCTTTTTGGAGTTGAGCTTTGGTCTTTTTCGGAGGGCCACAGAGCACGCCCTTCTTGTCCGGCTGCTTCCAACTAAGGTGCTTGAGCAGGCGAGCGGGCAATCCATCTTCGTCGCGGTCTGGGATGTGCTTGGGCATGCACTCCTGAATCATCATGTAAATCAATGTCCAGACGTTCCCGCGCCGGTCGTATCGGTCGACCTTGCCGTACATCTGCGGATCGCCACACCATTCGTCCGGCGCAATCCAGCCTTGATATGAATGGTTGTTACCGAAGCCTCGACCGTCGTTGGCCAAGACCATTTCGCCAACCTTCTTTTTCTTCGACTCGTCACCAAAAGGAACGAGTTCGACAATCACGCGTAACATTAGCGAACTCGGGACATCGGCCCGCCAGTTTTGGCAAGCTCAGGAATTTCAGCGTGACCCTTGACGACCGACTTCTTGAGAACTTTCAAGCTGTCAACGTCACACCAGAAACCATCAGCGATCTTCTGGTTTTTATCGGCCTGTGGTTGCACGTATGCTCGATTGCAGCCAAAGAGGTTTTTGGAAGTTGAAGTTACGATGCCGGTCAAGCCGGTCACTGCGTCTTGAGCTTTGTCGCCTAATTCCACTACTTCTTGTTTCTTCGCCATAAACCCTCCTAGGATTGTAAGTCTGTTTCTACATTAAGAAAGCGATGTTTGTCAAATGGATGCGGGATTCGACCGTCTGCGTCAGGCGTATTGTCCCACTCGCCGCAATCGAACAGGTCAAGCGGCTCTCCCCACTCTTGGACCATCTTTGTATGCAATTCACGTACAAAATTTGGAGCCTGGTTATTGATCATCGAAAACGGTGTCCTGAACCAGTGGCAGATTTTAGTGATCGGGTCCTGGTACAAAAACTTCTGATCGGTGCCTTCGGGGATGTTTTTCGGCACGCAGTATTTGACTCTCATGTTTTGCCTAGTTTCTCAGCTCGTTTTTGTAAAATTTCTTCCAATGTCAGATCATTCAAGAGGCCTGTTATGAGAATCTGAATTTCGCGCAATGAATGTCCGCGTTCAGAAAACTCCTTGATCAAAGGTTTAAGGGCCTTTTCAGCACGTTTCTCCAACTCAACAGTTGCTTCAAGATATGTTTCATCTTTAGGATCGAATAAAGGTTTCATTTCTCCTCCATCCAAACGAAATACCCTTCGGCACCGGCAGGGAACATGTCTTTGAACCGGCCATTCTCGCCGATTTCAACTGCGCACGCCATCCAAACGGTAATCATGTACGGACCTTTGGTTTCGCCGGACTCTGGACTCTTCCACCCCAGCATCGCGAAAGGCGTGCTCTCGACCATGACTGTTTGTTTTTCATCGCGGGCCTTATTGAATGCCTGCATGACCGTCATAGTGCCATCTGCTGCAACGCGAACGGGCTCAGCCGGTTCCGGTTTGCGACCAATGCTGCGATAGAAATCCATCACAGCGTTGGTGTATGTCTGCCGCTGGGCCATGATCGCTCCGATGATCGGATCTTTCAATGCCTTTTTGAGCTGTTCGGCAGACAAAATCTTCTTCATACGATCTTGGCCTTCGTCCGCTCAAGTTCGGCTTTCATTTGCTCGCGGTACGCAGCTGTCCCAATGTTAGGGTCAGTGCGGAGGCACTTGGCCGTAGCCAAGAGATCCTTGTCCTGCAATTTCATGCGGGCTTCAAGGCGTGCAGCCGCACGGATGCGACGTTGGTTTTTCAGGTTGTTCGGATTCCGCTTCACAGTTACCTCCACGGATTGGTTTAATTGATCTTATCAGTCAACTTTAGGCTTGTCAACTCGGTACTTGCAGAGAAGGTAGACGTATAGGCAATTCATTGCGCAAACTCCGATGCCTGCAAAGAAACTGAGGTTCTGTCCTAGTGCTGGGTAATAGTACATGTTCCAGAATCCCCAGGCCATGAAGAATGCGGTCGAGAGAATACTCGTGCCTGCGACTTTCTTATCGCGCATGATCACGCGGCAGTGGTTGTAAACGGCTAAAGATGCGAACGCTTCAAACCCGCAGTTGATCAAATCTGAAATCACCGCTTGTGCCTCCGCTGCGCTTCGGCAGCTGCTACTTGGACTAATAAAGTATCCCAATCTTCATCGGAAATCTCTTTTACGAACGAATATAATAGTCCAAGATCAGGGTCCATGCCGAGCATCGCGTCGGGCTTTGGCTGTCCATCACTTGTCACTGTTGCTCTGAGCGCGAAGTAAGGCGTGCCTGCGTTGGTGGATACCATTGCTATGATACGACCCGCCATGGGGATTGTGTAGCCCTTTGAAAGCCAACCGAGAACCTTGATGGTCCGATGCATTGTTGGAGTGTCGAAGCCTTTTACGACTTCATCCCACGCCAGCTCGCTCATAAATCCTTGTGCATCATGCATTCCTGCATGGCAGCGTGTTCTTGGCCGTCTGTGCAGTTCATCATGTGGCACGCGGAAGCTACAGCATTATTGCAGCCGCGCTCGTACTCGTGAGGGTACAGCAAGCACGTCGATGTGATCAAGTAGCCGAGCACCGATGCAATGGCAATGGATGCGGCTAGAATAATTTTGTCGAGCGTCATCATAGAACTCTCCCAATTAAAATCAAAACAGCAAACACCAGGACAATCCACATTCCGACTGATCGGAACCAGTTCGTGTACCTGGACACATAATATCTTAGGCCCATCTAGTCGTCAACCTCCACCAAATAAACCGATGTCAAAGTTTTAATCACTATGCGCGGCAATTGAAATTCTGGCACGCCAGCATAGTACGCAACGTCTGTGACAATTGCTGTTTGGAACCAACCAGCACCAAGTTTAACAGACTGAAAGTGAACTGGGAATCCGATCACAGGCTTGAGCGTAGACTGGCGCTTCCATAGCTTGATCTTGTTTTCCTTAATTATCGCGTGAAATTTTTCACGCTTGTGCGCATCATACATCAGCTTCCGAGCGATGGCCGTCGGAACGGTTGGAATCGCAGCTTGACCATACATCTTCTTTTCAAAGACTGGCTTGTTCGTTTCCAGATCGTAAATTTTTATGACGCGGTAAACTTCACCCAAGCAATACTCCAACGATGAAAACTATGCCTAGAAAAATCATCGCAGCTATTCCGAACGCCAAATAAATGGCGGGTACGATCAACAGCGGCGAAAACACCAACCACCAGCTCCACGTGATATAGCCAAGAACTTTGGCCACAAAGAAAGCCAAGGTCAGGACCGTGACCGGACCCAACCCTAGGTTGATATTGATGGACGGTTTAAGCTTTGGCATTTTTCCCAAGCTTGGCAGCCGCCTCGACCTTCATTCGCTTCTCGATGACTTCCTTGACGCGAGGCCAGAAAGTGCCTTCGGGTTTGCCGTTGTTGATAAGGGTATCCACCAGACCAAGTGCGCCAGCGGTTTGATGCGCCTTCATAAAGGCGTGTGCATACGCATCTGGGTTACCCTTGAACTCGATACCAAATTGGCCGTCGATCACTCGTCCCCACGGGAGGTTGAACAAAAGCTTCACTTTGTGTTTCATTTGGGTCTACTTTCTCGTTTGCGTATTGCGTCAAGAAGCACTCTGAGTTTACTCTTGACTGTGCTCAAAGCTTCGGTTGCGAGTGCCGTGGTCGGAGCCTGTCCGTTCACCATGTCATTCAGCGCACGGGCCTGATCTGGAGTCAAGAACATACTGTAGGAGTGTTGCTTATCGCGGTTGAAGTTGTACATGCTCTAATTGTAGCGCAGGCCGTGCCAATTGTCAAACTGCTCTTAAGGAGGAGTTGCCAGACTTAATAGTCCCTAAAGAGCACTTTAACCGGCAAAACCCGACTTAATGTTCCCTTTTGAGACCCTTATCTTGTGCCAATATTAGCACAGAAAAATCTTGTACCAAGTTGATATCAAAAGATATCGACAAATTGCTGATATCAAATGAGATCAACTCGGGAAGCCTAATCTTGCTCCTATATCCTACGGTCGGCCCACGCCCGTAGAGCCTATCGCCGATTGTCGGTAGGACAGGAGTAAGATGGCGCTACAAAAAGTAGATGTTCTGGCCCTAGGCCGTTCAAGTTTAATCGACAATTCCAATGCAGCGATCCTGTTTTCTGCCAACAATTCCGTAGCTTTATGGAGTTCTGGGCTGACTTACGCCCAGTACAATGTTGTCGAATATTCAGGCACCATGTATCGCTCCAAGGTCGCCTCAAACGTCGGCAATCAGCCCGACACCTCGCCCAGTCAATGGGAAACCATGTACGTTGGCGTCAAAGACGGCGATATCGCTTTCATCGTGAACGGTTCAGCCTCTGATATAATGCAGCGCAGCGGAGGCCTTTGGCGTGATTTGGGCGGACAGCCCGCCACGGTCGCGCTCGTTGATGGCCAATTGACTCCCGCAGACGCGGTGGTGTTTCTGGCCAGCGATAAAGCTTACGCCGACATCAAGTACACGCTCCGACGCGGGACTGGCCAAGGTCAAAAGCGCGAAGGTTCGTATCAGGTCCTCAATGACGGCGGATCAGTGATCGAGTACGCACACGGACCTTACACTGACATCGGCTCCGACATTCAAACGACAGTCACGTGGGCGATCACTGGCGGCAACGTCCACATGCAGTACACTTCCGTTTCACAAGGCCAAGCACTCGAACTGAAATACACTATCAAAGGATGGACCTAATGGCATGCCCAGGATGTTCTTGCGGACAAGCAGAAATCGAATTAGCTCGTCGCGTCGACAAAATTGAAATCAAGCAGAAGGACCCGTCCAAGCTGATGACCGGCATGAACACCGTCGTACTTTTAAACGGCGTTCCTCTGAAGCACGCTTCGTCTATCGAAGTGAAAGTTGATGCGAAGGGCATGGGCATCGTGAAGATTGAAATGTACGCGAACGTGACCATGGATGAAGCCGTCGTAAAAGACGCTGAGATCACGGGTGGAGAAGAGAAAAGTGGAACATAAAAAGGTCGAGTACACTTTCAACGATCTCACCAAGAACGACGCCTTGATGCTTCAAGCCGCTGCATCTGTCGTCGAGAAATCTTGGTACTGTTTTGGAAAAGCTTGGTATAAACTCGCGGCACTTGAATTGGTTGATGACGAACTAAGACCCACTCCTCTCGGAGCTGCAGTGGCCCGAAAGATTTTGGAGAACTAATATGAACTATGATTCAACACGTCCCGCGAATAGCGGTGACACAAAACTCTCAGAGATCGCGATTGACCGCACGCCGAAGGTATTCGACACAGCTGGTCCGCAGACCAACGCACTTGTTACGTCTGAAGTCGCATTCGATACGCTGGCCGAACTCGCCCGCCGTCAAAACTATATTCTCCACTCGCAAGGCAATATGAACTGGTCCGGCACTCAGCTTCGTTTCGATGACAGTGCCATCGGCAACAACATCCTCCTGGAAATTCTATCGTCTGAAGGCGTTACCAACCACTCTTTCACTTTGCAAATGAATGGTTCGACCACGGCAAACGGTACGAACACTTTTGAGTTCATCAATTTGACCGACGGCGATCTCTTGTACATGGAACTGAACTCGGCTCTTTTGGTCGACAGTGGAACAGCTTTCGCTTTGGACAACGCAGCTTCTGGAACTGGCACGACTGTCGGTAAACGTCTATTGAAAACGACGGTTGCAGCTGGTATGCCCAAGATCACGCAATCTCCAACTGGTGGAACAATCTTCAACATCCCTCTCGCGATGGTGAAGTTGAACACGCTTTTAGGCACGAACGACATTTTCTGGATTCCGCACGGAATTCGTTGGCCCGCAGGTACGGTTTCAAACCTAGGCGCAGTCATTGTTGAAGGTCCGCAACCTTGGGCAGATCACTTTGCATCAAGCCAAGCAACTCTTCAGTCTGCAATCGCTTCATGCTCGGTCGCGGGTGGTGGTATCATCCTGATCACAGCTCCATTCTCAGTCAGCACAACCATTGCAATTCCGGCCAACACTAAGTTGCTCGGTCGCGGGCCTGGTGTCAACCAACTCACGATGGTAAACGGATCTCTTTTGACGCTCGGCGGGACATTTGCTTCGATGCAATCAGTAGCAGTCGTGGCTCAGTCAGGATTCGCAGGCACGATGGTCGCCTTCAACGCGTCGAACTGTAATATGCGCGAGTGTTATTTCGACATTTCGGCTTGCACTGACGTGGCTACCAACATCGCAGTCAACTTGAACCAATCAAACAGTCGCATGTACAACTGCGGCATTCACTTGGGTTCGCCTTCAGTGAATAAAATCGGCATCAACTATCAGACCGGCGCAACTGGTCCGAACACAGACGTCGACACGATCTTCTACTAGAGGGAATATGCCGAATTACGCAGGCGGAAACGCATTAAACAGGGAAGAGGATTCGAGAGGTGTTCCGATAGGAGCTATCATCTCTACCACTTTGCCTGTGGGCACCGCTGCTCCGGCAGGTTACTTGATCTGCGACGGAACTTCCTATGCGACTGCCACGTATCCGAATTTGTTTGGCATCACGCAATATAACTTTGGCGGTTCTGGTGCGAACTTCAACGTGCCTGATTTCCGAAATAGATTCCAGCGCGGGCATGACTCTATGGACGGACGCTCCAATGCCGCTGGCATCGACCTTGGTCCGCGCAGCGCATCGGCAACTGGCGGAACAGCTTCTGGTAACGGTAGCTTTGAGAACTTTTTGTTCCAAGGTCACTGGCATGAAGTGTGGACTCACACTGGAAATATCGACAACCAAGGTGGTCAGATTTTTAACAACCCTGTCACTGCAACGCAAGCTCGCTTGAAAGAATTGATTTCTGATGGCGTGACTACGCCGCAGGTTTCGTCCGAGACACGTCCGATCAACGTGACTGTTTATTATCTTGTGAGGGCTTACTAATGCCACAGTACGGCGGCTCTCAATCTCAGGTCAACCACTCGGAAGGTCCTATCAAGGTCCCGATTGGCACCATTTTGGGTTGGGCAGGCACTGGCGGTGCAACGCTTCCGGTCGGATACATCCTTTGCGACGGCGCAGCTTATTCGATCAAAACTTACCCAGCATTGTACACGGTTATCCAGCAGACTCATGGGAACGGCACTTTGAACAATAATGGATCTGCGTCAGGTATTTCTGGAACAGCGTTCAATGCGCCCGACATGCGCGGTCGTTTCATTCGCGGTGCCGACAATATGAGTGGGCCTTCGGGCGGACGCGGGCTAGACGACGTTGCAACAAACGGTCGCTTCGCAGCGAATGCTGGCGGGTCGGCAAGTGGAGTGGGCTCCAAAGAAGCCGATCAATTCCAAAGTCACTGGCACAATATGTACGCTGCCATTGAGCTTGATGGATCAAATAGCGGTTCGATCTCTGTAATCGGAACTCCTACTACAGACGCTTCCTATCAAGGTCGCGATCTTACTTCTGACCCATCCTACGGAACAGTCCAAGTGGGAAGTGAAACTAGACCAGTGAACATCGCATGTGTGTTCATAATTAAGGCGGTGTAGCATGCCACAGTACGGCGGCGCACAGACAAACGAAAAACGCGGCGACACCTCATACGGTTTGCCAATTGGAACTGTGGTCCCATGGGGAGCGCAGCTCGGTACAGCTTTGCCTGCTGGTTGGTTGATCTGCGACGGTATGGCTTACCTCGCTAATCTTTACCCTGCATTGTTTGCAGTCATGGGCCAAGCGCACGGCAACGGTACCCACTACGCAAACGGAACCACTACTGGATTTGCTACGACCGGCTTCAACGTGCCGGACTATCGTAGCGTGTCACTTCGCGGCCACAACGCCGGAAGCACGCCTGACCCTGGCCCGCGCAGTGCGCAGAACGTCGGCGGTAATGCGAGTGGTACTGGAAGTTTTGAAAGTCATGCAATTCAAGGTCACTGGCACGTCGTTTACGGCACAGTCAGAGGTGGTCGCTATGCTACCATTCCGCCGCCCAGTTACCTGTACAGCAACGCCGGTCCTCCGTCTGCAACTTTCTACGGAGCACAAGGTCGCGCTGTACTGACTGGAGCAAACGGCGCGGTTAGATCAGGAAAAGAATCTCGTGGCCAAAACGTGTCCGCAACATACCTTATAAGGGCTTTTTAACATGGCACATAATCCTTCATCTTCATTTGAAATGCTCAGGCTCTCGCCTGGGCTGTCTTCCGATCCCGCAAGTGGTCGCACTGGAGAAGTTTATTACAACTCCACGACGAACAGCTTGAAGTATTTTGACGGATCACTCTGGCAAAATTTCGGTGGAACATGGGCCAATCAGCAACTCTCGAACTTGGTTGGACCAACTTCGATTGGTGTTGACCTTTTACCTGCTGCGACGCTCTCTCAAAATATCGGTAGCGGATCTTTAGTTTGGTCTGCGGCTAATGTGTCGAGCTTGATGTCAGTTGCAAATATCAGTGACGTAGCTGGCGTTGGTGTTCAGATCACTTCAAATAACACGACCGGCGCAACTAACTCTGGCGCATTGACTATTCAGACTGGAACTTCTGTAAACGGAAACAGCGGCGGAGTTTTGATTCGCACTGGTGCGCCGTCTGGCGGCACAACTGTTTTTGAACAGCAGGTCACATCTTTCGCATCAACGGTTTTCAACTTCACAACGACCGCACTTGGAACAAACCTCGTAGGCGTGTCATTCGTGGCACCGGCCAACGGCGTTCTGAATTCTATTGACTTCAAATTACAAAATGCTACCGGAACTGCCGATACCTATTCGGCCCAAGTGTCTGTGTACGCAGATTCATCCGGCGCACCTGGACCACTCTTGGTCCAATCTCCGATCTTGTCGATTCCGATTGCCGGAAGTACGACTATTGACCAACTATTCACGTTCAACAATCCTGTCAGCGTCACGAGTGGCCAGACCTACTACTTCATTCTGTCAGCGCAATCAGTCGCTTCGACGTTGAATTTGCTCGGAAGCTCGGCTGCGGTTAGCCCGAATAACTTGACCGAATCTACAAACTCAGGAACTTCTTGGTCGACAACTACTTCGCCTGTTCCATACTTCATCTTGTACAACAGCCCGAACCGTGGAACCATTGACTTAGACGGCAATATCACTCGCCTGATGAATCAATCGACTCTGGAGTTTATGAACTCTGGTTCGACGAAGTTTGTTGGATTCAAAGCTCCCGCAAGCATCGCGAACAATGTCACTTGGATTTTGCCGAACGCAGACGGCGGATCTGGCAACTCTCTCGTGACCGACGGTGCAGGAAATCTTTCTTGGGCTCCGGCTACTTCTGGTTTGTACGTCCTGAAAACCGGCGATACGATGACCGGCACTCTCAATTTGCCGAACATAAATGTCAACTCAGGCCAGTTCCAGTGGGCGAGTACTTCGACGATGAGCCTACTCGGGGTACTACATGTCCAGAACATTGCCTCGACTTCTTTCCCTGGATACATCAGCTTCACTCACGGAGCTGTTCAAGCTTACGTCGGTATTGATGACGTTGGTTTGGCCAACCTATCTCCTGGGAATTTGATCTTGATGGGCGGCAGCACGTCGGCTGGCGTGACCATGATCGCAAACAGTTTAGTCAAAATGACTGTTGCGCCGACAATCACGACTACATATCAGGACATTGTTCCGAACGCAGCGGCATCTTTGAACATCGGAAGCAACAGTTTGTGGTATTTGACAGTTGCAGCCGAACAAGTCACTCGCCAAGCGCAACTTCTCGTTGGTGCAGGCGGAACGACTCTTCCGTCCGGCGCGTCAGGCGGTTACGGATTGAACGACTTGAACATCGGTAATCTTGGAACCATGGCCATTTGGTCAAATTCCAACAACGCTGCGACTTCTAGTCCGACCGGCACAGTTCGCATCGAATCTGGAAATAAATCGGCAGGTACCGGCAACTCAGGTGATATCAAAATCCGCATCGGAACATCGTCGGGCGGTACTCGCGGCAGCTTGTACATCGCAGACGGCTCGGAAGGCACAGTTGGATACGTCTGGACATCGACCGACACGACCGGAAAAGGCCATTGGGCACCTGGCGGAGCATCGGCGGGTACCACGCCTCACGTTGAATATCGTACTTTGACGTCCGGCGAGGCATCGGCCAATCAACTGACGCTCGCAGCGACACCGGCAACAGCCGCGAACACGCTTTTAGATATTATCGCAGGTGATTCGCAGGTATACGGTTCCGATTACAGCGTTTCTGGCGCAATCTTCTCGTGGGCGTCTGGTCCACTGGCTGGTACGCTAAGTACTGGAGATATCTTAAGAATCGTGTATTGGACATAGAATCCCTAATCTTCGCATTATATAGGAAAACGGAGCAAGCATGTCACAAATTAGCACAAAATGGGTAGCGGGTCAGGCGATAACTAACGCTCTTCTCGCTCAAATGGGCGCGTTCACCATCAAAGGTAACAACACTGGTGTTCTCGCCAATGCTGCTGATTTGTCGGTTGCGCAAGTTACCGCAATGCTCAACACTTTCACCAACACTTTGCAGGGCCTTGCGCCCGCTAGCGGTGGTGGAACTGTCAATTTCTTACGCGCAGACGGCACGTGGGCTACTCCGCCTAATTCTGGCGGAACAGTTTCCAGCGTTTCCGTGGTTTCGGCTAACGGTTTCGCAGGAACGGTCGCAACAGCTTCCTCAACGCCCGCAATTACGATCAGCACGACGGTCACCGGCCTTTTGAAAGGCAATGGTACCTTGGTCGCAGCTGCCGCAGTGGGTCAAGATTACTCTGGCGGCACCTCGGCACTTGCAACTGGTATCCTGAAATCGACGACTTCGACCGGCGCATTGAGCATCGCAGTCCCCGCAGACTTTCCGACTTTGAACCAAAACACGACCGGCACCGCCGCGAGCGTGACTGGAACCAATGTAGTAACGAATACGAATTTGGCGCAGATGGCTGCGATGAGTCTCAAGGGCAATAACACCGGCTCAACCGCCAACGCTCTCGATTTGACTGTTGCCCAAGTCCGCACGATGTTGAACGACATCATTGCCGACGGTTCTGTAGCATTTACCGCAAACCAATCAATGGGCGGTTTCAAGTTGACCAATTTGGCAGCTGGAACTGCATCAGGCGACGCGGTGAATTTCTCGCAATTGACTGCGTTATCAACCGGACTGATCTGGCAATTGTCTGTTGGTGACCCAGATTTGGTTGACGACAGTTTGTCGACGCCTCCTGGTTCGCCGGTATTCAGCTTGACCTATATCATCGCAGCAAGCCCGACTGGTGCTTGGACTGGCTTGGCCGGTCACGCGGTCTGGTGGGATAATGCTGAGTGGATCGACTTGTCGACTGGCAACACGGCTGTGTCTGGACAAGGTACTGCAGTTCAGGTCGGAGACCGTTTCTTGGTCGCGAGCGGAACAACTGGCGGCGGTTCACATATCGGCGGCGGGCTGGTAGGCAAACAATATAACATCGCGCAGATCACGACAAATACTCCTGGCGCGATTGCGTACACTTTCACTCCTCCTGTTGCCAACTACGCGATCAACGTCAATAAAGCTGGATCGCAACACTTCGGATCATCCTACACGTACAGCGGTTCGCAACTGATCTGGATTGACTTCTCTGGCCCGTCTAAAATTGTGAACGGAAGTGGATTGTCGTACATCGGCAATACTTTAAATGTTGTTGTTGACGGCGTGACGATTGACTTCACGGGAAATGCTCTAGAAGTTAAAGCTGGCGGGATTGCCAATGCGCAAATCAGTACGAGCGCAGCCATTGCTTTCAGTAAATTGGCTTCTCTCTCGACTGGCCAAGTTATCGCAGGAAATGCAGGTACCCCGACCGCTACGACTATCAGTGGAGATATTTCTCTCGGCGCAACCGGCATAGCAACTATTGCACCGGCAGCTGTCACATTGGCAAAAATGGCCAACCTTGCAGCTCTGTCGATCATCGGTAACAACGGCGGATCTGCAGCGACTCCACAGGCTTTGACTGAAACTCAAGTCACTGCAATGCTCAACCAGTTTACTTCTGGTCTGCAAGGGGTTGTGGCTCCATCAGGTGGTGGAACGGTAAACTTCCTTCGCGCCGATGGCACGTGGGCAGTTCCGGTCAACAATTTTAAAGAACTGTTCGTCTTGTCGTCAACTAATATCACCAATCAATATTTGGATCTCCAACACATTGCACTCGGCAATTCTATCGAGTTCTTCGTGCAAGGTCAAGGTAGCCAGATTGAAGGTGCGTTGTACGACTATTCCGTCAACTACACTGGTGGAACGGGCGGTAACACTCGCGTTACTTTCTTGAATGGACTTGCTACGGGCGGCGTATCTGCACTTGTAGCGGGTGATGTTGTAGTGATCAAATACGGATACTAAAAGTGAGATTGTATGTCACAAATTAGCACAAAGTGGATAGCAGGTCAGGCGATAACGAATAGTCTTCTCGCGCCTATGCCCACTCTGACACTCAAGGGCAATAACACTGGTGGTTCGACCACGCCTTTGGATTTGACGGTTGCTCAGGTAAATCTGATCTTGCCGGTATTCACCTCGACGTTGAATGGTTTGACTCCATTGTCAGGCGGTGGTACGACGAACTTCTTACGTGCTGACGGAACTTGGGCTAACCCGAGCGCGGGCAGCGGTGCGAACACTGCGTTGTCAAACTTAACGACTACTGCAGTCAACATCTCTGTAAATCCTGGCACGACCGACTCGATCACTTTAGGATCTTCGAGCAAAGTTTATAGCGACATCTGGGTTGGTTCGCAAACGGGTCTCGGTTTGCACTTGACATTCGGCATTCTCGAATACGCTCAAGTCAAAGCTAACATCACGACTATCACTGGCGTGCCGAACATCTCGGGCGTAATTGGCGCAGGTTCTGGAACTCTCAACGCAGGTCTAGGGTTGATCACGATCAGCAGCTCAGTCTCTGACGCCAACGCAACTGGCGGACTCTATCTCGAAACCGGAAATAAAACTGCTGGTACTGGCGCATCTGGAACTTTCAAAGTTCAAACAGGTACGTCTGCTGGCGGAGCTTCGGGCGGCATCGTACTCCAAACTGGAACTGGTACCACTCGTGGGCAAATCAAGTTCGTGGATGGTACGCAAGGAACTGCCAATCAAGTTTGGACATCTGCCGACACTCTGGGTAACGGTAAATGGGCGGCGGTTCCAACACCAACTGGAACAGCAAGCACTGTTGCGTATTTCAACGCTTCTGGTAATTTGACTGGGGATTCGACATTCACATTCAACGCCAATGGTTCCATTACGGTTGGTTCAGGCGCGATGAGCGTCAGTACGGCAATCGGTGCAATGGTTCGCGGTTACGCTACGAACGACACCATGGTCGCATCTGGACCTGGCTCTATGGTGTCTGGATATTTGAACAACGGTGCTGCGGGAACTTTCCCTAACGCCATGGCCGCAACTGCTATCGGCTCGCACGTATTTGGTGCTGCAAATGATGGTCAAATGTATGCGACCAACATTGGCTCTATCGCGATGGGTACGGCATATGCCGGTTCAAGCGGTACTCCTATCTTGCAATCTACAGGTGTCGGCTCTATCGCGATGGGAGAAGCAGTCAGCAATGGCGTGATGACTTCTTCTGGAAATGGTTCTATTGCCATGGGTCAATCCAACGGCAATAATGCGTCTGGAACTTTGATCAGTTCTTCTGGAAACGGAAGTCTAGCTGGCGGTTATGCTTTCGCGACTGCGAACGTACAAACGAGTGGTGACGGATCTATCTCATACGGCCAAGACTTAAACACGTCCGGCCAATTCTCTCAAGCATTCGGTATTGGCCATATCACGAATACTTATTTGACAACTGTCGTTGGGCGATACTCTGAAGCTACAACTTCAAATCCCTCCACATTTACATCGACAGACCCTTTATTCGTCGTTGCCAACGGTGCAAGTACGGGTTCCCGCAAGAACGCGTTCAAGATCACTAAAGATGGCACTTTGTATATCAAAGATTCCACCATTGGAAGTGCGTCTGTTGGTTACGTTTGGACATTAGCCAACACAACTACTGGACAAGGTGGTTGGGCAGCTGCTGGTTCTGGCGCAAATACTGCATTGTCTAACTTAGCCTCTGTTGCAGTGAACGCAGACTTGAATCCTGGCTCGAACAACGCAAGAAACATCGGCTCGCAAAGCTTACAATATTTGAGTGCAGCCCAACTGCGAACATATTCGTACTTCAGCCCAGACTGGTTAGTCACTGGATTGATGACAGGGCTAATTTCTGGATACACTGGTGTTGGAGTAGTCAATGCTGGTATTCAAGCATTTGGTCTTGCTCAAGGTACTACGTATTTCGGTACAGGCCCTGACGCAACCGCAAATGCTATAGCAACTGGTTCTGTTTCACTTTTAACTGGAAATAAGACAGCTGGCACTGGAAATTCTGGCGCGGTCAACATATTGACTGGAAGTTCGTCGGGCGGTGTACCAGGCGCGATTAATATCACCGCTGGTAACAGCACTGGTACGACTGGATTCAACGCGAGCGGAGTAACAATAACTTCCGGTTCTGCGACTGGCGCGACCGGAGCACAAGCTGCTGGTCAAATCGTTCTTCAGGGCGGTACATCCACTAGCACTAGTGGTGGATTTTTCGGCTTCACGTCCAGTGGTAGCGGATACTCTCTTTCAAACATATCCATAGTAATCCAGGGCGGTACGCAATCTAACGCCAGTGGCTCAGTCACAGGCGGCGGTGTCGCCATAGCAGGTGGTAATACTGCTACGACAGCTGGTGGTAACCCCGCTGGTATCGTCGATATTCGCGGTGGATACGCTACCGCTGCTTCGTCCAGTACGAATGGCGGCGCAGTTAATATTCAAGGTGGAGCGGTCACTGGAGCTACAAGCACTGGCGCTGGTGGTGCGGTAAATATCATCGGCGGAGCTGGTGGTACAAGCAGCGGTAATGGCGGCGGCGTACTGATACAAACAGGCGCGGGCACTGCTCGTGGAAAAATACAACTTAAAGATGGTACTGAAGGTACTGCCGGTTGGGTTTGGACGTCTACTGATACTGTTGGTTCAGGTTCGTGGCAAGCGGTTGCTTCAAGCGGCGCAAATACTACACTGTCAAACTTGGGTACGACTTCACTCAATGCCAACCTCTTACCGTCCGCGACCAATACTCGTAAGCTTGGAACGGAATTAACGAACCAATTTTTGAGTGCGAGCGCATTGCGTTGGTGGTCTGGATTCAGCCCAGACGTTTTGATGATGGGCTTGTTGACTGGTGCCGGAAACGGACTCAGTGTGACGGGCGTTGGTATATCCAACATCGGTCTCGCCAGTTTCGCGACTGCTCTGAATCCTTTATATGTTATCACAGCTGATGACGCAGTAAATAATGCGCTCGCTACCGGACAAATCACTGTCCAAACAGGAAGTAAAACAGCCGGTACGGGAAATTCTGGCGACTTCGTTGTAGCAATCGGAACATCGTCTGGTGGTACTCGTGGTAAATTCCGCATCCAAGACGGTTCACAAGGAACTTCCGGTCAAGTTTGGACGTCGAACGATACGACTGGCGGTGGTCACTGGGCAGCAGCTGGCGGCGGTGGAGCAAATACTGCACTGTCCAATTTAGCTTCTGTTCAGATCAACACGGATTTGACTTTTGCACAAGGTGCTAGCCGCAACCTTAACATATCAACTTCCACGACAGGCGCTGGAAATGCGTTGACTATCAAGGCCGGTGGTGCTTTAGCTGGCGGATCAAACTCGTCAGGCGGTAACCTCACACTTTCGACTGGACAAGGAACTGGTAGTGGCGGTTCTGCATTCTCCATTCAAATGGGCAATGCGACCACATCTGGTACGTCTGCACAGACCATGTATACTCCATGGGCATTGACTCAGCTGTCAAATGGCTGGGAGATGGATTTCACGCCAGCTGATTCTTCTGCGATTTACTCTATGTTCTATCAAAATGGAAGTTTTGCGTTCATAGGAAATTTCGTTTCTACGGCTACGACTCAACAAGCTTTCCAAATAGCAGCTGCGGGTAACCAAGGTGTTGGTGGATCAGGCGCTGGTTTACAACTTCAAGGTGGACAAGCTCAAGCTACGACTGGATCTGGAGTCGGCGGAGTAGTACAAATATTCGGCGGTAACAGCAACAGTTCTACCCCAGGTGCGTGGGCTACCATATCGGTCGACGGAAATTCAACGTCGCAAGCATCAGTCCAAATTGCTGG
>Ga0265338_10001565_pt1 | contig 36898 bp, 40 predicted proteins | sample 42126metaG_FD_193579 | JGI IMG/M metagenome (GOLD analysis project Ga0265338, IMG submission 193579) | Rhizosphere microbial communities from Carex aquatilis grown in University of Washington, Seatle, WA, United States - 4-21-26 metaG | ecosystem: Host-associated > Plants > Roots > Rhizosphere... | reverse complement strand
CGCGGAGGCGGACGATCCCGTCGACGATCCGACCGCGGCCTGGCCCGAGGAGCGCGAGGCGGTCGCAGTCGGGAAATTGTGCGTCGAACGCGCGATCGGAGCACCCGAGACCGCGAGCGACGTTCGGGTGTTCGATCCGATGCGACTGTGCGACGGTATCGAGCCGTCGGCCGACCCGATCCTGGCGTTCCGGCCCCAGGTGTACGACGTCTCCGCCCGCGGCCGTTGGTCGGGCGAGTGAGCCTTTCCTGGTTGTCTATGCGCCGCGGCTGATGCCGGCTTTCTTCAGTGCTTCCGGCGACACACCGAACTCGCGCCACGCACCGTAGGAGATCCGCTTCTTCGCCGAGTACTCGCCGGCAACCTGCACGAAGTCCTTCTCGAGCCCGCTGATGTCGGGGGTTCCGGCCTGCATCGTCGCCAGCTCGATCTCGAGATCCCGCCGCTCTTGCAGGAGACTGAGGCGGGTCAGGCCGGTTGCGTCCTTGACCTCGTTGGACACCGCTTCGAGGCGCTTCTTAACGGACTCGGGCGTCCGCTTGCGGCCCCGCTTGGGCTTGTTCGCCTCCAGAGCCTCGAGATAGCGACCCACAATCCGGGCATGGTTGCGCCCCTCTGCGAGCGCTTCCTTGTGCGTGTCCGACATCGGGGTTTTCTTGGTCCGCGTAGCCATCTTCCACCTCGTCAAATCAGGCGCAGAGCATTTCCGAGAAATCGATCACTCCGATCTTCGCGCAATAGGCCCGCTCCCGTCGCATCCGTTGTCGGTGACGGGCCCGGGGGCGGCGGAGCCGGTCACTAATCTCGGCCCGGATGGAACGGCCGCTCCACCAGCAGCTCGGAATGACCGACGACGAGCTCGCCGGGGTCATCGCGGAGCTCGGCCGCGAGCCGACCGACCTCGAGCTCGCGATGTACGCGGTGATGTGGTCGGAGCACTGCTCCTACAAGTCGTCACGCGCGCATCTCGGCCGGTTCCCGACCACCGCGCCGTGGGTGCTCGTCGGTCCGGGTGAGGGTGCGGGCGTGGTCGACATCGGCGACGGCCTGGCGGTGGCCGTACGGATCGAGAGCCACAACCACCCGTCGGCGGTCGAGCCCTACGAGGGTGCGGCCACGGGGGTGGGCGGCATCATCCGCGACATCTTCTCGATGGGTGCGCGGCCGATCGCGCTGATGGACCCGCTGCGCTTCGGCTCACTCGACGATGCCCGGACGCGCTACCTGTTCGAGGGAGTCGTCTCCGGGATCAGCGGCTACGGCAACTCCGTGGGGGTGCCGACCGTCGGCGGCGAGGCCGTCTTCGATGACACGTACCGCGACAACCCGCTCGTCAACGTGTTGTGCGTCGGGATCCTGCCTTCCGAGCGGCTGGTGCTCGCTCGCGCGGAAGGTCCCGGCAACCTGGCCGTGCTGCTCGGGAGCTCCACCGGCCGCGACGGGATCGGCGGCGCGAGTGTGCTCGCGTCGGCCGGCTTCGAAGAGGGGGGCGCGGTCAAGCGTCCTTCGGTGCAGGTCGGCGATCCCTTCGAGGAAAAGCGCCTCATCGAGGCTTGCCTGGAGCTGCTCGACCAGAAGCTCGCGGTGGGTGTGCAGGACCTCGGCGCGGCCGGGCTGTCGTGCGCGGCGTCGGAGACCGCGGCCAAGGGCGGGGTCGGCATGGACGTGGATCTCGCTCGAGTCGCGAAACGCGAGCCGGGGATGAACGGGGTCGAGATCATGACCTCGGAGAGCCAGGAACGGATGCTGGCGATCGTGGAGCCCGAACGGCTCGACGCGGTGCTGGCGTTGGCGCGCAAGTGGGAGATCCGCGCGACGGTCGTGGGGCGCGTCACCGACTCGGAGCGGTTCCGGGTGTTCGACGGTGTCTTCGACGCGCTCGGTGTGCCGGGCGAGAACCCGGCGCCGCCGATCGGTGAGCGGCCGCCCGTCGTTTCGTCCGACCGCGCGCCGGTGGCCGACGTCCCGGTCGGCAGCCTGGGTGACGGGCCGCTGTATCACCGGCCGGGCGCGCGTCCGGCCGACCACGACACGTTGCTCGCCGACGACCCGGCGCCGCGCCTGCGCGCGAAGTTTCCCGACGGCGCCGATCTGGGCGGTGAGTTGCTCGCGCTGCTCGCGACTCCGACCATCGCCGACAAGACGTGGGTGTCGCGTCAGTACGACCACCAGCTGTTCCTCTCGACGGTCGCCGGGCCCGGCGCCGATGCCGCGGTGCTGCGGGTGAAGGGAACCCGCAAGGCCCTCGCCATGGCCACCGACGGAAAAGCGCGGTTCTGTCACCTCGATCCGCGGGTGGGCGCGCGGCTCGTGGTGCTCGAAGCGGCGCGCAATGTCGCGTGCACGGGCGCCCGGCCGCTCGCGCTCGTGAACTGCCTGAATTTCGGTGATCCCGAGCACGCAGAAGTGATGTGGCAGTTCACGGAGGTCGTGGAGGGGATGAGCGAAGCGTGCGAAGCGCTCGGGATCCCCGTGATCGGCGGCAACGTCTCCTTCTACAACGCGTCGAGCGGCGCCGACATCCACCCGACCCCGGTCGTCGGCGTGCTCGGTCTGATCGACGACCTCGAGCACCCGCCGCCTTCCGCCCGGCTCGTCGCGGGCGAGTCGATCCTCGTGCTCGGCGAGACCCGCGCCGAGCTCGGTGGCTCCGAGTGGGCCGCGGTCGTGCACGGCCTCGACGGCGGTGCGCCGCCGGCTGCAGATCTCGACGCCGGGTTCCGGTTGCACGCCCTCGTCGCCGCGCTGGCGCGCAACGGGGAGGTTTCGGGCATTCACGACGTGAGCGACGGCGGGCTCGCCGTCGCGTTGTGCGAGATGGCCTTCGCCGGAGAGACCGGGTTCCGCGTCGATCTGCTGAACGCGCCGGGCGCTCGTTCGTGCACCGCGGCCGAGATGGCCTTCGGGGAGTCGACGTCGCGCGTGGTCGTGACCGTCGGGGCCGAGCAGGTCGCGGCCGTGCTCGGCGCGGCCGCCGCGGCCGGGGTCCCGGTCGCCACGATCGGCCAGGCCGGCGGCGATCATTGCATCGCCGACGGAGCCTTCTCCGTGCCCCTGTCGACAGCCAACGAGGCGTGGCGCGACGCGATCCCGAACCTCATACGGGCCGCCACCCCCTGACCTCAAACCGCTTCATCTGATGAAGTCGGGGAGCTCACCTGCGCAGCCCAAACGCTTCATGTGATGAAGCAGATGCGTCAGAGGAGGTTGTGGGCTTCGAGCCAGGCCACTACTTGGGCGGCGGACTCGGCGGGGGTGTGGCCGGCGGTCTCGATGCGCAGCTCGGGGTTCTCGGGCGGTTCGTAAGGATCGGACACGCCGGTGAACTCGGGGATCTCGCCGGCGCGGGCCTGCGCGTAGAGGCCTTTCACGTCGCGGGCCTCACAGTCCTCGAGCGAGGTCGCGACGTGCACCTCCACGAAATTCTCGACCCAGCCGCGCACCTCGTCGCGCACCGCGCGGTACGGAGAGATGGCCGCGGTCACCGCGACCACGCCGTTGCGCGCCAGGAGCGACGCGACGAAGCCGATCCGGAGGATGTTCGTGTCGCGGTCGGCCTTCGAGAACCCGAGGCCCTTCGACAGGTGCTCGCGCACTTCGTCGCCGTCGAGCAGCTCGACCTGCCGGCCCCGCGACCGCAGCTCCTCGACCAACAGCTCGGCGATCGTGCTCTTGCCGGCGCCGGACAGGCCGGTGAACCAAACGCAGCATCCGGGGCGGTCCATGGCGTCGCAGGATACGGGAAGGCATGCCTGGTCAGCGCGGTTGTAGGAGATTCGGCGCGGCCCACTCCGGGTCGGGCGATGCCCGCGTGAAATAATGGTGACCTTGGACTCCGACCTCTCGGGACCGCGAGACGCGTGTGGTGTCTTCGGCATTTACGCGCCCGGCCAGCCGGTATCCCACAGCACCTTTCTCGGCCTGTACGCGTTGCAGCACCGAGGTCAGGAGTCGGCCGGCATCTCGGTGAGCGACGGCGAGACGATCACCGTCGTGAAGGACATGGGGCTCGTCACGCAGGTGTTCGACGAGCGCCGGCTCGCGCCGCTCGAAGGTCATCTCGCGATCGGGCACGTTCGCTACTCCACGACCGGATCGAGCACGTGGCGCAACGCGCAGCCGGTCTACCGATCGGTCGCCGAGGTCGGCTTCGCGCTCGGTCACAACGGCAACCTCACCAACACCGAGGAGCTCGCGCACGAGCTCGGCATGTTGCCCGGCGTGCTCACCTCCGACAGCGAGTTGATCGGTGAGCTGCTGGCGCGCGAGTACACCGACGAGCTCCGCTCCGACGGGCGCGATCTCGAGCACGCGCTGGAGCAGGTGCTGCCGCGCTTGGCGGGTGCGTTCTCCCTTGTCTTGATGGACGAGGCCCACGTGTTCGGCGTGCGCGACGCGCACGGCTTCCGCCCGTTGGTGCTCGGTCGCACCGACGGCGGTTGGGTGCTGGCGAGCGAGACGGCTGCCCTCGACATCGTCGGCGCGCATTTCGTGCGCGACGTCGAGCCGGGTGAGCTGGTCGCGATCGACGCGACCGGTGTTCGGTCGATCCGCTTCGCCGAGCCCACGCCGAAGCTGTGCCTGTTCGAGTTCGTGTACATCGCCCGTCCCGACACGTATCTCTACGGTCAGAGCGTGCACGGCGCCCGTCAGCGGATGGGCGAGGAGCTGGCGCGGCAAGCGCCCTGCGCCGACGCCGACATGGTGATGCCGGTGCCGGAGTCGGGGGTTCCGGCTGCGCAGGGCTACGCACGCGAGTCGGGAATTCCGTACGGTGACGGGTTCGTGAAGAACCGTTACGTCGGCCGCACGTTCATCCAGCCGACGCAGAAGCAGCGCGGCACCGACGTGCGCCTCAAGCTCAACCCGCTCCGCGACAACATCAAGGGCAAGCGGCTCGTCGTCGTCGACGACTCCATCGTGCGCGCCACGACCACGCGCCAGGTCATCGCGTTGTTGCGCGAGGCCGGCGCGGTGGAAGTGCACTTCCGCGTCTCTTCGCCGCCCTATCGCTGGCCGTGCTTCTACGGGCTCGACACCGGCAAGCGATCCGACCTGATCGCGGCCGACATGTCGGTCGGCGAGATCAGCGACTACCTCGGTGTCGACTCGCTGGCGTACCTCGATCTCGACCGGCTCGTCGCCGCGACCGGCTCGCCGCGCGACGCGTTCTGCACCGCGTGCTTCTCGGGCGAGTACCCGGTGCCGGTACCCGATCACGACACGAAGCTCGCGCTCGAACCCGAGTCGTCCGCGCAACTCGCGGTCGACGCGGGCCGGCACGTGTGACCTGAGCTCATGAGCTCACCCGACGATGAGGAACGTCTCACCTACGCGGGCGCGGGCGTCGACATCGCGGCCGGCGAGAAGGCGGTCGAGCGCATCAAGGAGCATGTGCGCTCGACGTTCCGCCCGGAGGTGATCGGCGACGTCGGCGGCTTCGGTGGGCTGTTCGCGCTCGACTGGAAGCGATACCGCGATCCGCTACTCGTCTCGTCGACCGACGGCGTCGGCACGAAGTCGGTGATCGCCCGCATCGCCGGCCGGCGCGACACGATCGGCATCGACTGCGTCGCGATGTCGGTCGACGACATCGCCGCCCAGGGTGCCGAGCCGCTGTTCTTCCTCGACTACATCTCGGTCGGCACCCTGGTGCCCGACGAGATCGACGACCTCGTGCGGGGTGTGGCCGACGGCTGCCGGCAAGCGGGTTGCGCGCTCCTCGGCGGTGAGATGTCGGAGCACCCCGGAGTGATGGAGCCCGGGGAGTTCGATCTCGTCGGGTTCGCGGTCGGTGTCGCGGAACGGCCGCGTGTGCTCCCGCGCGACGTGCGCCCCGGCGATCGCATCATCGGCATGGCGAGCACCGGCTTGCGTTGCAACGGTTACTCCCTGGCGCGCGCCGCGTTGCTCGATCGTGCGCAGCGCGACCCGTCGGCGGCGGCGTGGCCCGGCGCGCACCACTCGCTCGCCGCCGAGTTGCTGCGCCCGAGCGTGATCTACGCACCGGCGATGTTGAAGCTCGCGAGTGAGGTCAACGTGCACGCGTTCGCGCACATCACCGGTGGCGGCATCCCGGGCAACCTCGTGCGCGTGCTCCCCGATCGTTGCGACGCGCTCGTGACCCGTGGCGTGTGGGACGAGCCCCGCATCTTCTCCGAGATCCAGGTCGCCGGCGACATTCCCGACGACGAGATGGAGCACGTGTTCAATCTCGGCTTGGGGATGCTCGCGGTCGTTCCACCGGAGGCGGCGTTGCACGCGGTCGATGTCGCCCGCTCGGCCGGGCACGACGCGTGGCTCGTCGGCGAGATCGTCGACGGACACGGACGCGCCCGACTCGAACGCCGCGCCGCTCCTCGACGCTAGGAATTGCGAGGAGCTATTTCGTCCAGTGCGCGCGGACCCACGTCCACTCGCCGCACGCCGGGCAGGTCATCCGCCGGTTGAACGGAAGGTTCGGGAGCGGCGGGAGCCATACGGAGAACGGCAGGTTCGCCAGCGCGAAGTCGACGTACGACACGCGCGTCGATTCGCCGCACCCGCTGCACTCGACTACCAGTGTTCCCGGTTGGCGAACGTCGGAGAAGAGCGCGGCTTTTCCGAGCGGATCGCGGGGTGGGCGCTCCGATCGTTGGCCGGCGTCGCGCAGGAAGCCACTCATGTTCCGCCTCCGAGGTCGGCGTGCAGGGACTCCGCGATCGCGCGGTATGCCTGCGCCCCCGCGGAGTTGGGTGCGTGTTCGAGGATTGAGATGCCGCGGCCGGGCGCTTCCGCGAAGCGAACCGTCTTGGGTATCGGCGGATCGAGCACGGCGAGACCGAAACGGGTCTGCACGTCTTCGAGAACTTCGCGCGCGTGCCGGCCGCGCGGATCGAACATCGTCGCGATGACGCCGCGCACCTCGAGCTTTTTGTTGGTGAACTCGCGCACGTCGGCGATCGTGTCGAGCAACTGCGCGAGCCCGCGGTGACTGAGTGCCTCGCACTGCAACGGCACCAGTACGAAATCGGCCGCGGTCAGCCCGTTGACCGTGAGCACGCCGAGCGACGGCGGGCAGTCGATGAGCACGATGTCGAACGCGTCGCGCACTGAATCGATCGCGCGGCCCAACGCCTGCTCGCGTCCGGTGCGCGTCAGCAGGTGGACCTCGGAGCCGGCGAGCTCGATGTTCGCCGGGAGCAGCCGGACGCGACCGGCGTCGATGATCGCGTCTTCGGCTTTCACCCGTTGCAGCAGCACGTCGTGCAGGGTGGGCGTGCACTGCTCGGGCTCGAGACCCAACGCGAACGTGAGGCAGGCCTGCGGGTCGAGGTCGACGAGGAGCACCCGCTCGCCCAGGTCGGCGAGCGCCAGGCCGAGGGTTTGGGTCGTCGTGGTCTTGGCGACGCCGCCTTTCTGGTTGGCGATCGCGTACACCCGCGCCACGCTCACCGAGTCTAAGGAGCCCGGCACGAGACCGGAGGGTCGAGCTCCGCGGGTGACCTGCGGCGGGCGTGCAGCGCCTCTACCAGGGGCGGCGTGGGCCCGGCGGCCTATCCGGTACGGCAGTGTCCCCTTTGTGACATCGCTGGCACAATGGCCTAGTATGTTCGCAGAACGCACATAGGGTTCGCGGGATGCTCATCCACCCACCGAGGGGCCGAAAGGTCCGCTGCGGAGAAACGGGGGGCGGGGGCATCAATGGCGTGGCCACAGGGATGACGTGCGGCAGCACAGAACGAAACCGGCGGTTGGCATGGGAGGCCCACCGGCTGGTTCGAACAAGTATCCCCCACGCCAGCGAATGGAATTGAAGGTGGAGCACATGCAACCCCGCGACGACGACGCCCTGCTCACCCCGTCTGAGGTCGCGGCAATGTTTCGCGTGAACCCGAAGACAGTGACCCGATGGGCCCGAGCCGGGAAGATCTCGGCAATTCGTACCCTCGGTGGTCACCGCCGGTTCCGCGAGAGCGAGATCCGGCAGTTCCTCGAGCAGGTCGAGCAGACCGACCAGCTCTGATCCTTTCGCGCGTCCCGGGCCACGCGTGCCCGACGTCCGGGACCGCCCACCGATCTCTTCGGCGCGCCACGAGGCCTGTGACCGACAAGTCGCGTCACGGGCCTCGTGTGAGTGGCCGGGACCGGCGTCGATCCGGTGACCCCACGCTTTTCAGGCGTGTGCTCTGCCGACTGAGCTACCCGGCCGGGAACGGTGGGTTTCCCCCCGCTCGTGTCATTGCGCGGTCCTGACGGGATTTGAACCCGCGGCCTCCGCCTTGACAGGGCGGCGTGCACTCCAAACTGCACCACAGGACCTAGTGAACCGGAACGTCCGCGGTAGCGGAGCTCCGTTGCACCCCCAGGGGAGTTCGAATCCCCGTTACCGCCGTGAAAGGGCGGCGTCCTAGGCCACTAGACGATGGGGGCCCGTTTCACCTGAGAGGGTGGCATCGTAGCAGCGTTGTCCCGTCACCCCCCGGGCGTTGTCGGGCATCGCTTCGCTACGGTTCCGGCATGTCTCGGGCGGCGGTGGCTGGGGTCGTGCTGATCTCGATCGCGCTCGCGTCCTGCTCCGGTACCGGGGCCGCGCAGCCGTTCGCGAAGAAGCCGGCGTGCGCGTTGCTGGCGGAGCTTGCGCAGACCGGACAGACCGTGCAGAACGCCGACGTGTCCGACCCGGCCGCGTTCCAGGCGACGCTGCAGGCGGCGGCCAAGCGGTACGTGCGCACCGCGCAGAAGCTGCGCGCCGCCCTGCCCGCGCGTCTCGCGGCCGACGTCGATCGGATGATCTCGGCCGTGCGCGCGAACCGCTTCTCCGACGCCGACTCGGCCCGGGCCGACATCGACGCGTACGCCCGTGCGAACTGCAAGACCGCGATCTAGGGAGTCGGAGGCGGGCGCCGACATCTACGCTTCATCACAGGGGTCGCTAGCTCAATTGGCAGAGCGTCGGGCTTTTAACCCGCAGGTTCGGGGTTCGATTCCCCGGCGACCCACCACGCACCGTCGGGTTCGCGGCCGGCCCGTGAGCGTTGTTCAGGAGCCGTGCATCGCCAGGGTCTGGCTGGGGTTCGCCGTGTCGTAGTCGCCTACTGCGAAGCAGCTCGCGCCCCCGCACGACACCCCGCCGAGCCCGGAGGCCAACGTCGGGGAGGTCGGCGTGGGAACGACGGAGAAGCTCGTACCGTCCCACTGCTCGACCAACGGTTGGAAGCGCGTTCCGTCGAACTGCTCGCCGACGACGACGCAACGCTTCGGGTTGCAGGTGACGGCGCCGAGGTCGGCGCCGGTCGCCGGGTTCGGCGCGGTGACCTTCGACCAGGTCTTGCCGTTCCACCGCTCGGCGAGCGCGCCCGGTTGCGAGGTGCCGACCGCGAGGCAGTTCGTGGCGGTCAGGCACGACACGCCGAAGAGGAACGTGCCCGTGAACGGGTTGATCACGGCGGTCCAGGCGTGCCCGTCCCAGTGTTCCGCGATCGCTTGTTCGGGCAGGTCGGACGAGATGTAGCCGACGGCGACGCAGCTCGATGCGCTGACGCACGACACGCCGGTCAGGTAGTTCAGGAAGCCGCTCGGGTTGGAGAGGGTGCTGATCGTCCAGCGCGTGCCGTCCCACCGTTCGATGAGGGTCGCGCGCTCCAACTCACCGGTGAGATGACCGACCGCGAAGCAACTCTTCGGGCCGGAGCACGACACCGCCGAGAACGCGCTGTCGCCGCCGTCGACCAGTTTCGCGCTCGCCATGACCGACCAGCTCTTGCCGGTCCACCGCTCGACGAACGGGAAGAGCCCCGTGTTCGACGTGGAGCCGCCGACCGCAAAGCAAGTGGTGGCGCTCGGGCACGAGATGCCCGACAGGTAGCTGTCGTAGGCGCCGGAAGGGTTCGGGACGGCCATGACCGACATGCCGGACCCGTTCCATCGCTCCACCAACGGCCGCTGCACCAGACCGCTCACGTAGCTGCCGACCGCGAAGCAGTTCGTTGGCGTGGCGCACGCCGTCGACGCGAGCACGTTGTTCGACGAGTCGGAGGGCGGCGCGGTGAGCGACCAACGGGTGCCGTCCATCCGCTCGGCGAACGCGTCGAGCCCGGAGCTGAGCTCGTAGGAGCCGACCGCGATGCAACTACCTGAAGTCGCGCACGACACGCCTCGGAGCGAGCTGCTGAAGCGATTCGGGCTCGGGTTGTGCACGCCGGTCCAACGCGTCCCGTCCCACCGTTCGATCAGCGTCGTGGTGAACTCGTCCTGGCCGACCGCGTAACAGGTCGTGGTGGTCGGGCACGAGACGCTCGCGAGCGTGCTCTCGGTGGGTTGCACGCCGTTGTAGACCGACCACTTCGCGCCGTTCCACCGCTCGATCAATGTCGAGTCGGAACGCACGGAGCCGACCGCGAAACAGCTCGACGCACTCGCGCACGACACGCCCGCGAGGGCGCCGTCCGCGCTCGGGTCGGTCACGAGCGACCAGGTCGAGCCGTTCCAGCGTTCGATCAGGCCGCCGCCCGCACCGAAGGGGCTGCCGCCGACCGCGAAGCAACTCGTCGGGCTCGGGCACGAGACGCCGCTCAGCCCGAGCCGGTCGCCGTCGGGGCTCGGGCTCGGGCTGATCGACCACGTGGTCCCGTCCCAGTGCTCGATCAGGCCGGCGCCGACCGCGAAGCAGCTCGTGACGCTCGGGCACGCGACACCGTTGAGCGCGCTTCCGGACGCCGTTCCGGTGTCCGGGCTCGGAACGATCGTCCAGCTGGTGCCGTCCCAACGCTCGATCAACGCGTCGTTGCCCACCGAGCCGACCGCGAAGCAACTCGATGCGCCCGCGCACGCGACGCCGGCGAGCACGCTGAACTCGCCGCCCGGCGGGCTCGGTGCCGCGCTCGTCGTCCAGCCGATCCCGTTCCACTGCTCGATGTATGCCGAGTCGCGGGCAGAGCCGACCGCGAAGCAGCGGGACGAGCTCGCGCACGCCACCGCCGCGGTCGACACGACGGGAGGCCCGGGCGGGCTCGGGGTCGCGACGATCGACCACGCGGACGCGGCGCGCGCAGGAGCGGCGATCGCGGAGAACGCTCCGCAACCGAGCATCACTGCCAGAGCGGTGCGGCCCCAACGCCCCCTTCGCGCAAGCCCTCGACCCATGGTCGGCCCCCATCGCTTGCCCGCGAGTCCAGCACGTGCACCGCCCGGAGGCAATGGTGCGACGGAGGGGCTTGGTGCGACTCGGCGGCCGAATGTCGACGATCAGGCGCACACCGGATGACGTGACTCCAACGTCGCGCGAATCGCGAGCACTTTCTCCGGCGTCGGTCGGTCGAACGCGCAGCCGACCGCCCACTCGTTCCCTTCTCGCCGGACCCAACGGATGACCACCGGCATCCAGAAGGGCTCGCCGGCCACTTCGATTCGCACCCGAGCCGCGAGATACGGATCGACGTGCGCGGGGCAGCGCAACTGGCAGCCGCCTTCGGAGAGGTCGACGAGGTGACCGCCGGTGGTGATGAGCGCATCGGGGTGGTCGATGATCAGCCGGGCCATGCCGCCGAGCCGGAAGCGCTCGTGCCGGCGGTCGATCCGATCGTCGAGGTGTCCCACACACGGATGATCGGCATCTCGCGGCCGCCCGCCGCGTGACATGGGTCTCAGTGGAGGCGCCCGGCCCGGATCGTTAGTGTCGCCGCCATGAAAGCTGCCGTGCTCGAGCACATCCCGGGTGAGTTGGTCATCGACGACGTGCAGATCGGCACCGTCGGGCCGCACGAAGTGTTGGTGCGCACCGTCGCGGCCGGCCTGTGCCACTCCGACCTCCACTTCATGGAGGGGAAGTACCCGCACCCGGTGCCCGCCGTGCTCGGTCACGAGTCGGCCGGCGTCGTCGAGTCCGTCGGCTCACAGGTCTCCTACGTGCAGCCCGGCGATCACGTCATCTCGTGCATCAGCGGTTTCTGCGGCGCGTGCAAGTACTGCCTGACGGGTCGGCCCAATCTGTGCGACAAGGTCGGGCTGTCGGCCGATCCGTCGGGCCCGCCCCGGCTGCGGCGCGGTGACGAGACGGTGTTCCAGTTCGCGGATCTGTCGAGCTTCGCCGAGCAACTGCTCGTGCACGAGAACCTGCTCGTGAAGATCCGGCCCGACATGCCACTCGACAAGGCCGCGCTCATCGGCTGTGGAGTCACGACCGGTGTCGGGGCGGTGATCAACACCGCGAAGGTGCGCCCGGGTGAGGTGGTCGCGGTGATCGGGTGCGGCGGCATCGGGTTGAACGCGATCCAGGCCGCCGCGATCGTCGGCGCGGGGCGCATCATCGCGATCGACCGCATCGCGTCGAAGCGCGACCTCGCGCTCGCGTTCGGCGCGACCGACGTGATCGACGCGTCGGCCGGTGATCCCGTCGGGGCGGTGCTCGAGCTCACCGGCGGCGGGGTCGATCACGCCTTCGAAGCGATCGGGCTGTCGGCCACCGCGCAGCAGGCCTTCAACATGCTCGCCAAGGGCGGCACCGCCACCGTGATCGGCATGATCCCGCTCGGCGAGAAGGTGGAGCTCGACGGCTTCCAGTTCCTGATGGAGAAGCGGATGCAGGGATCCAACATGGGTTCCAACCGGTTCCGGATCGACATGCCGCAGTACGTCGAGTGGTACCTGGCCGGGAAGCTGAAGCTCGACGAGTTGGTCAGCGGGGTGATGCCGCTCGAGAAGATCAACGACGGCTTCGCGGCGCTCAAGGGCGGCGAGGTCGCTCGCCAGCTCGTCACCTTCGACTGACCGTCGTCGGTCGGCGCCGGCTCGCCGTAGTGTCACGTCGATGACCGGGCCGGGGATGTCCTCGCACGACTACGTCGACGCGCTCTACCGCGCGCTGCTCGGCCGGTCGGCCGAACCCGAGAGCATGGCCGCCTGGACGGCGACGCTCGACGCGGGCGGAGACCCGACCGCGGTGCTCGCCGCGATTCTCGGCAGCGAGGAGTACCGCGGTCGTCAGGCAACGGACGACTCTCACTGTTCGAAGCTCGCGGCCCGCGCGCTCGACGCGCTCGGGCGTCGGCCCCGGATCGTCGACATCGGCGCCCAGTCTCTCGGCGACGGAACCCACCCGTACTCGCCGCTCGCCGCGATGACCGCCGTCGACATCGTCGGCTTCGATCCGCTCGCGGCTCGGCTCGAGGAACGCGCCGCGAACGAGACGACCGAAGGCAGCCTGACGCTCTTGCCGTTCGCGGTCGGCGACGGCGAGGAGCACACGCTCTACGTCAACAACTACGACGCGACGTCGTCGTTGTTCCCGCTCGACGAGGCCAACAACGCGAATCTCACCCAGCTCGCGGCGTTGGAGACGGTCCGCACCGAGCGGGTGCGGACGCGCCGCCTCGACGACGTGTTGCCGCCCGGTCCGGTCGACTTCCTGAAGCTCGACGTGCAGGGTGCGGAGCTGATGGTGTTGCGCGCCGGCGCCCGCACGGTGGCCTCGGCCGCGGTCGTGCACTGCGAGGTCGAGTTCTCACCGATCTACGAGGCGCAACCGCTGTATCCGGAAGTGCACCACGAGATCGCGCGGCACGGGTTCGTGTTCATCGACCTGCTCGTGTCCGCGCGCTTCCACTACCGCACGGCGTCCGGCTCGACCGCCGAGGATCGCTTGGTGTGGGCCGACGCGGTGTTCTTCCGGGAGTCCGACCACGCGGAGACCCTCGTGGTCCAGGCCCTCATCGCCGCCGCGATCTACGCGAAGCCGTCGCTCGCGGAGCATCTCCTCGAGCGCGCCGGCGTGGCGGGATGAAGGCCCGTCAGGGCCGGCGGACGCGGCCGTAGAGATCGCGCGGGCCTTGCGCCCAACGCCAGACCTTCGTGCCGGTGATTGCGTCGATCTCGGTACGGAGCGCGTCGCGCGCTTCGATGAGGCCGGCGCACTGGGCGTCGAGCGCTTCGCGTGCTTCGATCGACTGGGCCAACTGCGCGCCGAGTGCGTCGCGTTCGGCGGTGAGCCGGCGCAGTTGGTCGTCGAGCCGGTCGACCTGATCTCGGGCTGCTCGCGCAGCCTGCTCCGCGTCGGTGCACTGCCGGCGCGCGGCGGCGAGATCCACTTCCAGCTCGCCGAAGAGCGAGTCCTTGCTGCGCGCGTGGCTGACGGGCACGACGAAATCGTTGTCGCGGGCGTCGAACGACACCGCGATCAAGCCGTCGCCGCTGAACGACTCGGCGACACTGTGCTCGCTGATCACGTGCGCGCCCGCGTCGAGCAACAGTGAGAGCGCCCGCTGGTGTGTCAGCGGGTCGCCGGAGATGGAGTGATGGTGCGTCGAGACGATCAGAAAACGGACCCGCCCGGCCTGGAGATCGCCGCGGGCCCGCTCGAGCAGCACCGTCTCGGCGCCCTGCACGTCGGCGAGCACCAGATCGACCCGCTCGAGGTTCGCCGCCTTCATCAGTGAAGCGAGGTCGTGCTGCACGACTTCGTGCGGCTGTCCGTCGCTCTCGGCGGGGAACGCGAGCAGGTGACCGGGCTGCGCTCCGATCGCCGCGTGGAAGAAGGTGATGCGGTCGTTGAAACCGTTGAGCGAGGCGTTGCGGCGTCCGACGCCGAGATACGGGAAGTCCGGTTCGAGCGCGACGGCACGCGATCCGGGCAGCGTGTGACAGAACCACAGGGAGTAGTAGGCCCAGAAGCTGCCGAACTCGATCATGACGCAGGGCGCGCCGTCGTCGCGGAGGCGCCGCACGATCGCGTCGAACACGCGCTCTTCCTGGGGTTCGTGGTGACCCTGCAGGGTTCGGATGACCTCGGTCATCCACGCGCCGTAGTAGCCGCCCTCCTCCACGATCAGCCCGTTGTGCATGACTTGCACACGCCGACCGCCGTGGTCGCGGATCTGGCCGGCACCCTCCACTTTCGGGATGGCGTCGGCGTCGGTGCACGACACCGTCATCGCGATGCGGCGCGCCGTGCCGGGATCGAAGTCGTCCAAGCGTGGGGCTTGGCGCGTCACAGAGCGGCTCCCCTGGTCGCGATCGCTCCGAGCGACCCTACCCGCGCGCGTTGCCTCACCAACGTCCGTTCGGAAACGAGCGGTCGAGCGGTGCGGACACACAGGAGCAGTGTCCGCACCGCACCGCTCTCCCCAGGCCGGGGGTGGTGAGGAGACCTTGGGTGAGCCTCGCGGCGCCGGCGCCGCGTGTTGCTCCCTCGCGCTGGGGTAATCGTCCGAGACCCCGGAAAGGAAACGGTCAGGACAAACCTTGACGCCGTCCTGAGATTCAGCCGATGTGCATGAGGGCGCGGTCGAGCGCCGCCCGCTCGCCTTCCACCCGCACGTCGTCGGGGGAGACGCGGCCGTAGAGGAGCAACACGAGGTCGGAGGCGGAGGCCGAGGCCGTGACCGCGGGCGCGTCGTCGGACGCCGGGAACGATCTCCCGGAGTCGGTCGCCACGAACAAGATCGGCAACGGGCCGCGCAGCTGGCGGGCGATCGACAAGAACTCGTCGACGCCGTCGTCGGCGACTTCCGGCGCGAGCGGGTCGGGCGGGCCGACCGCCGACTGCGCGTCCCACCGGTGTACGGCGGCCTCCTGCACTTGGTGCCGCGCGATCGCGCCGACCGTGCGGTTGTCGGGCCACCACGTCCACGCGGGCGTGTCGAAGGAGGTCGTGCGCAACGCGTCGAGCAACTCCTGCGTGCACGTACGATTCCACGCCGCGAGCTCGGGCGCGCGCTCCGGTCCGGCCGGTGCTCGTCGTTCGGGCTCCTGGTCGGCGCCGGCGTTCACGACTCTCGCCCAGAACTGCTGCACGGTGCCCAAGTGCAACGCGAGATCGCGCAGCGTCCACTCCGGACACCCGGGCACGCGCGCGTCGAGCTGATCGGAGTCGATGACCGACGCGAACGCCTCGCTCTCAAGTTCTATCCGTGCAATCGGGTCGAGTTCGTGCACCCCGAGAACGTACCGCCCGGATCACTCCACTAATCGCAGGCCCGACGGCGCCATGGAGCGGTCGGCCACAGGGAGGTCCACCACGAACTCCGTGCGGTGGCCGGCGAACACGTGCTCGCTGTAGAGCACGGGCTCGCCCGCGACCGTGCGGGTCGTGCGCCGGCACAGCAGCACCGGCGACCCGGCGGGCACTTCGAGCAGCTCGGCGTCTTCCTTGGCCGCGGCCGCGGCCGCGATGGTCTGGGTCGCCCCGCCGAGTTGCATGTCGAGCAACTCGTAGAACGGCGCGCGCTCGACGTCGGCGAGCGACAGGCCCTTGCCCAACCGCTCCGGGCACCACACGGTGACACGCGCGAACGGATGGGCGTCGGCGAGGTTGCAGCGGCGCACCTCGAGCACGCGGCGCACCCCCAACACGTCGCGCACGCGCGCGGGCGCGTTGACGAAACCGAAGTCGAGCACGCGCCGCTCCGACGCGATGCCCGCGTCGGCCAGTTGCGCCTCGATCGTGCCGAGCCGGCCGAGTGACTGCCGGAGCGGGTCGGCCGCCACGAACCAGCCGAAGCCCTGGCGCGAGTCGATGAGCCCTTCGTCGTGGAGCTCCTCCAGCGCGCGGCGGATCGTGACCCGGCTCGAAGCGAATTCCGAGGCCAGCTGCGACTCGCTCGGGAGCCGGCCGCCGCCCGCGAACTCGCCGGCCGTGACCCGCCGCCGGAGCTCGCCGGCGATCTCCTGGTAGCGGACGTTACGCACTTGTCTTATACTTGTCTACATCAGGTCGAGACGCCACCCAGGGAGGGCCGCTGCCATGCCCGTCACCGCTTCCACTCCGATCGAGCTCGTCGAACCGCTCTACGCCCGGCTCCCGCGCCGCGCCGCACTCGCTCGGGAGCGATTCGGGCGGCCGGTCACGCTGACCGAGAAGATCCTGGTGAACCATCTGCGTGATCCCCTGCCCTCGCTCGAGCACATCGAACGCGGCCGAACCTACGCCGATTTCGATCCGGATCGCGTCGCCCTCCAGGACGCGCTCGCGCAGATCGTGATGCTCCAGTTCATGAGCGCGGGTCTCTCGCGTTCGGAGGTGCCGACCACGGTGCACTGCGATCACCTGATCCGAGCGCGCGTCGCGGCCGAACCGGATCTCGCGGCCGCGCTCGACGTGAACGCGGAGGTCTACGACTTCCTGCGCACCGCGTGCGCCAAGTACGGGATCGGTTTCTGGCAGCCCGGCTCGGGGATCATCCATCAGGTCGTGCTCGAGAACTACGCGTTCCCGGGCGGCATGATGATCGGTACCGACAGCCATACGCCGAACGCGGGTGGGCTCGCGATGGTCGCGGTCGGCGTGGGCGGGGGCGACGCGCTCGATGCGATGACGGGCTTCCCGTTCAACGTGCGGTGGCCGAAGCTGATCGGCGTGCACCTCACCGGTGCGCTCGCGGGTTGGACGGCGCCCAAGGACGTCATCCTGCGCGTCGCCGGCCTGCTCTCGGTGAAAGGCGGCACCGGAGCGATCGTCGAGTACTTCGGTCCGGGTGCCGACTCCCTGGCCGCGACCGGCAAGGCGACGATCTGCAACATGGGCGCCGAGATCGGCGCGACCACGTCGCTGTTCCCCTACGACGGCCACACCGCTGCGTACCTGAAGGCGACGCGCCGCGAGGAGCTTGCCGACGCGGCGAACGCGGTAGCCGGCGACCTCCGTGCCGATCCCGAAGTCGAGGTCGATCCAGAGCGGTACTTCGACCAGGTGATCGAGATCGACCTGTCGGCGTTGACGCCGCTCATCAACGGTCCCGACACGCCCGATCTGGTCCACGAAGTTCGTGAGGTGGGTGCGTGGGCCGCGACCAACGGCGTGCCCACGCGGATCTCTACTGCGTTGATCGGCTCGTGCACCAACTCGTCGTACGAAGACATCACTCGCGCCGCATCGATCGCGCGCGACGCCGCCGCTCACGGCCTGCGCGCCAAGACGCAGCTGTTCGTGACGCCCGGCTCGGAGCAGGTCCGCGCGACGATCGAGCGCGACGGTCTCCTCGCCGATCTCGAAGCGATCGGGGCGACCGTGCTCGCCAACGCGTGCGGTCCGTGCATCGGCCAGTGGGACCGCCCGGTCGACGATGCGTCGGAGCCGAACACGATCGTCACCAGCTACAACCGCAACTTCTCCAAGCGCAACGACGGCCGGGCGGCCACGAAGGCGTTCGTCACGTCGCCGGAGACGGTGATCGCGCTGGCATTGGCCGGCACGCTCGAGTTTGATCCGCGCACCGACGACATCGACGGCGTTCGCCTGCAGCCACCGACCGGTATCGACCTCCCCCCCGACGGCTTCGACCCCGGCGCGTCGGGCTTTCTCGCGCCGCCCGCCGACGGCCGTGATGCCGAGGTGGTGGTCGACCCGGCGAGCAATCGGCTGCAACTCCTCACCCCGTTCCCGGCGTGGGACGGCGCCGACTACCTGGACCTGCCCGTGCTGCTCAAGGCCAAGGGCAAGTGCACCACCGATCAGATCTCCGCGGCCGGCAAGTGGCTGCAGTACCGCGGGCACCTCGAGAACATCTCGGGGAACCTGTTCGCCGGCGTGATCAACGCCTTCACCGGTGAGGCAGGCGCCGGCCGTGACCCGCTCGACGGTGAGACGCGCGCATTCCCCGGCATCGCGAAGCGGCTGGCGGCCGCGGGTGTGCGGTGGTGCGCGATCGGCGACGACAACTACGGCGAAGGCTCGTCGCGCGAGCACGCCGCGATGGAACCGCGCTACCGAGGTGGTGTCGCGATCCTGGCTCGCAGCTTCGCGCGCATTCACGAGACCAACTTGAAGAAGCAGGGGATCTTGCCGCTGGCGTTCGCCGACCCGCGCGACTACGACCGGATCGGCGAGTCCGACCGCATCTCCGTGCTCGGTCTGGCCGCGCTCGCGCCCGATCAGCCGGTGCGGTGCCGCGCCACCAACCCCGGCGGCGAAGCGTTCGACTTCGAGTGCACGCACACGTTCAGCACCGACCAGATCGCGTGGTTCCAAGCCGGGAGCGCGCTCAACGTCATCCGCCGACGCCGGCTCGGGTGACGTCGTCGAGCCGGCGGCTGAGGTAGCGACGTTCGGCGTCGGTGCCGGCGAGGGCGTGCGCGTCGCGGTAGGCCGCGGCCGCGTCGTCCCAACGACCGAGGCGGCGCAGCAAGTCGGCGCGGGTCGCGGGGAGCAGGTGGTAGTCGGCGAGCGCGCCGGATTCCTCGATGGCGTCGATGATCGCGAGCCCGGCTTCGGGGCCGTAGGCCATCGCGACGGCCACCGCCCGGTTCAGCTCGACGACCGGTGACGTCGTCATCCTCACGAGCTCGGCGTACAGCCCCGCGATCTCGGTCCAGTCGGTGTCGGACGCTACGAGCGCGGTCGCGTGGCACGCAGCGATCGATGCCTGCACCTGATACGGGCCCGGTTGACCTCGCCGCAGCGCCCGCTCCAGCATCTCGACGGCCTCGGCGATCGTGTCGGTGTTCCACAGGTTGCGATCCTGCGCGTCGAGCAGCACCAGATCGCCCGAGGCGTCCACCCGCGCCGCACGTCGCGCGTCGTGCAGCAACATGAGCGCGAGCAGCCCGACCGCTTCCGGCTCGTCGGGCATGAGCGCCGCGAGCGTGCGGCCCAGACGGATCGCTTCCGCGCAGAGGCTCTGGCGCACGAGGTCGGCGCCGGCGGTGGCGGCGTAGCCCTCGTTGAACAGCAGATAGAGCACGGCGAGCACTGCGTTCGTGCGTTCGGGAAGCAGGTGCGCGGGCGGCACGCGGTACGGGATCGCGGCGTTGCGGATCTTGTGCTTGGCGCGCACGAGCCGTTGCGCCATCGTCGGCTCGGGCACCAGGAACGCATGACTGATCTCCGTGGTGGTCAGGCCCGCGAGCGTGCGCAGCGTCAGCGCGACCTGCGCCTCGATCGACAGTGCCGGGTGACAGCACGTGAAGATCAGGCGCAGCCGGTCGTCGTCGACGCCGCTGTCGTCGGGCCGGAACGGATCGTCTCCCGACGAGAGCACGGTTACCTCCCGGAGTTTCGACGCGCCGGTGCCGGAGCGGCGGGCGCGATCGATCGCGCGGTTGCGGGCGGTGGTCGTGAGCCAGGCGCCCGGACTGCGCGGGACGCCTTCGCGCCGCCAATGTTTCAGGGCGAGCACGAAGGCGTCTTGCGCGCACTCCTCGGCGACGTCCCAGTCGCCCGTCACGCGGATCAACGTGGCGACGACGCGGCCCCACTCCTCGCGGAACGCGTCCGCGATGGCCGCCTCGACGTCGGGGGTCACATCTCCCAGATCGGCCTCACTTCGATCGACCCGAAGCGGGCGCCGGGGATCTTGGCCGCGATCTCGATGGCCTCGTCGAGGTCCTTGGCCTCGACGACGAAGTAGCCGCCGATCTGCTCCTTGGTCTCGGCGAAGGGGCCGTCGGAGGTGACAGTCTCGCCGTCGCGGACGCGCACGGTCGTGGCGTCGGTGGTGGGCCGCAGCCGCTCGCCACCTTGCAACGCGCCACGCTTGCCCATCTCCTCCATGAATGCCCCGTACTCGGCCATGCTCGCGGCGGCTTCCTCCGGACTGGTTGCCGTGTCGGCGCTCTCGTCGGTGCAGATCAACATCAGGTACCGCATGGGGCCTCCTCGTAGTCGGTGTCGAGCGTACGACGAACGAGATTCCGCCAAATCGACACGCGTGCGTTTGAATGCTCGGATGCCTGCCGTGGGGGACGGTCATACGATCCGAGCCGGACCGCTGGAGCTCCGGGTGAGCGGTGCCGGAGTGCTGCAGGTCGGTTGGGACGAACCCGACTGGCTCGGTCCGGGCCGCCTCGTCGCGCCCGGGTCGTCACCCCGGGTCTCGGCCTCGGCCGGGTGCATCTCGCTCGAGTCGGAGTGGCTGGCGGCCGAGGTGCGGGTGCTCCCCGGCGAGCCCGTCGCGGTGTTGCGCCTGGAAGCCCGCGAGGCGGGCGCGGGCCTGGCAACCGGCGAGCTCGCGAACCCGGCCGTCGCGTGGCACTTCGATCCCGCCGGTCGGTCGGCCGGGGGCGCACCCGAGGGTGTGCGCGCCTTCGGTCACCAGTACACGGAGTTCGCGCTGCCGGTGTTCAGCGACGCCGACATGTCGCGCTGGCGATTGCTGCCGTTCCGGCCGCCGGTGGTCATGCCGCTCGGCATGGTCGCGCCCGACGGTCGCACCCTGCTGCTCGCACCGCTCCAGTCGTTCCACGAGCAGGTGATCGTCGTGCCCGCCGGCAAGGAGCAGGCGGGCGCCGGGTTGCGCGCGGGCTGGCACGGCGACATCGACACCGTCGACGCGGGCTTCGCGACCGAGCTTGCGATCATCGCGGGCGACGGCGCACGCGAGTGCTTCGAGATCTGGGCGCGGCTCCTGCGATCGGCGTCGGGGGTTGCCGCGCCGGCTCGCGACTCCGACGTGCTGGGGACGCGCCTGTCGTACTGGACCGACAACGGCAGCGCGTACTGGTACCGCACCGAGCCCGGTTTCGACGCGGCGGGGTCGATCGTCGCGACCGTCGACGATCTCGAGGCCCAGGGGGTGGTCGTGGGCGCGGTGCAGCTCGACTCGTGGTGGTACCCGCACGAGGTGCTGCGCCCGTTCGACACCGAGGAGTGGGTCGTGCCGCCCACTGGCATGGTGCGGTGGGAGCCGCGCGCCGATGTGCTCCCCGACGGCATCGACATGCTGCGGGAGCGGCTCGATCGCCGGCCGCTGGTCGCGCACTGCCGGCATCTCTCGTCGCATTCGCCGTACTGCGAGGAGTTCGCCACGTGGGTCGACGGCGACCGCGCGCATCCCGCCGACGCCGAGCTGTACGAGCGCCTGCTCGACCAAGCGGTGAGCTGGGGGGTCGAGGTCTTCGAGCACGACTGGCTCATCGAATGCTTCCTCGGCGTGCGGGAGTTGCGCGCGCCCGGCCGCGCCGCCGCCTGGCAGGAAGGTCTCGACGAGGCACTCGGCGCGCGCGACCTGCACGCGCAGTGGTGCATGGCCTCTCCGGCCGATTTCGCGCAGGTGAGCCGGCTGCGTCACGTCACGTCGATCCGCACGAGCGGCGACCACGGGTACATGGTCGGGCCCGAGGTGCTGTGGGCGTGGTTCCTGCACACCAACGTGATGGCACGCGCGCTCGGTCTGTGGCCGTACAAGGACGTGTTCCACTCCACCGCCGACTCCGAGACCCGCGAGGTGGAGGCGTTGCTCTCGGCGCTGTCGGCCGGCCCGGTCGGGATCGGCGACGCGCTGGGCGTGGCCGACGCCGACCTGATCCGGCGAACGTGCCGGGCCGACGGTGTGCTCGTGCGCCCCGACGTGCCGGTTGCGGCGGTCGACCGGGCCGCGTTCGCCGCGCCCGTGTGGTCGGGGGAGCTGCTCGTGGGCAGCGCCCACACGCAGCACTCGGCCGGCCGTTGGGGCTACGTGGTGACGTGCAACGTGGGTGCCGACTCACGATCCGAGCGCGCGCACGTCGCGTTGGGCGACATCGGCGAGGACCGGCCCGACGCCGCCGCGCTGGCGGTGTTCAACTGGCGGACCCGCCGGGTCGACGTGCTGCCGGCCGGCGGCGCCTACGAAGTCGCCCTCGACCCGGCCGACTGGGACTACCGCGTGCTCGCACCGGTGCTCCCCGGCGCGATCGCGGTGGTCGGCGACCCCAACGTGTACGCCAGCGCCGGCGACTCCCGCATCGCCGACGTCGCCGTCGAACCGACCGGTGTGACAGTCACCGTGCTGGGCGCGCGCGAGATCGTCGACATCGTCGGCTGGTCGGAACGCCCGCTCGCGGCCCGCGCCTGGAGCGCGGCGGAGGGAACCACCGGCGTCGCGGTCGACTACGACACCGCGAGCGGCGTGTGGGTGCTGACGCTCGAGATCGGCGACGCCGGCTGGGCGAAGCTGCATCTCGAACCGAGCGGTTAGCCGCCCGCCTCTACGGTTCTGTCCCGGAGGTAGCGTCGGGCTCAGTGTCAGGCGTGAGCGGTTGGGACGTGGTGATCGGCGATACCGCGTCGGAGACCGATGTCGCCGCGTTGCGCAATGCGCTCTTCGAGTACAACTTCGCGGTTACCGGCTATCGCGACGGGCGGTCGCTCTCGTGCTTCCTGTACGACGCCGGCGAGCTCGTAGCCGGGATCGACGGCTTCACCTGGGGTGGGTACGCGCGGATCGACTACCTCTGGGTTGCCGAGCGCGAACGAGGCCGCGGGCTCGGCACGCGTCTGCTCGCCGCCGCCGAGGACGAGGCTCGCCGCCGCGGGTGCACCACGATCGTGCTCGACACGCATTCGTTCCAGGCCCCCGAGCTGTACCGCGCGCGCGGCTACGACGAGATCGGGACGACGGTCGGCACGCCACGCGGGTACACGCAAACGCTGTTCCAGAAACAGCTCTGACCACGAAGAAGCGAGACGCGTCATGCAACAGCTGACATTCGCCGGCGCCGCGCAGCTCGTGTGGGACGACGTGCCGGAGCCCGAGTTGTCGAGCGGCGCCGACGCGTTGGTGCGCCCGGTGGCCGTCGCGACCTGCGATCTCGACGCGGCGGTCATGTCGGGGCGCGCGCCGTTGCCGGGACCGTTCGCGTTCGGGCACGAGTTCGTCGCCGATGTGATGTCGGTCGGCGACGCGGTGACCACCGTGCGGGCCGGCGACCGGGTCATCGTGCCGTTCCAAGTGAGCTGCGGAGCCTGCGACTTCTGTCGGCGCGGTCTCACCGCGAGCTGCGCGACCGCCGGTGCGGGTGCGGCCTACGGCATGGCGCCGATAGCGCGACGCGAGTGGGGTGGCGCGTTGAGCGACTGCGTGCGCGTGCCGTACGCCGACGCGATGCTCGTGCCGCTCCCCGCCGGTTTGGATCCGGCGTCGGTCGCGAGCGTCTCCGACAACGTGCCCGACGGTTGGCGCGCCGTCGCTCCGCCGCTCGCGCGCCGGCCCGGCGAGCCGGTGCTGGTGGTCGGCGGCGCGGGCGACGTCGCGCTGTACGCGGTCGCGGTCGCGGTGGCGCTCGAGAGCGAGCAGGTCGACTACGTCGACGTCGATCCTCGCCGGTTGGCGGTCGCAGAGCGGCTCGGCGCGCGCGCGATCGAGAAGCCGGTCGACGGCAACCGCCTCGGCCGGTACTCGATCACCGTCGACCACAGTGGCGATGTGGCCGGGCTGCACAGCGCGTTGCGTTCGACCGAGCCCGAGGGTTCGTGCACGTCGACGGCGATCTACTTCGCACCCGAGACCGCGCTCCCGCTGCTCGAGATGTACACGCGCGGCGTGGAGTTCCGCACCGGACGGGTGAACGCGCGCGCCGCGATCCCGCGTGTGCTCGACCTCGTGGAGGCCGGCCGCCTCCACCCGGAGCTGGTCACGAGCGCCACCGTGCAATGGGACGACGCGCCGACCGCGCTCGCCGACCTCACCGCGAAGACGGTGATCGTCCGTTGACGATGCTCATGCGGCTCCGACCTCAGGCCGTCTGACGCCTTGCCCGGCGAGCGCCGGCCTGGATCAGGAGAACGTCGCGCCCGCCGCGAGCGCGAGGCACAGGGGCGAGTAGTAGCGGCGATCGAGCGACCGGAATCGCGGAGACGCGCTCCCCGGTGAGAGCACGTCGGTACGACCGAGCAGCCCGGCGGCGCCCCGCACGCCGAGCACGCCGCCGACCACCCATCGGCCGAGCCGGCGAACGCGCCGCGGCGCCACCGGCGCGTCCGCGACGAGCGCGCTCGCGGCGAACAGCGCCGTGGCCACGGCGTAGCACGCGCCGGCCGATGGGACCGCGGCCGATCCGATCACTGCGTCGGACAACTCGGATGTGCCGGCGAACGGGAACGACGAGCCGCGGCCCCACGCGACGTGGAGCCCGCCGATCGCGGCGAGCGTCACCGAGGTGAGCGTGCTCGACGCGCGCCGTACCGCCCGGCGGGCCGTGATCAGCCCAGCTTCTCGTGCAGGAACGCCACGACGCCGGGCCAGATCTCGGCGGCGAGCGCCTCGTCACGCGTGCCCAACGCGTTGTGCGGAGCCATGAACGCGTGACCCGATCCGGGGTGCACGGTGAGCGTCACGTCCTTGCCCATGCCCTGCAACTTCGCCTCGAGGGCGTGCGCGGCCTCGGGCCCGAAGAAGTCGTCGTTCTCTGCCATGTGTCCGCGCACCGACGCCTGCAGCTGCGACCAGTCGGGTTCCATGTCGCCCTGGGGGAAGCCGTAGAACGGCACGATCGCCGTGATCTTGTCGGGCCGGCCCGCGGCCAACAGGAACGACAACATGCCGCCCATGCAGAAGCCGACCACGCCGAGCGCGTCGCCCGTGACCGCCTCGTGACCCGAGAGGTAGTCGACCGCGGCGCTCATGTCGCGCGCGGCGCGGTCGGGCGGGAGCTGGGTCATGAGCTGCGCGGCCTTGTCCATCTCGTCGTGCGCGGCAAGCTCTCCGTGGTAGAGGTCGGGCACCATCGCGACGAAGCCGGCATCGCCGAGCCGATCGGCCATCTCCTTGATCCCGGAGTCGAGACCCCACCACTCCTGGACCACCACGATCCCCGGCCCGGTGCCGCTCGCCGGGCGGACCAGGTAACCGCCGGCCGTGTCGCCATTGCTCGCGAATTCGATGCGTTCTCCCATGAGCGGGGAAGTTACTCGTCCGTTACGGTTGCGCGCAGGCGGCGAGGGGGAGCGCAGTGGCTGATCCCATGGCAACGTTCGGCGACGACCTCCGCGTCGCGCGTCAGGTGCCGGGCCGCAGCGCGCCGGCACTTCAGGTCACGGTGGGCGTGTGATGCCGGGCCGGCTGGAGGGTCGCCGAGTCGTAGTGGTCGGCGCCGGCACACAGCGCACTGACGATCCCGACGCGCCGATCGGCAACGGTCGCGCGATCGCGGTGCTCGCCGCGCGAGAAGGGGCAACGGTCGCGTGTGTCGACCGGGTCGCGCAGGCCGCGGAGGACACCGCCGCGTTGGTCGGCGCCGCCGGTGGTACCGCCGCGGTGGTCGTGGGAGACGTGACCGACGAGGCCGACTGCGCGCGGGTGATCGAAGAGTCGGTCTCGGCGTTGGGTGGCATCGACGGACTCGTGTGCAACGTCGGGATCGGCGAGGGGCGCGGCCTGGAGGGAACTTCGGTCGCACAGTGGGACCTCGTGTTCGCCGTCAACGTCCGCGCCCACTTCCTGTTGTGCCGGGCCGCGCTGCCGCGCATGGGCGAGGGCGGGGCGATCGTGTTCGTATCGTCCATCGCGGGCCTGCGGCCCGGCACGCGCATCCCCGCCTACGACACGTCGAAGGCGGCGTTGGCCGGTCTGTCCCGCCACGTCGCGCTCGAAGGATCGCGTGCCGGTGTGCGCGCCAACGTGGTCGCGCCCGGGTTGATCGACACGCCGCTCGGGCGCCGCGCGACGCAGGGGCGCCCGAGTCGGGGGCGCACGCCGGTGCCGCTCGGCCGCCAGGGCCGCGCGTGGGAGGTCGCGGCGCCCGTCGTGTTCCTGCTGAGCGACGACGCGAGCTACATCACGGGCCAGTTGCTCGCGGTCGACGGGGGTTTGTCGTCGCTCTGACCTGGCATTACCGTGCTCGCAGGCTCGGGATGCGGTGGGGGTGAATTGCCGGTGCGCGACACGCGAACACGGCACGCGTGCGAGGCGATCGCGATCGTCTTCGCGTCGTGCGCGCTCGTTGTGTCGCTGCCGCAGGCCGGGTGGGCGACCTCGACGATCCCCTCGGCTCCGCGCTCGGTGCGGATGACTCCCGGCAACACGACGGTGACCGTCCGGTGGCACCCACCGGTGAACACCGGTGGCCGCCCGATCACGGCGTACGAGGTGATCCCGTACCTCAACAACCTGGCGCTCGGCATCAACGTGTTCAACTCCACCGCCACCTCGCAGGTGATCTTCGGACTGAAGAACGGCCGGTCGTACACCTTCAAGGTCGCGGCCAAGAATTCGGTGGGGTGGAGCCGGCTCTCGGCTCGCTCCGATTTCGTGACGGTCGGTGTGCCGCTTCCGCCCGGTGCGGTGACTGCCGTGACCGGCAAGGGTCGCGCCACGGTTTCGTGGCACGCGCCGCCGTCGAACAACGGGTCGGCGGTGAGCTCGTACCGGGTCACGCCGTTGCTCGACGGGGCGGTCCAGGCGGCGCGCACGTTCAACTCGACCCAGACCCACCAGGTGATCACCGGGCTCCAGGGCGGGAAGCCCTATACGTTCGAGGTGGCGGCCCACAACCGCAACGGCTTCAGCGCCGATTCGAATGTCTCCAAGACGATCGTGATCGGCAAGTAGCAGCGCCAGCGGCCTCCCGGCCGCCATTGCCAGTCTGATACCGGCGGCGTACCGTATGTGTGACGACGGCCGGGGATGACTCGCGTCTGCGCGGGGGGTGAGTGGGCGGTGCGCAAGATCACGATTCCGGTCCTCGCCACGGCCGTGCTCTGCCTGCTCGTCGCCACCCCGCAGCCCGGTTGGGCGGCGCCCGGCCCACCCTCCGCGCCGAAGGAAGTGACCCTCGCGGCCGGCAACGCCAGCGTGGTCGTGAAGTGGTTGCCGCCGTTCAGCAACGGCGGGCACAAGGTCACCGAGTACGAGGTGCTCACGTACCACAACGACGTGCAGCTCGCGATCAACGAGTTCCACACGACGAAGCTGGCGCAGAGGATCACCGGGCTCAGGAACGGCAATGCGTACACGTTCACGGTCGGCGCCCGGAACTCGGCAGGTTGGAGCCGGCTCTCCGCGCGATCGGCCGCGATCATCGCGGGCACGACCACCCCGCCCGGCAAGCCGACCGCCGTGGCCGGCGACCGCCGCGCGACGGTGTCGTGGCACGCGCCGTCGAGCACCAACGGTTTCGTGGTCAACGGGTATCGCGTCACGCCGTACATCAACGGGAGCCCGGGGGCGGCCCGCGTCTACAACACGACCAAGACGCGTCAGGTGGTTGCCGGCTTGCAGAACGGCAAGCCGTACTCGTTCAAGGTCTCGGCGCACAACCGCAACGGTTGGAGCTACGTGTCGGTCAGCTCCTCGATCATCACGCCCGGCAAGTAGCTACGCTCGCTCCTGCGTTCGCGAGTTGTCTGCTCTACGGCGGTAGGAGATCGGTTGCGCGCGATCGATGCGTGGAACGCGTTGAGCGAACCGTGGCAGGTGTGCCTCGTCGAGGCGTGGGAGTCGTGGTGCGACGGATCGGCCGGCGTCGGCGCGGTCATCGTCGACGGGAACGGCCGGATCATCGCGCGGGGCCGCAACCGGCGGCACGATCCGCGTGTCGGTGAGCATCCGCTCGTCGGGACGCGCCTCGCGCACGCCGAGATGTGCGCGCTCGCGGCCCTCCCGCCGGGCACGTGCGAGCACTACACGCTGTACTCGACGTTCGAGCCGTGCCTCATGTGCGCGGGTGCGATCATGATGGCGCGCATCCCGCACGTGCGGTACGCCGCCGCCGACCCGGTGTTCGACGGTCTCGACGACTGGCTCGACGGGTTGCCGTTCGCGGCCGAGCGCCGGCCGGAGAGCGAGTGCCTCGGCGGCATGATCGGCACGTTCGCGCACGTGTTGCACGTCTCGTGGCTCGTGTTCTGGTTCCCCGACAGCCGCGGAATCGTCCCGCACCGCGCGCTCGCGCCGCGCCACCTCGCGCTGGCCGCCGATCTCGTCGATCGCTCGGCGCTGCGGCGGATCGCCGCGGCGCGCGGCCACGTCACCGAGGCGATCGACGCGTTGTGGACCGACCTGGCCGAGTTGAACTGAGGCCGCGTCGGCGGTCCGTTCGATCGACGAACCCACGCGCCAGGGGCGGCGAATATCGGCGGTGGGCCGAGGCCGGAGCGCGTACCGTTCGCACCGCGGAAAGGAGAGCCCATGCTCCAGGCGTTCGTGTTCGAGCAGGTGGCGGTGCTGGTGGGTCCGTGGCACGAGCCGGTCGACCCGCCCGAGCGGGGCGCGCGGGTGGAGGTGCGGATCCTCGACCAGGAGCCGCGCCGGGGATCGTGGTCTGCGGCGCAGCGGGTGGTGATCGACCAGCCGGCGTTCCGGGCCGACCTCTTCGACGTCGTCGGCGAGCCACCCGGCAACCTCGCGAGCGCGCACTTCCACGAGCGGTTCGACGGCGTGGAGCCGACCGACCGGCTGTGGCCCGAGGGGATCAAGCGCGACCCGACCGGATGGCTCGCGGCCGAGCTGGGTGATCTCGGCGGGCTGCTCGCGCGGGCCGGCGTGCATGCCGGAGACGCCGCCGCGATCGGTCGCGACTCCGACGCGCTCCGCGATGCCATCCCCGCGATCGTCGCCGCGGTCAACGCCACGTGGGACGCGGTGCGGGCACCCGCGTCGTGACTCCCACCGAGCGGATCGCCGCACGCGTGCTGGTGATCGACCCCGACGGACACGTGCTGCTGTTCCGGGGCTTCGACCCGGGCCGGCCCGAGCTCGGTTCGTACTGGTTCACGCCCGGCGGCGGGCTCGACGACGGCGAGTCATTCGAAGACGCAGCGCGGCGCGAGCTCCGTGAGGAGACCGGCCTCGTGGTCGACGACGTCGGTCCGCCGCTCTTCGAGCAGCGCATCGAGTTCAGGTTCGAAGACGACCACTTCGCGCAGACCGAGCACTTCTTCTGCGTGCGCACCGAGCGGTTCGTCATCGACGACACGGAGTGGACCGACATCGAGCAGCGCTCCGTGGTCGAGCACCGGTGGTGGAGCGCGGCCGAGCTCGCGGCGGCCACCGAGCGGGTCTACCCGGAAGATCTCGCCGACCGCATCGCGCGGATCACGGCCGGCTGACGACGCTCAGTCGGTGTACTTGCCGAGCTGGCGGAACCATCCGAGCGTGTCTTCCACGCCCCACGACTCGGCCAGGCGGCCGTCGGCAACGCGGTAGATCGTCGTGCCCGGCTTCTCGTAGCGCTGGCCCGCGGGTTCGATCCCGAGGAACGCCCGGCCGCTGAGCGTGCCCCGCTCGACGTAGCGGTTCACGACCTTGTCGCCCTCCGCCACAAGGTCTTCGATCGTGATGGCGACGTTCGGGAACGACTTGCGCAGCATCTTGCACACCATCACGTAGTGGTCGCGGCCGACGTTGGCCTTGCCGTCGGCGCCGTAGCGCGCGGTGTAGTCGTCGGCGAGCGTCTGTTGGCAGACGTTCCAGTCGCCGTGGTTGAAGCCCTCTTCGATGTGGCGCCGGACCAACGCCTTCATGGCTTCGGGACTCATCGCGACCGCCTCAATCGTCGTCGTCCTCGTCTTCGTCGTCATCTTCGTCGGCGTCTTCCACGAGCAGGCTGTACGCCTTCGCGAGCGTGAGCACTTCGTCGGTGTCGGCGCTGATCGCGTGATACGCAATGCGTTCGAACAGCGCGTCGCGCACCTCTTCGGCAGTGGCCATCGTGAACCTCCTCGAGAGTGTGTGCGACGTTAGGTCGAGATCGCTACGCTCGCGCGCATGGCGATTCAGCTCGATCACATGATCTTGCCGGTAGCCGATCTCGGCAAGAGCATCGAGTTCTACACGCGCATTCTCGCGTGCACCTACGAGGGTGAGCGCGAGCCGTTCTCGGTGATTCGCGTCACTCCCGATCTCACGCTGCAACTCGCGCCGTGGGGTACCGATGGCGGAGTGCACCTCGCGTTCGCGCTGCCACGCGACGAGTTCCAGGCGACGTTCGACCGCGTGAAAGCGGCGGGCATTCCCTACGGCGACTCGTTCCACACCGTCGGCAACATGCGCGGCCCGGGCAACGAAGCCGGATCACGCGGCGACGGCGAGGCCGTGTACTTCTTCGACCCGAACGAGCACCTCATCGAGATCCGTCACTACGGGGTCTGATCTCGCCTAGCCGCCCGACGGCCCGGTCGGCCCGGTCAACCCACCCGGGCCCATCTTCAGGTACAGCGGAGCTGTGGGCGTCGCCGCTGCCGTGCCCGTCGGCTGAGTGGTGGCGGTCGCGACCGAGGTCACGGGCGACGCCGCACTCGTCGACGTGTCCGGCAGGGTGGTCGACGTCGGCGTGTCGGCGCACGACGACGGCGAGGTATCCGCCGCGCGGCCGGGCAGTTGCACCGCGCCCGCGCAGCCGAATTCCGAGAAGGTGTCCTCGGAGTAGACCGTGCCGCCGTCGGCGTAGTTGTCGGTGCTCGCGGTGTGCACCACGAAGCCGTTGGCGTCGACGCTCACGTCGGTGGTGTTGCCGGTGAAGCCCTGCGCGCTCATCACCTGGAGCGCGGCGTCGATTGTGGTCTTCTCCTCGGCGCTGAGCCCGGGAACGTTGGCGAGGAGCGACGGGTCGATGGTCACGCGGTAGTTCGTGACCGGCTGACCGTCGACCGTGCCGGTGCCGATCTTCGCGGCGCCGGTGATCGCGGCGCGCGCGATCGAGAGGTACCCGGTGGGGCTGGCGAGGCCCATCATCCCCGACGCGCCTTCACGGGGCCCGAGCGTGCCTTCCACCAGGCTCGCGAAGCTGGACAGCGGCGTGCCGGTCGCCGAGTCGCTCGCCGTTCCCGACCCGGTGGTCTCCCAGTAGTCGGTGTCGTCGACCTGCACGGTGACCGCGCCGAAGTTGCTCACGTTCGACACCGCGACCATCGCGAACGGATTGACGTTGACGGTCGCGACGCCGGTCGTGGTGACGTTGCTGTTCGAGGCCGACGAGTAGCACTCGGTTGCCGGGGTTGTGGGCTGGGCCGGAGGCACGCTCGGCACATGAACGCCGACCCCGGTCGCTCCGAGCACTCCGAGGACGCCGGATTGCACGTCAACCCTCTGGCAGACCGTGGTGGTCGGCGCGGTGCCGGGGGTCTCGGAGAGCGTGTACGCGACGCGGAAGCTGCCGGCGCTCGTGGTCGCGGCCACCGCCGATGCCACCGCTTGCAGCGCCTGCGGAGTGTTGACCAGCTTCGGGCCGTTCGAGTTCTTCGAGTTGTTCGAGTGCTTCACGATCCGGGTCTGGCGCCGCGCGGTGTCGTGCGTCCGGCCCCGGAGCGCGAGCGGCAGTGCGATGCCGCCCGCGATCAGTGCGATCGCGGCGGCCAGACCGATGATGCGCTGGGCGCGCACGTGGCTGCGACGCGTCACGTCGACGTCGACGAGCGCAACCACGGCGGTGTCGTCGACCGAGACGGGCGGCTGCATCTCGGAGTGCGTCCCCTTCACGCCCCGCAACGCCGCCTCGGGGTCGAACGGGTGCGATTCCACCGCTCGGCGCAGCTCGTCGCGCATTCGGTCATCGAAGGTCATCGGTGGCTTCCTCTCCCAAGAGCGTGGCCAGCGCCTGCCGGCCGCGCGCGAGATGGGTCTTGACGGTGCCGCGGCTGCAACCGAGCAGCCCGGCGATCTCGGCGACAGGTCGGTCGTCGAGGTAATGGAGCGCGATCACGGCGCGTTGCTGGCGGGGAAGGGTGAGCAGGGCGCGGCGCACGTCGAGCTCGAGCGGCTCCGGCTCGGGCGCGTCGGGTGCCGCGGCGCTCGAGAGGGCGACGCGGCGGGCGTCACGCCGGTGCGTGCGTACCGCGTCGCGAATCGCGACCCGGCGCACCCATCCTCCCGGGCTCTCCATCGCCTGCACCTTCTTCCAGTGGCGCAACGCCTGCACGAACGCGTCCTGTGCGATCTCCCGCGCGACTTCCCAGTCGCCGACCACCAGGTAAGCGGTGCGGGCGAGGGGCACGAACTCGCGCCGGAACAACTGGTCGAACGCGATGTCGGCGGTCCCGGGCTCGCCCGGACACTGTGCCCCCTCGGTCATCACTACAAGTCTCACAGTGCCGAGCGGGCTCCGCGGTTGACGCGGGGTGGAACATTCCTCCGGGCGTCCGGAGTAGCTCTCGCACGGGCCCAGACTGTCACCTTCACTCGAGGAGGATCCATGCTCGGCTTCACCCGTTTGGAAGAGAGCAACGACTACGCCCGCGGGCGCGAGGAGCTCCGGCGGGCCGAGGTGGAGCTGATCGAGCAGCGCGAGCGCGTCGCGGCACTGCGGCGGGCCCTCCCGGAAGGCGCCGTCGTCGACGACTACGTGTTCCTGGAAGGGCCGCGCGACCTCGACGCGGGTGACGCGCCCGTGCGCGAGGTGCGGCTCAGCGAGCTCTTCACCGCTCCCGACCGGCCGTTGATCGTGTACCACCTGATGTACGGCAAGGCGCAGACCGAGGCGTGCCCGATGTGCACGATGTGGATCGACGGGTTCAACGGCGTCGCGCACCACGTGGAGCAGACCGCCGACCTCGTGATCGTCGCGGCGGCCGACCCGGCGACGTTGCGTGCCTACGCACGGTCGCGCGGCTGGGACCGGCTTCGCCTGCTGAGTTGCGGCGACAACACGTTCAAGTTCGACCTGCGCAGCGAAGACGAAGACGGATCGCAGGACTCCACGGTCTCGGTGTTCGAGCGCGACCGCGACGGCGCGGTGCGCCACGTGTACACCGCGCACCCGTGGATCTCCGACGACACACGCGAGCGCGGGATCGACCAGCTGTGCCCGACCTGGCACCTGCTCGACCTCACGCCCGAGGGCCGCGGCGACTGGTACTCGCAGCTCAGCTACGACTAGCGAGGCACGGATGCTTCATCTCATGAAGCGGTTGGACACGTCAGGGCGGCACGGATGCTTCATCAGATGAAGCGGTTGGGAGCGTCGGTTACTTCACGACGATCGGGTTGAGGGGCGATCCGCTCGCGCCGACGATCGGCATCGGAGCAGCCACGAAGAATCCTTCCGACACGCCGTCGGCCGCGCAGTCGGCGGCGAGCGCGTCGAGGTCGAACAGCTCGCCGACCAGCAACCCGAGATCGCGCAGCGCAGCCACGTGCCACGTGAGGAACTCGTCGCCCGGCTCGGGCGGCACCACCGAGCACGCGGCGGTGTCGGTCGCGATCATCGCGACGTCGTGGTCGTGCAGCCAGGGAATCGCGCTCGTGGAGATGCCGGGCTCGCTGCGAGTCACGGCGTCGGGTGAGCCAGGGGCGAGGCCGAGCTTCCAGCCGACGTGCCCGGTGTGCACGAGCACGATGTCGCCCGGACGGACTGTCACACCTTGCGCGCCGGCCGCGCCGTCGAGCTCGTCGGGCCCGATCGGGAACCCGGGCTCGAGGTGCTCCACACCGAGGTGACGCGCCACGTCGAGCAGCACCGCGCGGCCGACGATGCCCGATGCGAGCAGGTGCACGCCGAGGCGCCGCGCGCCACCGGTCGCGGTGACCAACCCCGCCCAGTAGCCGTTGTAGAGCGTCGAGTCGCCACCGACGTGCCCGAACCCGTCGAGCTGGGTCGACGCCTGGAGCGCCATCACGATGTAGTCGTCGGACACCGGGTACCGGGCTCCGCCCCGGCCGCCGCCGAGCACGCCGTCGCCGGCGGCCATCCCGTAGAAGTGCAGGGGCTCGGATCGGTAACCGCCCGGTGTGGGCGGTCCGATCGGGAGCGCGAGCGAGAAGCGCTTGCCCGCTCTCACGAGCGCGGCCGCGGCCGCGACGCGTTCGGGGGTCAAATGGTTGGCGGTGCCGATCTGGTCGGTGTCGCCGAAGCGGCCCCAGTTGTGATGCGGGCCGGGCTCGGCGCCCACCACCTTGCCGCGGTCGTCGACGTGGTACTGCGGCGGGTCCCAGCCGGGAAACGGAACTTCGGGAACTTCACGCACGCGCCCGACACTACGCGCGCACGCCGACGCGGTGCCCGGGCCCGAGCGGTACCGTGGTGCTCACGGATTCGAACAGGGAGACAGCAGCCGACACTCGCGTAGGAGGGACGCCGACATGACGACCAACGTGCCCGATACGACGGAATCGACGACTCCTCGCTGGCGAGGCATCAATCACCTCGCGCTCATCACCAACGACATGGACGCGACGGTTCGCTTCTACCACGGCACGCTCGGCGCCCGACTCGTCGCCACCATCGGCACGCCGGGCTTCCGGCACTACTTCTTCGAGTTCGGGCCGCAGAACACCGTCGCCTTCTTCGAGTACAAGGATTCGCCGACGCAGCCGTTCGGCAAGCCGGCCGGCATTCCCGATGCACGCGCGCCGCAGTTCGACCATCTCTCGTTCAACCTTCCCGACGAGCAGGCGCTCCTCGACCTCCGTCAGCGATTGAAGAGCGCCGATTGCGAAGTCACCGACGTGGTCGATCACGGCTTCATCCGCTCGATCTACTTCACCGACCCCAACGGCATCGCGCTCGAGGCGTCGTTCTGGGTGCTCGATGCGACGGGGCGGCCGGCCGATTTCGGCGACGGGCACCTCTTCGCCGATCCCGATCCGGTTCCGGCCGTACGCGAGTTGCAGTCGGGTGGCGCGCTCGCGTCGGTTCCGGGCACGCGCCTCGTCTGACTGCTCGCTAACCGGCCCGCGCGAGGAACGCGTCGCAGATCTCGACGAGGCGTTCGCGGCCGAAGCTGACTTCGTGACCGCCGTGCACGACGCGCACCGGGAGCGCGCGCAGGCGTTCCATCGTCGCGACGTACGCGTCGGGACCGCCCGGGTAGAAACCCTCGAGCAGGGGCCCGTCGTACACCGCGTCGCCGGAGAACAGCGTGCCGCCCGCGCGATCGAAGAGGCCGATCGAATCCGGTGAGTGCCCGGGAAGGTGCAGCACCTCGTACGCGACGTCGCCGAGGTCTACGACGTCGCCCTCCGCGAGCTCGTGGTTGGCGCGGCACGGCACGACCGCGTACGCGTCGACGTCGAAGTCGGCGCTCGGGAGCGCGGTGAGCAACTCGTCGTCGAGCACGTAACCGGAGTCGGTGAAGTACTGCCACGCCTCCGGTGTGAAGCCCGCGCGGCGGAGCCCACCGCCGATCGCGTCGGAGCTCGAGAGGTAGGGCGCCGCCTGCGCGTGCGCGTACCGGTCGGTGAACTCGTGCAGCGAGCCCACGTGGTCGAAGTGAGAGTGGGTCGCGACGGCCGCGATCGGCTGGTCGAGGAGATCGGCCGCGGCCGCGGACAGGCTCACGATGCCGAGTCCGCTGTCGACCAGCATCGACCGGTCACGGCCGCGCACCAGCCACACGTTGCACCGCAGGAACGGGTGCACGTGCGGTTCCCACAGGTGCCACGTGCGGTCGTCGACGCGCCGGCGCGCGAACCAAGGATCCGTGGCCACGTCCACGGCGCGGATGCTACGAGATGGCGGCCGTCTGTTCGGCAACGATGTGGGCGACCGCGTCGACACCGAGATGCCCGAGCGTGAAGTAGTGCTGGATGTGATGCGAGGTCCAATGATCGGGACGGGTCGAGAGCGGCCGGAGCGCGAGTGAGGTCGCGTCGTCGGACCACGCCATGACCTCGAACCGGACGAGCGCGACCCGGCGTCCCCGGTTGGAGGTGAGGACCGCCGGCGCGTGGAGCGCCTGCTCGTACGGGAACGACGCCGGCCGGAACGGCGCCTGCAGGACGAGCAGCCCTTCTCCGTCGAGACCGAGCGTGAGGCCCGCTTCCAGAACGGTGGAGTCGGCGAGCATCTTCGCGACGTAGTCGAACGGATGGTTGACGCGGCGCTGCAATTCGAACGTGAGCCAATCGTGCATGACGTTCTCCCAGGTCAGGGGCCAAGTCACGCGTCGGTGCGCAGCTGTGCGGCCGAGGGCGCGTGACCGGGTGACGAGCTGGCAGATGTGAAAGCGCGAGACAGCCCAGCCGCGCTGCAGCGGTGGGTATCGGCGAGCGTCGGCCCGACCTTGAGAGCGTTATCGCCGAAGATCGCGTCTGGGCAAGAAGGTGACCGTGGCGCCGGTCGAGATACGCGCGAGCTCGACGCTCGGCGACGGCGGGGCCGGCTCGGCATCGGGGTCGATCGCGATCCGCCAGGCGAGTCGCTCGCCGCCGCGTGCCGCATCGGGAGTGCTGGACGCGCGCGGATTGATTGCGCGCGCAATCGCGTCGAGCGCGGGTGAGGGCTCGGCGGTCATCGACGCGAGCCACGAAAGGTCGTCGCGCTCGTGGAAGCACGGTGCGTCGTGCAGCGCGAACCGGAC
>Ga0265338_10001564_pt1 | contig 36898 bp, 33 predicted proteins | sample 42126metaG_FD_193579 | JGI IMG/M metagenome (GOLD analysis project Ga0265338, IMG submission 193579) | Rhizosphere microbial communities from Carex aquatilis grown in University of Washington, Seatle, WA, United States - 4-21-26 metaG | ecosystem: Host-associated > Plants > Roots > Rhizosphere... | reverse complement strand
TCGATTCCGACCCTCGCCTCCAATTCTAACTGCGTGTGCAGCAACGAATTGGAACGACAGAAAGGCCGATGGCTAACAGTTTGGCTAACAACTTTTGGATTGCTCCAAAATTGTTTCAGTATTCGGGATGTTTGTCCCGCTATTGCCTGACTGCCGGAATCTTCGCCCAGGTAGGATGGACGACGCATGAACATGAAACTGCGTTACCGCCTATCCGTCAATCAACATGCGTGTTCAACCGTGTTTTGATTGTCGGAAATGTCCGTCCCAGGAGCGGCAAAATCGACGCGGCAAATCTTATTCAGCTACCCGAAATCCGGTGGGCGGTTTTGGCCGGGGCAGGTCAGCATACATTGCCCAAGCCACCTCCAGCTCTCCGGCCTGCAGCGCCAGCAACGCGTCAGCCTTGACCATTTCTTGACCGGCTGGAGGATGATATTGGTTCCACCGCTCCAGCAGGTATTTGTAATCAATCATCATGACGCGAAGTTTGCCGGCCGCCTCCGCTGCATTCGTCGGCTTCTGCCTGGAGAAGTTCTCCAGCTGATTATCAACCACACCGATCGGAACGCCAAACTGGCTGGCCAATGTCTCCCTTTCCTGCCGGGTCAATTGGTTCAGGCGGCTGACGTCAATCTTCTGCTTGCCGGCAACCTCCAGCATCGTCTCGTTCACCACATTAATAGGTGGTGCAATCGAATGTACTGCGAATACTTGATAACTGGGTTGGTTCCGTCCTTGCGCCGGAAGCAACGAAGAGGGTGACTGCGGAGTCTGCGTGGCCTGGCTTCCATTGTCTGCAGAAAGAGAAGCTTGTCCTTCGCTTCCGGGGATCATGCCCGGTATCAAAATCACAAAAACGGTCAGGACGATGTGAGCGAGCGATAATCTCGCGGGCATGAGTTTCGACGGCCATGTCAGTGATGTGCCGGCTGGTCCCTCAACTGGTGGAGCTTTTTTGTCTTTCATAGCACGGTAAAAATAAGTTGGAAACCCGGCGGATGCTATGGGGTGTTCGCCTCATGCAAAATAGGCGTTCATCCTACATGCATTTTTCATGATTCAACGCCCGCACCCCAAAAGATCATTGTGCGGATGGAAATCACGGTCATTATTTTTGTCATTACACCATGCGCCTATCGCCATCCAGGGTCAGTGCACCATTCAGCCTGTATTTCAAAGAGGCGCCGGTGGGTAGTTTTAGAAGTACAACTTGCCAGTTGGCGTTGAAGGGGCGGGCATTTCGCAAGGTGGCAGGCCCAAAGTGCAATGCTTACCCCGATCTTTTGCCGCAGGCGCCAACCCATTGAACGTCCGTATTCTGGGTCTTCGGCGCTGCGGATTCGCGCTATTTCCAATTTAGTCTTTTGATCGTCTCGCGGGTTTATTGGCCGGCACCTTTCCCTCGCTCAAGTCCAATCCGGCCTCCGGCGAAGCGAAAATGCTCTCGATCACCTCCAGCAAATGCGGGGTGTCCAAGGGTTTTTCAAGAAAGGCTTTGGCGCCTTGGCGGAAACATTCGGCTTTGACATCAGGGCTGCCAAACGCAGTCAGCACGATGACCGGTAGGTCGGGCAGAATCTTGTGAATGGCGAACACGCCCGTAATGCCGGTAATAAACGGCATCCGCAGGTCGGTGATCACCAGATCAAAGTGGTCTTTCCGCTCGGCCAGGATTTCCATGGCATCCCCCACCCATGCCGCGGAGGTCACCTCGCACCCTTCGCCAGTCAACACCTTTTCGAGAGCGCGGAGCATCCGGGTATCGTCGTCGATAATCAAAATCGATTTGTTGCGAATGTTTTTCATAATCGAGTATCTAGCTTCGCATGAGCGATGCCAGAAATGAGTGCCGGTCAGGATTTTTCCTCGGCCGGCAGGAAGATGGTGAACGAACTGCCCCTGCCCGGGGCGCTTTCGCATTCCACATGCCCGCCGTGTTCGATTGCGATTTGCTGGACCGAGGTGAGTCCCAGGCCGGTTCCTTCCGGTTTGGTGGTATAGAAAGGCACGAATACCTGTTCCACCTGTTCCCGGGTCATGCCCCGGCCCGTGTCGGTCACCCGGATGCGCACCTGCCCGCCTTCCCGCCAGGTGCTGACGGTCAATTCGCCGCCATTCTGCATTGCGTCCTGCCCGTTGCGAATCAAATTCAAAGTGGCCTGCCACAATTGCTCCGCGTCGACATTGATGGTGGTCAACACGGGATCGAAATGAGTGCGCAATTTTACGCCGGTCTGCTCGAATTCCCCGTTCAGGAATGCCAGCTTTTGGTCGAGAAACTCGCCCAACTTCGTTGGCCGCCGCAGCGGTTTTGGCAACCGGGCAAACCGCAGATAATCTTCGATCACGTGCTGGATGCGCCGGACTTCGGCGCGCATTTCACCCACGAGAAAACGGCCTTCCTCCGTTGGATGCCGGCTCGTTTCGGCGAACCGGTCGATTTCTTTGCAAATCAGGTCCAGATTAAGAATGATGGAACTGAGTGGATTGCGCACCTCGTGAGCCACCTCGGCGGCCATGGTTCCCGCCACGGCGAGACGTTCCGACTGGACTTTGGCTATTTCCAGGCGTTTGCGTTTGGCAATTTCCGCCACCAGTGCCGCCGTACGTCTTTGAATGGTCTCTTCCAGATGCTGATGGGCGGCCTGAAAAGCCGAGAGCAAATGGACTACTACCACGAACAGCGCCAATAGCATGAGCGCATTCCAGAATGGAATCAGTGGACGCGAATACAGATAGCCGGTTTTCAAATCGGCAATGAACCACAAGACCGTGCAAACGGCAGCCAGCAGGATTCCCGCCTGGCGCCCGGCCGCCCAACTGACCCAACAAATCGGCGCCAGATAGAACAACACCGACATCGCCATATCCCGCCCCGCGATGAAATCCAAAATGGCAATCAACACCGCCAGGGCCAGCGCCAATGCTATGACCCACGGCTCCGGCAACGACAATCGCCATTTTTGCAACAGATTAGCCGGAAGTTGCATGTTGTCTTGACAAAATTTAATCGCTGTCCATTCACCCGGCGCGCGGATATTTTCGCCGCCTCCACCATTCCGTCGAAAATGATGTTGGGAAAAGGCTTTCGGTGCCGGCAATCAAGGCAGCCACACGTCGCTCAGACGTTGACTGCACTGTTGTTCAATTGATGGTCGGGATAGGTACCGCCATTAATTCCGTTAATTTATCGAATCCCTTTTCCGCTTTGGGACCTGAAAACTTCAGTTTTTCACCATCGACCAAATTGATGTTCAACGTGGCCGGTTGGCTTTCAGGCAGGTTGCCGGCTGGCATTGGATCCCTGAGCAATTCCGTGGGCCGGGATTCTTTTGCCTGATAAGAAATGAAATACGTGATGTTCGCAGTGTTGATGCAGGTATTTCCGATTTTAGCGCAGGTCATGGTCATAGGTTTATCGGATCGATTTCAATGAAGGCATCTGTTTTCCCTTCATGCGTTCGTCATGCCATCCAACCCGGATCCAAACTCAAAACTCAATAATGTTCCGGCCCGCGAACCCCATCCACGGGAGTCTCAAAGCGAACCTCCCCGGGATTTATAAGGACTTCAATGCTATTAAACGAAAGCGCAAGGCAGTGGCTTCAACAGCCGGTTTATGGTTTGTCGTCGGGGTCTTGCGCGGTCCTTCCGATCATTCATCTGCTGGGTGGCTGGTTCGTGATACTTGGATTGCCAGTGTCCTGCGGAGCGTTGGGATTATTTCCGCTTCCCGGAGTCGTCATTTCTCCGTTGCCGTTGTTGGGCGGGGCAGCGGCATTCGTGCTGTTCGGGTTGACGGAAGTCGGAGCCGGAGCCGGCGTGGCCGGCGGGCTGATATTGGGGTTCGATTGATTGTCCGTGGTATGATTTCCACATCCAGTCATGGCCAACAAGGCGAACAGCGGGATCAGGGTGATGATTTTCATTTTTAATTTCCTTTCTTTGGTTGATTCTTCGATTGTTCCAGCGGGTCTGGCTGGGCGTCTGAAAATCAGGTTCAGGCCGACGACCACCGCCCCACTGGCACCGAATAACTGCCAGACCGTTCGGTTGATCGCTGAATTCCCGGAATCTGCATTGAATATATAAGCGATCCATCCCACCCCTGTGAACAGCAGTATCAATCCGATTTGTTTCATAAACATCCTTTCATTTTCATTGGAGCCCCGGACTTGATCGGGTCCGACGGCAATTTTCGGTCGGCAAAATGGCCGGGTTCGAACCGATGGGTTTCATGGATTTTATTATTTTAATAGATTCAATCTTTGAAACTGGGACAAACCGGACATCTATGTTAATGGTTGAGGTGAAAGCGTCCGGCTTGTCCTTTGAACGCTGAAAATTCATTTAGTTTTATTCCGTTGCGTTCGATGACACGCGTTGTCTCAGTTTACGTATCGGGCGCGCTTTTGAGTGCGTCCGATCAATTCATCTTCTTAGCCTTCCATGAATCGCAGACCGTCGTCAGCGAGTTGCGCAAATCTTTGCTTCAACCTGCCTTGGACAATGTTCCTGTTTCCCCGGGCTTCAAAAATCTTCATAAACCATCCTGGTTGATGTTCGGTTTTGTTTCGCCGTACCATCTGTGGTCCGTGGAAATTTCTCCTGCAAACTGCGTGCCGATGGAGGCTGGCATGAAAATGGTTTTGCTATCCCGCGCATTTGGCTTTTTTCCCGCTTGGAACCGGGTAAATCCGGCTTGGGTTCCAAACTGCAAATACATGCAAACAGCAACGGCCTGCCCTCCCGGTTTGCAAGTTGCATTCTGTTTCCTGGCCAAAGCCCCCTGCCTTTACGCCGGATTTGCAGCGGAAGATGGGAAAAGCCCATCGGCGAAGCAGCGGCACGAGGCTAGCTTGCAGGAGATGTCTGGTGAAAGGCTGTTCGGCAAACTGGAATAGTTGATGTGGGAATCTTTCATTCCCACATTAACGAATAAAAGGCTTAAATTGCGGCCACTGATTTGGAAACCACCGGAGTGAATTTGCCGCTCTGGTCGAACCATTGGACCAAATGATTGCCGTATAAGCCCCGATAACCAGAGCAAGATCGCAATGAAATTGGACTCCGCCGCCCCGGCTTTCGCGCCACCGTCCCTGCTGTGCCCCCTTTCGCCCAACGATGCGCCCCCGGCGCGGATCCTCATGGTGGACGACCAGCCCACCAATATCCAAGTCGTCGGCTCGGTTCTGGATACACTGGGACATGAAATCATTCCCGCTTGTGACGGCCCGACGGCCTTGAAACGGCTCGCGCTGCGTCCGCCCGATTTGATCCTGCTCGATTCCCTCATGCCGGGCAGGGACGGGTGCGAAGTCTGCCGGCAATTGAAGGCCAACCCGGATTGGGAGGATATCCCCGTCATTTTTCTCTCCGCTGCCGACGACAAGGACTTCATTGTCCGGGCGCTGGATGCGGGTGGGGTGGATTACATCACCAAGCCCTTCAACCAGGCCGAGCTCATTTCGCGGGTGCGCACCCAACTGGTGTTGAAGATCGCCCGTGACCGGCTCCAACAGCTCGCGGAGGACAAGGACGAATTGCTGGGCATGCTCACGCACGACTTGAACAATTATCTCGGCGGCATGAACATGAACGCCGAATTGCTGCATGAGGGGATTGACCGCCTCAAAGACAAGCGGCTGGCGACGTTGTCGGGCAACATCCTCCGTTCCACCACCCGGTTGCTGTCTTTTATGAAGGAATTCCTGGCCAATGCCGCCACGGATTACGGTTTTACCGTGAAACCAACGGCCCTCGGTCTTGCCGCCGTCGCCGCGACCGCGGTGCGACAATACGAGGAGTTGGCCCGCTGTAAAAACATTGAAATCCAGACGGACTTTCCCACGGGGAAAACCACTGTGCTCGCGGATGCCTCCGCGCTGGATCAAGTCCTGGACAATCTGCTCTCGAACGCCCTCAAGTTTTCGCCGCCCGGCCGGCGGGTTTTTGTCTCCGTCCGTCCCTTGGACCACCAGGTTGAATGTGTGGTCCGGGACGAAGGGCCGGGGTTCACCCCCGAAGACAAAGCGCACATGTTTCGCCGTTACGCGCGGCTGTCAGCGCGCCCAACCGGCAACGAGCCTTCCACCGGCCTGGGCTTGAGCATTGTCCGCAAACTGATGCAAGCCATGCATGGCGAATTGTCCTGCGAAAGCAACCCGGGCCAGGGAGCGGCTTTTGCCATCCGCCTGTCGTCCCCACCAACTGAAGGAATTAAACCATGGATTTTCTAATAATTGATGACGATAAGAACTTTCGCGATGCGACCTGCTTTTTGATCGAGGAAGCCAGCCACTACGCAGAAGGCGTCGAATCCGGCGAGCTCGGGCTGGCCACGCTGAAAGAGGACAGATTTGACGCCATCCTACTCGACGTGAACCTCGGCCGGGAAAACGGCCTGGACGTGCTGATGGAAATTCAGAAACAGCACCCGCAAATCCCGGTCGTCATGTTCACCGCCCAGGGCAGCGTGAAAACCGCCGTCGAAGCCATGCGGCACGGCGCGGTGGATTTCCTCGAAAAGCCGTTCCAACGCGAGAACTTCCTGACTGTGCTCGCCCGGCTGCAGCGGCTCCGCCAGATGAGTCGGCAAATTGAACAGCTGGAAGAGGCGGTCAGTGAGACCAAGGCACAGAACCCCGAACCGATCTTCGATTCCACCACTCCCGCCATGGGCGAAGCCATGGAGGTGTTGCTCCGCGCCGCCCGGACGCCCGCTACCATTCTAATTTGCGGCGAAAGCGGCACGGGCAAAAGCGTCGCTGCCCACGCTGTCCACCGGCAAAGCAACCTGGCCGACAAACCGTTTGTGACCGTCAGTTGTCCGAGCCTGTCCCGGGAACTCCTGGAAAGCGAGTTGTTCGGCCATGTCCGGGGCTCGTTCACTGGCGCCATCAAGGACCACTGGGGCAAGGTCAAAGCCGCTGACGGTGGCACCCTCTTTCTCGACGAAATCGGCGATTTGCCGCTGGAAATCCAGCCGAAGCTGCTGCGCCTGCTGCAGGAGCGCGAATATGAACGGGTCGGTGAAAATGCCACCCATCAGTCCAATGTCCGCGTCATTGCCGCCACCAATCGCGATCTGAAAAAACGCGTGGCCGAGGGTGTCTTCCGCGAGGATCTGTATTTCCGGCTCAATGTGATTGTGGTGGAAATACCTCCTTTGCGCGCGTGCGGTTCGGATTTGATGCGGTTCGCTGAACTGTACACCAACCATTTTGCCGCGCAATGTGGACGCCGCCTGGATGGACTTTCCCCCGAGGCCGTCAATTGTATCCGTGCCTATTCCTGGCCCGGAAACTTGCGCGAGTTGCGCAACGCCATCGAACGTGCCGTCATTATGGCCAAGGCCGGCCAGTTGATTCCCGAGAATTTTTCCCCCGAATTGCGCGGTCACAGTGCCGCCATCAACGGCGCCAATGGCGAATCGCTGCTGCAAATCGGCACGTTTGCTTCGCTGGAAAAAGTGGAAGAGGCCCACCTATGCAAAATTCTCGAACGGGTCTCCAGCCTGTCAGAAGCCGCCCAAATCCTCGGCATTGACCAGGCCACCCTCTACCGCAAACGAAAGAAAATCGGTCTGGAGTAAGCCAGGCAGGTGGCTGCGCTCACTGACTTCCTCATCCCATCGCTGCAAGCTGGCGAGGATGATCGAAACGTCGATGAAAAACGCGATTTTCACCGTTTTCGGGACAACAGTGATTTTGCCCGGAGCAACCGGAATCTATTCAATCCCGTTTGTCTTGGCCGCGAGAATAAAATCACTTTCCGTCAGCCCGCGGATTTTGGGTGTCCAGACCTTGAGACACACTTCACCATCGGTCAATTCACCATCGGTCAAATGAATATCAGGATGAACCCCGCGTTCAAGCCTGTCCCATCATCATGAAGCAGGTGCAGATACACGAGCGAGAACTCTGCCGGCCAAATCACCTTCCGTTGCACGAATGGCCAGGTCACCCAGCGAAATGATGCCGACCAGGCGTTCAGCCCGGTTAAGCACCGGCAAACGGCGGATTTGGCCTTCCTCCATGGTTTCGGCCGCTTCTTCGACGTCTTGATCCTCAAAACAACAGATGATGCCACGGCTCATCACTTGTTCCACCTTGGTCGTTTTCGGATCATAGCCTTCGGCAACCGCACGAACCGTGATGTCACGGTCCGTGATAGTGCCCACCAGCCGATCATTTTCACAAATCGGCAGAATGCCCACATCCAGTGTTTTCATGTCAGTGGCGGCTTCCGCCAAAGTGGTATTGGGACTGATGCACTGCGGTTTCGGGGTTATGATTTCATTTATTTTCATATTCATCCTTTTGCTTATTTTTTTACCGTGATGTTGTTGACCACTTCCTTGACGCCTTGAATCTGCCGAGCAATCTCACCGGCTTTCGATTTTTGCTCGCGGTTGTCAACGAATCCACTGAGTTGTACCTTGCCCTTGAAGGCGTCCACATTGACATCGCTGAATTTATATTCGGGATTGTCATTCAAGGCTTCCCGAACCCGCGAGTTCAGCGATTTGCCATCAATATATTCGCCCGTACCGCGGCTGTAACGATTTCCAGCGCAACCGGTGAATCCGGCCCTCGTGCCCGTGGTCAATAACCCCATGCAAAGGGCCAAATTCAAAGTATTGGCATTGATTTTCATGGTTATTTTGAGCGTTGCCGGTATTGAGTTTTTTTTGATCGTTGCTGGCATCCAAAAACCGGAACTCGATTTGAGCCGGTTCGTTTTTTTGTTCGCCCCGGTTCATTGCCGTTTGAAGAATTGGACCTGTCGTTCATGCCGTGTGGCTGCGGCCAGCGAATTGAATGTGCCCAAATTCCGCCGCTTTCCGGTCGCCGGATTGAGCTTGCGCGAATAAAGCCGGTAACCGCCCGATCTAAGCTTCCGGATCATAAATTTTTGGCGGACTTTCTTGTCCGTGCCGCTTTTCGAGCGCCCGCGGAACGTTCGGAAGCTGTCCTCGTCCGCGCAGTTGCCCGGGTTTGCCTTGCAATCGCGCAGGTCGAGGCCGCCTGGCGCCCTTCATGCCGCAGCGCCGCCAAAGTTGCCCGCGAACGCCGCCCGGAAATGTAGCCGTGCCCATCGGGCTGCCCGCGTTCATAGTCGCGTTCGGCCTGCCGGCGAATCTTGAGGGAAACCCTTCCCCGCCGGGGCGGCGGCAATTTTACGACGGCGCGCCGAGCTTTCGACAGGCCGATGGCAATGGCCCGCCCGGTGGAACGCGCGCCGTGTTTCCCTTCGCGAATGTGATGAAATTCCTCGCGCACGAATTCCCCGGCCTGGGTTGAAGGGGACTTGCCTTCCCGCTCGTCTTCACGCGCCCGCTCGAAGGTTTGTCGTTCCGGCATGAAATTCATTCAGCCGAAACTGTGCCAGCAGATTTTTCAACGCAATGAACAAAACGGTCATCATCGGCGATGCAGAATGCAACTTTTGGTCTGCGTATCATGCAAATCATCCGGTTTTGATCCCAGCCGCCACGCGCTGGACCGGTCCGCATCGGTTGCACCGCCGGCCGCCACGGCGAACGAGATCTTTTGCCACTGCTCCAGGAATTCCCTTTCCGCCCCGGTGCCAAAACTTTTGCGAGACACGTGATTTGATTCAGTTCGACTGTTGCTGGTTAAGATGTGCTTCCAGGAGCCAGAGTTGCAGGTCCAGGGTGCGCACTATGTCCGTCAGGCGATCCGCGGAACCGAAATCCCCGGCGTCGGTCATTTTACGGATCGCGGTCCGGACATGTTCGCCGGAAGAGGCATAAACCTCGGCCAATTCATTGATCCAATCGCGCATTCCGCTGACCGATGCCGGCTCTTCCCTCTTTTTCAGGCGCGAACGCTTTGCGCTCTCGCACAATGTGCCCTCGAGCACGCCGCCCAAGGCCGTAGCGCGTTCGGCGGCCAGGTCGAGGTGATTCAGAGTGCGGGTGGCAAATTCGTTCAGCAATCTGTCCAGGCTGATGAATGTTGTCCCGCGTACGTTCCAATGCGCCTGTTTGATGCGTGCAAACAAGTCGAACAATTCTGCGACGGTGTTGTTTAGTATGATGATGGCCTTCTTGCGAACGCTTGGCGGGAGGGTATTGCGGGTTCGGTTCATGGCTTGTCCTTGTCACTTTCGTGACCTTGTTCTGGATGGCTCTTTTCCTCCGTCCCGGCCGGAGGAGCCGCAGGTTTTGAGGGTTGTTGAGGCGGAACGACCTTATGGTTCGGTTGCGAGCCGGAAGGAGCGGTCGCCGGAATCTCGTGTGAGGGAGTCTGTGGCAGCACCGCGGGGGTGATCTCCGGTCTCGCCGGCGGCGGGTTTCTGTCTGGCGGAACCAATTTGCTTGAACGCTCAGGCATTTCACCTGGCGGCAAATTGTGATTGTGTTCCGGCCCCGGCCGGGACTGGTCTTGAACGGGTGGTTTTCCCCCGGCCGGGGATTCATGACGCACCGTCGGCGGAACCACGGTCCGGCGATCTGCTTCCTGGACCGATACGGCGGCGAATTTCTTGCCGGTAACCTTTTCGAGGTTATTCACGTCGGGGCCGCTGTTGACCACGACGGTTTTCTGTTGGCCGCCGATGTTGCGGCTTTCGTGTCTGCTTCCAGCGAGTTGCCTTGTGTCGTTGAAAATGTTCACATTGTTCACGATCACGGTGGAAGGCCGGTGCCGATCATGAAAGTGGTGCTCATCAACGAACACAAATGCGCCGGAAACCACCACCGCTCCCCGAGGCGAACACGGCGCCCAGCCGATATAGTCACCGCCGGTGCGCCAATAAACCCACGCCGGCGCCCATTCCACACCCGGGACCCAAACCCATCCGAAGTGTGGATCATAAGTCCATGAACCATAATGGTAGCAGGCCCAGGCCCACGGCTCATCACTTTGCCAATACCAACCACAGTCAGTCCATGCCCAAGTGCCGTCGCAATAGGGCCGCCAACCCACGGCCACGCCGGAGGGATGCCAGCAACGTCCAAAATCGCCCACTTCCACCCAGGCTCCGTTGGGAGCGAGGGGTTCATAAAAATCCGCCGGGGAAGAAATCTGCACGGCGGCGGAAACTTCCAGGTTTGCTTTGGCGCTGAATAGGCTTGGCCCCAAACCGCCCGGCAGTGCGAAGGCAAGCACCAGGCAACGAGTCAAAACGGTCTTCATAACCATATCCTTTCGTTAAACCTTTGAATTCTTTCCCAAGCTAAAACAAAGCCATCAAAGGTTTTGATGCTGGGCCGAGTCGGTTTTGTCTCGAAACGGTTATTCCAGGCCGAAACTCACGATGATTGAACGAAAACGCGGATTGCGGTTTGCAACCTGAGGGAGCGGATCTTGGCAATTTGCATTCAAGGGAAAGAAATTCGTCGCCAAAAGAAACGGGTTTGCGCCGACATTTTTTGTGGTATGGCTCTTGCAGGAGTGTTGATGCGGAAGCACCACAAGTGCAAGCAACGAAAGGAACTGATATGCTCGGTTGGAGCTTGATTTTTTTGATCCTGGCGCTGGTGGCGGGCACGTTGGGATTCAGCGGCATCGCCGGAGCGGCGGTGGGAATAGCGAAATTGCTTTTCGTCGTTTTCCTGGTGTTATTCCTTGCCTCCCTGATCACGCGCCTTGCGCGCTGAAGAAGCCCGAAAGGATGTGGGCACGAACGAAGAGAGGTGAAGACTGATAATCTGATAAGACCAATGGAAGACAAAAACGAATTATGAAAGAGAAATCATTGCTCCTGGTCGCGCTGGCCGTTGCAGCGCTGGTGACAAGCTGCAAGCAATCAAATCCGGCAGACAACCCGCCGGCAACCAGCGGGACCAATTCAACGACGTCCTTGACCAATGCCTGGCAAAAAACCAGGGAGATAACGACCAATGCGTGGGCGGACGCCAAGGATACGGCCACGAACGCCTGGGCAAATACGAAAACGGCGGCCATGGAGGCGTGGGTGGATATCAAAGAGAAAACGGGTTCAACCGGAGATTACACTTATGCCAAAAAGGATGAATTTGTGACCCAAGCCACCGCCGACGTGAATGCGCTGGATCAGAAAATAAGGGAATTATCGGACCAGGCCGCCAAGGCTAATGAATCCGCCAAGGATGACGCTCGAACCAAACTCCAGGATGTGCACAACAAACGCGAGGCACTCGACCAGAAATTAAACAACGTCAAAACCGCGACGGAAGCGGATTGGAATAATGCGAAGGCGGCCTTCAGAAACTCCGATGAGGAAGTTCAGAATTCCATCAAGCAAACCTGGCAATGGCTCAGCGACAAAGTGAGCTCGTGATTTCACCCGATAGAAACCCTGACAACTGAAACCCCAAAGGGCGGACATGGTTTGAATAAAATCACCGTGTCCGCTTTTTTCTGACCTCACCCCGCTGTCGAAAAAGGGATTTAAGCAAACCCAACAATGAAGCGCCGGTTAGAGCCTTCTTCAACAAGGTGGAAAACCACGACGTTTTGCCATTCCTGCCGGCCGGCCCGGTCGACCCATGGCGCCAAGCCGAAAAAGCCTCCATCAAGGCGGCCGCTAAAGACGCGATGGAACCGACCTTGCGAATCTGATGGGTCAGATGATGGACTTCTCCTTTCAAGCCGATCCATTCCTGAAGCAGCCTGGCGCGGTTCAAATCACTTTCCGCCAGCAGTAATTGCCTTCGGGCCTTGAGCAGCTTCAAGCGTGGTTTTCCAGGCATTCCCGGTCCTTTTTTAATTGTTCAATCGTGCCGGAAAGCGTCTGCCAGTCACGTTGCAGTCGGGACAACTTCGCGTAGAGTAGCACAGCCGCAATGGTGTAAGCCGCGGCCAGTCCCAGCGGCACCAGAATCGGGGAATGTTCCCAAAGTGCCAGCATGACAGTGAGGCTCAGGCTGATCCCGGCCAGCAATCCGAATAGCGCCGCGCCCAAGGCGAGCCAGATGGACTGTAAAATCTTTTCACGTTCCTCCTGCGCCTCGACCGACAATAAATGAAGACGATTTTCAAAGACGACAAACAACCGGTGGCCCATCCGCCGGGAAGCATCCATCAAATATCCATCAAATACCAATCGTTATGGGGGTATCCATACATCAGGCTCAGTTGTTGCGCCGCCCGAGCAGATAGCCAACCAGAGCGCCGACACCCAGAGCAATGCCGATGGATTGGTAGGGGTGGTCGCGGACCATTTCGTCGGTGGCCTTAGCCCCGGCCACCGCCTTTTGCTGGACGCGATCCCAGGCATCCTTGCCCTGGTCAATTGCCGCCATCAGTCGTTTGCGGGCTTCAACGACCTTTTCTTCCGCCACGTGAGCCGTAGCCACAAGCAGCGCCTGCGCGTCTTCGAGCAGACGTTCAGCTTCAGTTTCTGGATGGGTTGCAGTGTTTTTTTTCATAATGGTTTTTTCCGTTTTTTGTTTTCATTCTGGTATTGGTTTTAAAAGTTAGGATTAGACAACCAACTCATCCGGTTTTTCTAAGCTGGCACCGTGCCGATGTGTCCGGTTGGTTGAACTTCATGATAAACGGAGATTTGGCGGTAAGATCACCAAGGCGATGGCAGTTGAAATAATGCAACTTGCAAGCTGCGGCCGCCTTCCGCCCGCAGTTTGCAAAACGTTCCGGCCTCCGCGCGAACAAGCCGCCGGTGACGATATTTTTCCAAAACCGCGCCAAAATGCGAGTTTCCAGCGGGATGGAACCCTATGTTTGAAAACCATTTTTCCCGTTGGTTCCCCGCGGCACGCCGTTTGCAAGAGTCGGCAGTGCGTTGAATCGCTCGTTGGCTGAAAGGACAATTATGAACAAAGGAATAAGCATTGCATTAGTGGTCGTAGGTGTCGTCCTGGTTCTTTATGGACTCAACGCGTCGGGCTCGATGAGTTCAGGCATCTCCCGCACCTTTACCGGCGCGCCGACGAACAAAACCCTGTGGTTGCTGCTGGGCGGGATTGCGGCGGCGATTGTTGGCCTGGTGACCATGTTTCGACCCTCGGGCAGAACTTGAACAACCAGGCGGCTTTAACCTGAAGCCAATACTTTAAAACCGTGCCCCAACCCAAACCTAAAAGGACAAAACTGATGAAAAGATTGAAACGATTCATGGTGGCGGCAGCCATTGCAACCTTGAGCACAACAAGCCGCGTCAATGCGGCAGACACCGACGATGGCAATTCGTTTTACCGTGAGCACGAATTTTCGATTGATGCCTTTGGCAGCGGTTCCCTCAGGGAAGAGAGCATCGACCATCTTTCCGGCAATACGGTGGAACACAACGGACGTTTGGGCGCCGGCGGGGGAGTGAATTTATTTTTTACCCGTTATATCGGCATTGGCGGTGATGCCTATACTGAAAACACGGCAGTTCACTTCATTGACAATGCTTCCGGTAATTTGATTGCCCGGCTTCCGCTCGGCGGAACCGGCATCGCCCCCTACGTGTTTGGCGGAGCCGGCCATCAATTTGACCAAGTCGCGCAGACTTTCGGACAAGGAGGCGCGGGCATCGAATTCCGTTTTATGCGGCACGCCGGCTTCTTCGTTGACGCCCGTTACGTGTTTCCCGACCGGACCGGGAATTACGGAGTGGGCCGCGCCGGGTTGCGCATCAGTTTTTGAGCCGGCCGATTTCAGGAAAACAAATCAACCAGAAAGGAATGCATATGAAAATTCGAGCAAATCGTCTGTGTCTCGTGTTATGTCTGGGTCTTCCGGTGGCAGCCGCCGTGGCCTTGTTCACCGGTTGCGCTGGCGACCGTTACAATCGCAGCACCGGCGAGTATATTGACGACAAATCCCTGCGGCTGCGTGTCCACACCGCTCTCAGCGACAATCCGGACTACAAATTCGAAGGCGTTGCCGTCGCTGTGTTCAAAGGCACAGTCCAGCTCAGCGGATTCGTGGACCTGACCGCGCAGAGAACACAGGCTGGCGACATTGTCAAAGGGGTTCCCGGCGTCAGGGACGTTGCAAACAGCATCACCGTGAAGGATCAAAGCGAGCGCACGGCAGGGGAATCCGTTGATGACAAAACCCTGACCGCAAGTGTCAGGACTGCCTTGGACAACAACCCGGACTATAAGTACGAGGAAGTGGGCGTCACCACCTACCGGGACACGGTGCAACTCAGCGGGTTCGTGAACACAGCCGACCAAAAAGCCAAAGCTGGCGAAATGGCGAAGGGAGTTCCGGGCGTCAAGGATGTTGTGAACAACATCAGTGTCAAAGACAAGATGTAGTACCTTCGCCTAAAAAGCCCAAAGGCCGGGCTGCAAAACTTTTATGCAAGCCATCATGCCATTATTGGGTATGGTCGTTTTGGCCGGGCTGGAAACCCTGGCCGGTGAATTGACCGCGCCAAACCAACAGGTGCCTCTCAACAAGCCCACCTCGAGCGGCAATGACCACGCTCCCCCGGTTTTTGCCTCTCGCACCAATCTGCCGGGCCGGACCGATCTTCCACCCCTGAAACCGCCGGGCAGCTGGTAATATAATAACCGGCTTTACTTCAGGCCGATTTTTTTCCGTTTGCGGTACAGGGTGGCCTGGTCGATGCCGAGGATTTCGGCGGCAGCCGTCAGGCTGGGGGTGAGTTCGATAATTCTGCGCAAGTGCGCTTCCTCTAGTAGTTCGAGCGAGATGAACGAGCCGATCTGCACCGGCGATTCACTGTGGACGGTGGAAGTGTCATTTTGACTGTCGGGGGCCAGTTGCATTTCCCCGGCTGCGGGCGCGTACAATTCGAATACCTGTTCTTCGTCTCGCAACCGCTGGTTTATTTTTTTCGACATATGGTCTTCTCCTTATCGTCAAGTTGTCGTCAAGTGCCGGGATCCAGGCCACGTTTAAATTTCAAGCAACGTGCGCGCCGGGATTTCGAGTGCCGCTATAACCCGGCCCAGAAATAAAAACCGCCTCGCGTCCCCCACTCGGCCATTCAGCCGGCACCGACTGCGAGCCCCCTTCGGCGGGAATAAACAAATTCCCGGTCGGAAACATTTTCAAAACTTGACCGCCCTGTTGAAAAGCAGACGCGATGCCGCTCAAATGATTCTATAACGGGCAAAATCGAATTCGCCATCATTGCAAAGCGCATTGTTTGACCACGGGCTTCTTGCAAATTACAGCCCGCCCATCTGCGGCCCGGCAGATTGCCTGAACAAAATCCATTTCCCCTGCTGGCATATCCTTAGCTGAAACCTTCGAACGCTGCACAGAAGGCGTCAAAGAAGGCAACGCCATGGATATGATCTATCAAATAGCGCGCATCAGGGATTACGAACCACTCGTGGGTTTGGAATCCGTGGCAAGAATTCTTGAGAAAGCCCGGGAATTGCAGGGGTTTCAAGTGACGAACATCAATTCAACCTGCTATGGCGGCGGGGTCGCCGACCACAGGGTCAAGGTGTTGCAGTTGACCGATGCCAAGGAACAAACGTTGGAACTGCGGGTGCTGGCCAGCGCGGCGGATTCTTCCCGAGCCTGGGATCTGCGTTGTGAAATCCGCGAGCAACTCGTGGAATATTTGCGATGGAATTATCCGGGGTCCCTGCCGCGAATGCGCGCCGAGCTGCATCCTTTGTTTCCCGCGAACAGCTCAGACGAGATCAAACGCGGAGCAATCCTGTCCGCCATGCCGCCATGAACGCCATTGCCATCCCCGAAAAAGGCCGCCACCGCGCCGTCATCGAAGGCGTGACACCGCAGGTTGATACCGGCCGCCATCCCATCAAGCGTATCGTCGGCGAATCCGTGGTGGTGGAGGCGGATATTTTTGCTGACGGCCGCGATTTGCTTTCCGCCGTGGTAAAGCACCGCCCGCAAAAAACGGCGGAATGGTCGGAAACCCCCATGGAATTGTTACCGAACGACCGCTGGCGCGGCCGGTTTGTGGTCACGGAACCGGGACGTTACGGCTACACCATCGAAGCCTGGGTGGACCATTTCAAATCCTGGCGGCAGGATTTGCAGAAGAAACTCGAAGTCCAAAAGGATGTCTCCCTGGAGATCGTGAGCGGCGCGAAATTCATTGAGGCGGCGGCTGGCCGGGCGACCGCCCCGGATGCGGAGCGCCTTCGGGACTGGGCGGCGGAGTTGCGGACGGGAAATTGCGCCACCGGCAGCTCGATGGTGGAACGGGCACTGAATGAAACAATGGCCGGATTGATGGAGCGCTATTCCGACCGGCGGTTCGCCACGACCTGGGAAAACGAGTTGAGCGTGATGGTCGAGCCGGAACGCGCGCAATTCAGCGCCTGGTATGAGATGTTTCCGCGCTCCTTTGCAACGGAACCCGGAAAACACGGGACCTTCAAGGATTGCGAGGCCCAACTGCCCCGCAGCGCCGGAATGGGTTTCGACGTCCTTTACCTTCCACCGATTCATCCCATTGGAAAATCATTTCGCAAGGGAAAGAACAATCATCCGGTTTGCGAACCGGATGAGCCCGGCAGTCCGTGGGGCATCGGCGCGGCCGAAGGCGGACATAAATCCATCCATCCCGAACTCGGCACGCTGGAGGATTTTCGCCGGTTCGTGCAACGGGTCGGCGACCATGGCCTGGAACTTGCCCTGGACATTGCGTTTCAATGCTCCCCCGATCATCCGTATGTAAAGGAACACCCGGAATGGTTTTCGCACCGTCCGGACGGCTCGATTCAATACGCGGAAAATCCGCCCAAGAAATATCAGGATATTTTTCCGTTTGATTTTGAATGTGAAGACTGGTGGAGCCTGTGGCAGGAATTGAAAAGCATCTTCGAATTCTGGATCGAACAGGGGGTCGGAATTTTCCGGGTGGACAATCCGCACACCAAAACCTTCGCGTTTTGGGAATGGTGCGTTGACGAATTGAAACGCCGGGACCCGGGTCTGATTTTTCTCTCCGAGGCGTTTACCCGGCCCAAGGTGATGTATCATCTCGCCAAAATGGGGTTCACCCAGTCGTACAATTATTTCCCCTGGCGCAATGGCAAGGATGAGTTGACGGATTATTTCACCGAACTGGCCGGCGGGCCTCTGGCGGACTTTTTCTATCCAAACCTGTGGCCGAACACGCCGGACATCCTTCCCCGGTATTTGCAGGACGGCGGTCGGGCCGCCTTCATCGTCCGGCTCGTGCTGGCAGCGACCCTGGGCGCGAGTTACGGAATATACGGGCCGGCCTTTGAGCTTTGCGAAAACACACCGCGCGACCCGGATGGCGAGGAATATTTGAATTCCGAAAAATATGAAATCAGACGCTGGGATCTGCGATCGCCGCAGAGCCTGGAAAAGTTGATCGGCCAGGTAAACCGGATTCGCCGGGAAAATCCGGCCTTGCAATGCAATCGCCGGTTGAAATTTCACCCGGTTGATAACGAACAGCTGCTGGCCTACACGAAATCCACGGAAGACGGGACGGACACGATTTTGACCGTGGTCAATCTGGATCCCCATCACCGGCATTATGGTTGGCTGGAGCTGCCGCTGGAGGAATTCCAGCTGGAATCCCGGCGGACCTATCAGATGCACGATTTGCTGACGGACGCGCGCTATCTGTGGCGAGGCCCGCGCAATTACGTGGAATTGGACCCCGGGAAAATGCCGGCTCACATTTTCCGGTTGCGCCGCCACGTCCGTACCGAACGGGACTTCGATTATTTCATGTGACCTCCATGATGCCTGGACCCCAAACAATGGCCGCTGCCTTCCGGATCCCCCCACCGGCCTTGGAGAAAAATCCCCTTTGGTATAAAAGCGGGGTCATCTACGAACTGCACGTCCGCTCCTTCCACGACAGCAACGGGGATGGCACCGGCGATTTTCGCGGCCTCACCGCCAAACTCGATTATCTGCGCGACCTGGGCGTGACCGCAATCTGGCTGCTGCCGTTTTATCCGTCGCCACTCAAGGACGACGGGTATGACATTGCGGATTACTACGGAGTGCATCCGGCCTATGGCACGCTGTCGGATTTCAAGCAGTTTCTCCGGGAGGCCCATCGCCGGAATTTGCGGGTCATCACCGAGCTGGTTTTGAATCACACGTCGGACCAGCATCCGTGGTTTCAGCGCGCCCGCCGCGCCCCGTCCGGCAACCGCTGGCGTGATTATTACGTGTGGCATGACACGCCGGAAAAATACCAGGGCACGCGCGTCATTTTCAAAGACACGGAAATTGCGAACTGGACATGGGATGCGACGGCCAACGCCTTTTACTGGCACCGTTTTTATTCACATCAACCCGATTTGAATTTCGACCATCCCCTCGTCCGCGAGGAAATGTTCAAGGTGCTGGATTTCTGGCTGGACCTGGGCGTGGACGGCATGCGGCTCGATGCCGTGCCCTATCTTTATGAACGGGAAGGAACGAGTTGCGAGAACCTTCCCGAGACCCATGAATATTTGAAGCGTCTGCGCAAATACGTGGATGAAAAATATGGGGACCGGATGCTGCTGGCGGAAGCCAATCAATGGCCGGATGACGCCGTTGCCTATTTTGGCGCCGGCAAGGGCGACGAATGCCACATGGCATTTCATTTTCCGCTGATGCCGCGGCTGTTCATGGCTTTGCGCATGGAAGACCGGACGCCGGTGGTGGACATCCTGCAACAGACCCCACCCATCCCGGAAACTGCGCAGTGGGCCCTTTTTCTCCGCAATCATGACGAGCTGACGCTCGAAATGGTGACCGACGAGGAGCGCGACTACATGTATCGCATGTATGCCCACACCCATCAGGCGCGGCTCAATCTCGGCATCCGCCGCCGGCTCGCGCCTCTGGTCGGCAACGACCGCCGGCGCATCGAGCTGCTGAGCGCCCTGATGTTTTCCCTGCCCGGCACGCCGGTGATTTATTACGGCGACGAAATCGGGATGGGTGAAAATATTTATCTGGGCGACCGGAACGGCGTGCGGACGCCCATGCAATGGAGCGCGGACAAAAACGCCGGCTTTTCCCGGGCCAACCCCCAAAGTCTTTTCCTGCCCATCAATCTCGACCCGGAGAACCATTATGAAGCGGTCAATGTGGAGGTGCAGGAACGCAATGCCCATTCCCTGCTTTGGTGGATGCGCCGGCTGATTGCGCTCTACCGCCGTTGCCAGGCGTTCGGGGCAGGCACCATTGAGTTTCTTGAGCCCGAAAACCGCAAGATATTTGCCTGTGTGCGACGTTACGAAGGCGAGATCATCCTGGTCGTTGCCAATCTTTCACGATTTGTCCAGCCGGCGGAATTTGACCTTTCCACCTTTCAATCGCTCACGCCGGTGGAACTTTTTGGCCGCGCCGAGTTTCCGGTGATCACGGACAAACCTTATTTCCTGACGCTCGGCCCGCATGCATTTTACTGGTTGTCGCTGGAAAACCGGGCGCCGGCTCGCGTGGAGACGAGCGGCGCGCCCGTGGGGGCGGGAGCCCGGGCGCTGATCAGCGTCGAAGACGATTGGGCGGAGATTTTCGACAGCCGCCATCACCTTTCATTCGAACGGGCGCTGCAAAGCTGGCTGCCTTCACGACGCTGGTTCGGAGGGAAGGCCAGGACCATCAGGAGCGTCCACGTGGGAGACATCATCCCGGTGCCGGCGGAAAGGGAAAAGTTTTTTTTAATTTATCTCCGCGTGGAATACGTGCAAACGGAGCCGGAGACGTACCTTCTGTCCCTGGCGTGCGCGCTGGGCGGGGAGGCCGACGCCATTTGCCGCGACTGGCCGCCGCTGGTCATCGCGCGCCTGACCGCGAACCGCTTGAAACAGGACGGTGTCCTTTACGACGCCATCGCCAGCAAATCATTCTGCCGCGTCCTGCTGGACCTCTTTTCCAGCCGGCGAAGTCCGGAGGGTGGCTTGGGAGAAATCCTGCCCACCCAAACGCCGGTTTTGCGCCGGATCCGGATGGAAAGCGCGGCCGCCCTGGAACCGTCCGTCAGCAAGGCGGAACAAAGCAACTCCTCCATCATCTTCGGCGAGGGTTTGTTCTTAAAATTTTTCCGCCGGTTGGATGCGGGCACGAACCCTGAGCTTGAAATGCTCCGTTTTTTAACCCGGCAAAAATTCCCCTATACCCCGACGCTGGCCGGTGCCCTGGAATACCGCGTCGCCAACAACGAACCGGGTACGGTTGCGGTCCTCACGACGCTGGTGCCCCAGTGCAAGGACGCCTGGGAATTTACGCTGGACGCCCTGAGCCGCTTTTACGAACGCATTCAAACCCTGCCGGCGGAAAAACGGCATCCGTCCTTGCCGTCGGCCGCGATCACCAAACTTGCCGCCGCCGAATTGTCCGAGCCGGTTCGGGCGATGCTCAACACCTACGTGGAAAGCGCCCGTCTTTTGGGTGAACGCACGGCGGCCCTGCACGAGACCCTGGCCTCGGACAAGGAGGACCGGAATTTCGCGCCGGAACCATTCACGCCCCATTCCCAGCGCGGCTTGTTTCAGGCCATCCGCAATCTGACCCGGCAAAATTTCCAGCTCCTGGCCCGGCAATTGAAGAATCTTCCGCCGGAAATCCGGGAGGAGGCGCAAGCGGTGCTCGCGCTCGAACCGGAAACCATCAAACGGCTGCGCGCCCTTTATGAGCGGCGCATCGATGCCGTTCGTATCCGGATCCATGGCGACTATCATCTCGGGCAGGTGCTCCACACCGGCAAGGAGTTCTTGATCATCGATTTTGAGGGAGAACCGGCCATGGCCATCGGCGAACGGCGCCTCAAGCGATCCTGCTTGCAGGACGTGGCCGGCATGGTCCGTTCCTTTCACTACGCGGCCCACGCGGCGCTCCGGAAACAGATTGAACGCGGCACGCTGGCCAATGCGCAATTGCCCGAAACCCTCTTGTGGGCCCGGTTCTGGTCCCGCTGGGTAAGTGCCGTGTTCTTCCAGGCCTATCGCCGCGCCGCAGCTTCCCTGCTGCCTCCGAATGAAATGGATCTGCAGGTGATGATGGATGCCTTCCTGCTGCGCAAGGCCGTTTACGAGCTTGGCTATGAACTCAACAACCGGCCCGACTGGGTGAACATTCCCCTGCAGGGAATCCTGGAACTGGCCGGCGCGGACCCTCCCCCAACCTGAATTGGATTACCATGGAAAAATTCATCTGCATTCACGGACATTTTTACCAGCCGCCGCGGGAAAATCCCTGGCTCGAAGACATCGAGCTCCAGGACTCGGCGTTCCCTTTTCACGATTGGAACGAGCGCATCGCGTATGAGTGTTACGCGCCCAATGCGCGGGCACGGCTGCTCGACGGCGAAGGCCGCATCGAGCAAATCGTCAGCAATTATTCGCGCATCAGCTTTGATTTCGGCCCCACGCTGCTTTCCTGGTTGAAGGAAAAAATGCCCGACATTCACGAGGCCATCGTGGACGCGGATATCCGGAGCCGGGAACGTTTTTCCGGGCACGGCTCCGCACTGGCCCAGAGCTACAACCACATGATCCTGCCGCTGGCCAATACGCGTGACAAACATACGCAGGTCGTCTGGGGTATCCGCGATTTCGAATCGCGCTTCAAACGGCAGCCCGAGGGCATGTGGCTGCCGGAGACGGCGGCTGACAACGAGTCCCTCGATGTGCTGGCCCAGCACGGCATCCGTTTCACCGTGCTTTCACCGTTTCAGGCCAGCCGCATCCGGTCCCTGAAGGGTGGCGATTGGCAGGACGTAAGCGGCGCACGCATCGATCCTTCCATGCCCTACCTGGTGAATCTGTACTTCGGCCGCTCCCTGGCGGTTTTTTTCTACGACGCGGAAATTGCCCGTGCGGTGGCTTTCGAGTCCTTGTTGAAGAACGGCGAGCATTTTGCCCAACGGTTGAAGGAAGCTTTCGGAGAAGGCGACCGCCCGCGGCTGGTGAATGTCGCCACCGATGGCGAATCCTACGGGCATCATTTTCGCTATGGCGACATGGCGCTGGCGTTTGCGCTCCATTCCATCGAAAGGGGCAACGAGGCGAAACTGGGCATTTACGCCGAGTATCTGGAACAACATCCGCCGACCCACGAGGTGGAAATTCACCCGGGCAGCGCCTGGAGCTGTCCGCACGGCGTGGGCCGCTGGAAAGAGGATTGCGGCTGCAACTCGGGTGGTCATGGCGGCTGGAACCAGCAATGGCGCGGACCGTTGCGCAACGCGATGGACTGGCTGCGGGACCGGCTGGCGCCGTTGTTTGAAACCGGCGCCGCGCAACTGCTCAAGGATCCGTGGGCCGCGCGGGATGATTACATCGATGTCATCCTGGACCGGTCGGCGGAAAACATCGCCGTCTTTTTCGACAAACATGCGACCGGCAAACTGGATGACGCCGGGCAGGTCGCGGCGTTGCGGTTTCTCGAAATGCAGCGCCATGCGATGCTCATGTGCACGAGTTGCGGCTGGTTCTTCGACGAGCTTTCCGGCCCCGAAACCGTGCAGGTCATCCAATACGCGGCGCGGACGATCCAGCTCGCCCGGGAGCTGACGGCCGAAGACATCGAGCCCGGCTTTCTGGAAATTCTCGGCCAGGCCAAAAGCAATCTTCCGGAAAACCAGGATGGGCGGGTCGTCTATGAAAGATTTGTCAAACCGGCGGTGATGACCCGGGAAAGTGTGGCGGCGCACTACGCCATCAGTTCGCTCTTCGAATCCTATCCCGAGGAGGCGCGGGTCTATTCCTTCATCGTCCGGCAAGAGGACCGGCAGCTGTTCACCGCCGGTCAGGCCCGGCTGGCCATCGGCCGCATCAAGCCGACCTTCGCCATCACCCGCGCTTCCGATGTGCTGACGTACGTGGTCATCCACATGGGCGACCATAATTTAAACTGTGGCGTCAAGCATGATGGCGATCCGGAAGCCTACCGGAACATGGTCCAGGGCATGCGCGCGGCATTCGAATGCGCGGATTTTCCCGAATTGATCCGGCTGCTGGACCGGCATTTCGGCGGCGTGCATTACTCCCTGAAAAATCTGTTCCGCGACGAGCAGCTCAAGGTGCTCAACCAGATTCTGGGCACCACCCGCGACGAGATTCACAACACCTATCACCTGTTGACAGACCGTTACGCGCCGCTGGCGCGTTTTCTTGCGGACATTCACGCGCCGCCATTGAACGTGCTGGCACCGGCGACGGAATTTGTTCTGAACAGCGAGCTCCGGAAACAATTCGAGAACGGCCATCTGGACGTCGAACGTGTCCACAGCCTGCTGGCCGAAGGGCGGGCGAACAAAATCGCCTTCGAGACCGACACCCTGGCCTATGCGTTCAAAAAACACCTGGACCGGTTGAGCGAGGAATTTGTCAAAACGCCGGATGATCTGGAACTGCTCCAGCGCCTTTCCAACAGCGCCGGGTTGCTTCACTGCCTGCCCTTCGAAGTGAATTTGTGGAAACCGCAAAACATTTATTATCGTTTGGCGGCCAACTTGCCGGAAAAGCAGCCGCCGACCGATGAAAAATCCCGGGCGTGGATTGAGAAATTCAAGGCCCTCGGCGAACAACTCGGCTTCAAAAAGGAACTGAATCCGATCGGATCATGAGCGGGAAAATCCATATCCAAACTGTCCGGCGCCAGCTACAGGTCCCGCGCGCCACCTACCGGCTGCAATTCAACGAACATTTTCGATTGCCGGATGCGCTCGCGCTCATTCCCTACCTGCACGAACTGGGGGTCTCGCATATTTACGCTTCGCCCCTGTTCCAGGCCCGTCCGCACAGCGTGCATGGCTATGACGTTTGCGACTATAACCGGTTGAACCCGGAAATCGGAACGGAAACCGATCTCGAAAAACTTGCCGATGCGCTCCATCAGCACGACATGGGGCTGGTTTTGGACATCGTTCCAAACCACATGGGAATCGGCGGGCCGGAAAACCGGTGGTGGTGGGATGTGCTGGCCCGGGGTCAAAAAAGCCGGTACGCGGGACATTTCGACATCAACTGGAACCCGCCGGACCCACGCCTGCGGGGCAAGGTTCTCGTGCCCGTACTGGGGAATCATTACGACCACGTGCTGGCAAAGGGAGAATTGAAAATTCAACCATCAAATGGCGGATTCATTTTGCGTTACCAGGACAATCAATTTCCCGTCGCCCCCGGATCGGTTCGCAAAAATTCCCCAGCCGGTTCAGCGACGACCAATCCCCCTGCGCTCGAACGGTTGATTGAGCGGCAGCACTATCGCCTGGTATCCTGGCAGGAAGGCGATGCCCGGCTGAACTACCGGCGATTCTTCGCAGTCAGTACGCTCGCCGCGGTAAGGGTCGAGGACAAGCGGATTTTCGACGAGACGCACGCGCTGGTTCGCCGTTGGTTCAAACTGGGCTGGCTGGATGGCCTACGGGTGGATCATCCTGACGGCCTCCGCGATCCCGGGCGCTATCTGCAACGACTGCGGGCGGCGTTCCCCGGCGCCTGGATCGTGGTGGAAAAAATCCTCATGCCCGGAGAGCGGCTCACGGCTGCGTGGCCCGTGGCCGGCACGACCGGCTACGATTTCTTGAACGAGGCCGCCGGCGTGTTAATTGACACGGACAACGAAAAGATGCTCACTGATTTTTATTCCGGGTTCACCGGCCAGAGCGGGGACTTTGCCGTATTGGCGACGGGAAAGAAACGGATGGTGTTGAACAAATTATTGGCGGCAGAGGTCAGCCGGTTGGCGGGATTGCTGGCCCGGATTGCCGTCAGGCACAAACCGACCCGACATTTTACGGAGGAGGAGTTGCGGGAAACACTGGTTGAAATGGCAAGCACCTTCCCCGTTTACCGCTCTTATATCCGGCCGGACCGCGGCCCCATTCGTGAGGAGGATGCGGTGGCCATCGATCGCGCTAGCCGCCTGGCCAGCCGTAACCGGCAAGACCTTCGGCGGGAACTTTTTGCGTTTGTCCGCAGTTTGCTGCGGCAACACCGGCACGGGAAACTCGGGAGTGATTTTGTTTACCGGTTTCAACAATTGACCGGGCCGGCCATGGCGAAGGGTGTCGAGGATACCGCGCTTTATTGTTTCAACCGCCTGGCGTCGTTGAACGAGGTCGGGGGTGATACCGGTCGATTTGGCGGGAGCGTGGAAAAATTTCATGAGTTCTGCCGTTTCAGACGGCGCCACTGGCCGGATTCCATGCTGACCACTTCCACGCACGACACCAAGCACAGCGAAGCTGTCCGCGCCCGGATCAGCCTGCTTTCGGAAATCCCGGAAAGCTGGGGTGGTGCGGTCCAGCGATGGTCAGCCATGAATGCCTGTCATCGCCGCGGTGAATGGCCGGATCGCAATGCGGAATATCTTTTCTACCAGACCCTGGTCGGGGCGTGGCCGTTGTCGGCGGACCGGGCGCTCGCTTACATGGTAAAAACGACCTGCGAAGCGCAGGAGCACACCGGATGGAATGACCGCAACCCGGAATATGATGAGGCGCTCCGGAATTTCATCTCCGAGTCCCTGTGCGACCCCGAATTCATCGCGGACCTCGAACGTTTTGTCGCCGGCTTGATCGCTGCTGGCCGGGTCAATTCCCTGGCGCAGACGCTGCTGAAACTGACCGCGCCCGGTGTTCCGGACATCTATCAGGGGAATGAACTCTGGGATTTCAGCCTGGTGGACCCGGACAACCGCCGGCCCGTGGATTTCAAGGCCTGCCACCGGATGCTGGCAGAGGCCAAAACCGTCACCGCGGCGGAGGCCTGGAAGCATCCGGACGAGGGGTTGCCCAAACTCTGGCTGATCCGGCGGGTCCTTGCGTTGCGCGCCCGGCGCCCGGAACAATTTGACAACCGGGGCAGTTACACGCCTTTGTACGCCCGCGGGCCAAAGGCGAAACAGGTGGTCGCGTTCATGCGCGGCGATTGCGCCATCACCATCGTTCCCCGCCTGCCGCTCAAACTTCAGAACGACTGGGCGGACACCAAGCTCGACCTACCTCGCGGGAATTGGGTCAATGAATTGACCGGCGGAAATATCGTGGAAAATCCCGTGCGCCTGGCGGCAATCCTGGAGCAAACTCCCGTGGCGCTTTTGGTCAGAAAGGAAGATCGTTGATGCGCAGGTTTCAAGTCTGGGCGCCCTTGCCCAAAAAAGTTGAAGTCCAGGTCGGCGGCAAAATATTTCCGATGACGGCTGGCGCCAATGGTTGGTGGACAGCGGACGTATCCTTGGCCGGGCCGGGCGAGGATTACGGGTTCATTCTTGATGGCGCGGGACCGTTTCCCGATCCGCGTTCAGCGTGGCAACCCGGCGGCGTTCACGGTCTTTCCCGTCTCGTTGACGCCGGCAGATTTCAATGGACGGATGGTCATTGGCAGGCGCCGCCGCTTTCATCCGCAATCATTTATGAACTTCACGTGGGCACCTTCACGCCGGGGGGGACCTTCACCTCGGCCATTGAAAAGCTGGACCACCTGGTTGATTTGGGAATCACCCATGTTGAACTGATGCCGGTGATCGAGTTTCCCGGCGACTGCGGATGGGGGTATGACGGCGTGGACCTGTACGCGCCGCACCACGAATATGGCGGCCCCGAGGGTTTGAAACGCCTGGTGGATGCCTGCCATGCCCGCCACCTGGCGGTGATCCTTGACGTCGTTTACAACCACCTGGGTCCCTCGGGAAATTATCTCGCCAAATTTGCGCCGTATTTTACCTCGACCCATTCCTCCCCCTGGGGGCCGGGCATCAATTACGATGGGGCCAACAGCGACGAAGTTCGCCGATTTTTCTGCGACAACGCGCTGATGTGGCTGCGGGATTATCATTTCGACGGACTCCGGCTCGATGCGGTGCACGGGATTTTCGATGCGTCGGCCGAACCGTTCCTGGAACAACTGGGGAATGAAGTGCGCCGGCTGGAGGCGAAATTGGGCCGTCATTTCGTCCTGATTCCGGAAAGCGATTTAAACGATCCGCGTCTGCTCTGGCCGCACGAGCGCGGCGGATTCGGACTGGATGCCCAATGGAGCGATGATTTTCATCATGCGTTGCATGCCGTGCTCACGGTGGAACGAAACGGCTATTATGCCGATTTCGGGTCGCTGGCAAATTTGTGCAAGGCCTTTCGGAATGCTTATGTTTATGATGGATGCCACTCCGCTTACCGCCGCCGACGACATGGGCGGACACCGGAGGGATTGAGCGGACACCGGTTTCTGGGCTATCTGCAAAACCACGATCAGGTGGGGAATCGCGCGCAAGGCGAGCGCAGCGGCCGGTTGATGAGCGAAGCCCGCCTGAAATTGGGCGCGGCCGCCGTTTTAACCTCGCCGTTCGTGCCGATGCTTTTTCAAGGAGAAGAATGGGGCGCCTCGACGCCATTTCTTTATTTCACGGATTATCGGGAGCCGGCCCTGGCCGGCGCCGTGCGCGAAGGGCGTTGTCGGGAATTTGCGGTGTTCGACTGGAAACCGGAAGCAACGTCCGATCCCCAGGCCCGGGAAACGTTCGAACGCTCGAAACTGAACTGGACTGAACTTGTGCGCGCGCCGCATGCCGACCTGCTCGATTGGCACCGGCAATTGATCCGCCTTCGCCGAAATGAACCGGCATTGAACGATGGCTGGTTGGAGACGGTCCGCACCCGATACGATGAACAAAACAAATGGTTCGTGATCGAACGCGGCCCGGTCAGCATGGCTTTCAATCTGAGTGACCGGTTGCAACATCTGCCGCTGCAGCCTGGCATATACCACCTGTTGATCGCCTCGGACCCGGCGGTGGAAGTTGTCGGCGGCACCTTAAGTATGCCGCCGGATTCCGTCGTCATTTTGAAATCGGACGAACGCCGCGGCAGCGAAGTTCTCCCCGTTGGCTGACTAGCTCATCCTAACGCCAATGTTGAAGCCGTCTCTCTCCAATTTCTTCAAACGTAAATCATCCCGGTCAAATTCGACATTTGGCAAAGGTGCGGGATCAGTTGTCGGCAATCGCATCGCCAAACCAACCCGATTCCCTGAGGCGACCGCTGCTTGATTCAAGGGGGCAGGTGCAAACAAATATCGGCTCGGGCAATGCCGGATCTCTTCCCGGGTCATCCGCGACCGCAGGTTTGTCACCAAGGCAATTGTGCCGCTGCCCTTCCAGCGACGGCTTGCGACCGGCCATTCCGGTCAATCATTGATGCCCCAATCCCGGGACCCGGCGCTCCAACCGACAGGTTCCAATGCGGGGGTTCTGCGTTCCATCCGGGGGAGGGTGGACCCCAGGTCTGGTGCGAAATACGATTCTCCCGTGTTGCAGAAGAAATCCATGCCCCATTTTTCGGTCAGTTGCCGGAGGGAGGTATAAAGCGGCGACGGTTGGGGAGAAAGTTCCAGATCCCAATCCAAGAGCGCCACCACAGCTGCCTTCCTGCCGTATCGGCAGGACAAGGCATCCTCAATCAAACTCCTGACACAGGGCGGCAGTAGATGATTGCCGCAGGCGGAGACGACGACCATGTCCGCCTCGCCGGCCTGGACGGCTGCCTGTTCCCAAAGTTCAGGGTGGCTCAACGAATCAAATTTCCAAACCTTGCTTTTAATCGCAGATACCACTTCCAACTGGTCCGTCAACCGTTCCAGCACGGAGGTGGCCCGCACACCGGTGAGAGTATCTTCGTGGAGGACCAAGATCTTGAAAGCCGAACGATCCAGGGGTTCAAATGAGTTTGAAAGATTAGAGCTTGAGAGATGATTTTGTATGTGTTGCATGGAAAACACTCTAGCGGTGGCCGGCCGGATCGACAATTGGAAGAACCTCGCTTCGCTTTTGAGATGACTGACGAGCCGGATTAGGAGATTTCCCTACGCGGCCCAAAGTATTTTTCCGAACCTGCACCGGTTGTTTTTGAGACCGTTATCTTCCCACGCTCGGTTGCGTCTCCACCCAGCGGGCCGCATAACAAATCAATTCCGTCCCGTTTTTCAAGTTGAGCTTCCCCTTGATGTTGCCGCGGTGGGCGTCCACGGTTTTGAAGCTCAGGTTAAGCTGGCGGGCGATGAGGTGGCTGTCCTTGCCTTCCCCGATCAGTTGCAGGATTTCAAGCTCGCGATCGGTCAACCGGGCGATGGGGGAATTGGAGCGGTCGCGCCGGCCGGAAAAGGCATCCAGGATGCGGACCGACATTTTTTCGCTGAGGTAAATCTGGCCGTCCAGCGCCTGCCGGACCGCGCGCAGAATTTTTTGCGGGCCTTCCTGTTTCATGATGTAGCCGCGCCCGCCCGCCCGCAAAACCCGCTCGGCATAGAGGGTTTCATCGTGCATGGAAATGACGAGCACAGCGAACTCGGGACGCAGCGCCCGAAGATCCTTGATCAATTCGAGCCCGCTTCGCCCGGGCAACCCGATATCCACCAGCATCAGGTCGGGATTCAAACGTTCCACGTCCATGAGGGCCTGCCGGGCGGTGTCCGCCTCGCCACAGACCGTCAGGTCCGCCTCGCGTTTGATCAATCCCACCAATCCCTCCCGGAACACCGGATGATCATCCACGATAAAAATCTTCTTATGATCCTTCGATTTTGGCATTTGTTTGGCCATGGTTCAGTGGTGGTGTTTAACGGCTTTTTCCATCGTGCAAACCAGCTCGGTCCCAACGTCATGTTTGTTTTTTATGGTCAAGGTTGCGCCCAGTATGCCGGCGCGATGGTTCATGATCCGCAATCCCAGGCCGCTTTCTCCTTTTGCGCCCGGTTTAAAACCTGCGCCATCATCACTGATGGTAAGTATAATCTGTTTTGATGTAGAAGAAAGTTCGATTTTGATGTTCCGAGCCCGGCCGTGTTTGATGGCATTGGTCACCGCTTCCTGAGCAATCCGGTAAAAATGGGTGGCGGCGGCGTTGTCCTCGATCAATACCGGTCGGGAGCATTCGAACCGGCAGGAAACCTTGAACAGGTCGGTGACGTGAGCCGCCAGGTCTTCCAGTGCCGACATCAGGCCGTTGGGTTCGGGGATGACCGGTTGCAGGCCCCGGGCCAGGATGCGGATTTGCGCGACCGCGACGTTGAGGAGTTCGGAAATCCGGGAGGCCTGGGCGGCCTGGGGCGAGGCCTTTTTGGACAGGTCATTTTTCAACGTGTCGCTCAAACAGGAAATGCCGGCCAGTTGCTGGCCCAGGCCGTCGTGCAGGTCCTGCGAAATGCGGATCTGTTCGCGTTCGCTGGCTCGAAGGATTTCGGCCTCGCGCAATTGTTGCTCGGCGCGCATGTGGGCCGTGCGGTCGCCCAGGATTTTCAGAAATCCCAGATGCTGGCCATTCTCGTCTTTGAGTGTCATCAACATCCCGCTGCCCCAAAACCGGCTGCCATCCTTGCGCAAGTGCCAGTGTTCGTGCTGCGTTTTGCCATTCATCAGCGCCCGGCCCATCTCCAGTCCCAACAGCCCCCGGGCCCGGTCTTCGGCGGTGAAGATGACGTCCAGACGCTTGCCCAGGATGTCTTTCTCTTCAAATTCCAGGACCCGCCGGGCGCCGGCATTCCAACTGGTTATCCACCCCTCCCGATCAATGGTGAAGATGGCGTATTCCAGCGCATTTTCGAGGATGAGACGGTAGCGTTCCTCGCTGGCGCGCAAATCGCGATTGGCCTGCGTCAGGCTTGCGGTGCGTTCCCCGACGCGGATTTCCAAGTCCGCATTTGCCCGGCGCAAGGCTTCTTCGGCTTCCTGCCGCCGGAGAACCTGCTGTTCCAGATTGCTGTTGGAAATCGCCAGGGCGCGGGCGGTGCGGAAGAGCTCGGCAAAAACGTTGATTTTGGACCGCAGGATCTGCGGATTGACAGGTTTTGTCAGATAATCCACGGCGCCGACGTCGTAAGCCGAAAGCACGTCCCGATCCTCGTGAAAATAGGCGGTGAGAAAAATTATGGGAATGAGCTGGTTGCGTTTGCGCTGCTTGATCAACTTCGCGAGTTCGAAGCCGGTCATGACCGGCATCTGGATGTCGAGCACGATGGCGGCGAAATCATTTTGAATGAGCGCCAGGAGGGTTTCATCGGCCGTTTGCGCCCGGACCAGCTGGTAATTCGGCGACGCGAGAATATTCTCGAGGACGTCGAGGTTGCGCGGTTCATCGTCCACCAGCAGGATGTTGACCGGGGTATTCAAGTTCGGCGCTTCGTTTGAAACATTCCCCGACGAGGACGCTGAAGTTGTTTTGACTTCAGTCTCGACCTGTGGGGCAGGAACGGGAGAGCTCATGTCCAGAATCAGGTTTGAAATTCAAGAGAGCCGGTTTCCATTTTTAATGTTCAACGGTAGAGCCAGACGCGCAAGAGGGACAGCAACTGGTCGGTGTTGACCGGCTTGGCAATGTAATCGGAGGCGCCTGCCTCGAGGCATTTTTCCCGGTCGCCTTTCATCGCCTTGGCTGTCAGGGCCAGGATGGGGAGTGACCGAAACAGCGGGTCTTTGCGGATTTCCCGCATGGTCTGGTAGCCGTCCATCTCCGGCATCATGATGTCCATGAGCACGACGTTCAACCCGGGCTGTTTCCGGATCATCTCGATGGCCTGGCGTCCGTTGGTGGCGCTGATGACTTCCATCTCGTAATTCTCGAGCACAGTCGTCAGGGCGAAGATGTTCCGGGCGTCGTCGTCCACCACGAGCACCTTGCGATGTCGCAACACGTCGTTGGACCCGTGCAAACGCTCGATCATCTTCTGCTTCGCTTCGGGCAGATCGGTCACCACCCGGTGAAGGAACAGGGCGGTCTCGTCAAACAACCGTTCGGGCGATTGAACATCCTTGAGCACGATGCTCTTGGCCATGGTTTTCAGCTTTTTCTCCTCCTCGTCGGTCAGGTTCTTCCCGGTAAAAACGACAATCGGCACGTCGAGGAGATTCGGTTCCTCCTGCAATTTTTCCAGCAGATCAAAACCGCTCATGTCCGGCAGCCGTAAATCGAGGACACAGCAGTCGAACGGCTGGTCCAGCAGTGCGCGCATCGCCTCGGCACCCGTGCCGACCGTGACAATTTCAATGTCGTCATGGTTCAGCAGTTCGACAATGCTCTGTCGCTCGGTTTCATCGTCCTCCACCACCAGCAACCGCCGGATGCGGGGCACGACAAAATCCTTGATCCGGTCGAAACATTCCTCCAGTCCATCCGTGGTCGCCGGTTTGATCATGTAGGAAAAAGCCCCGTGCGAAAGGCCATGCTGCCGCTCCTCTTCCACCGAAATAACCTGGACGGGAATATGCCGCGTGGCCGAAGAAAGCTTCAGGTTGTTCAATACCGTCCAGCCAAGCATGTCCGGCAGAAAAATATCCAGGGTGACGGCGGTCGGCCGATATTGCCGGGCCAGAGCGAGCGCCGTATTGCCGCGAGTGGCGACAATCCCCTTGAAACCCTTGTCGCGGGCCAGGCCCAGCAGGACCCGCGCATAATGAGGATCGTCTTCGACGATGAGCAGAACCTGATCATCCGGCTGCACCTGTTCCCGGTCATCGGGTATGGCCTCTTCGCGCACCGGCGGCAGCACGATGGGCGTGGCGGTGGTCGGCCGGGCCACCGCGGTCGGGCCGGTATAAGAAAGCGGCAGATACAGGGTGAAGGTGCTTCCCTGGCCCGGCGTGCTGTTCAATCGGATTTCACCGCCGAGCAGGATGGCCAGTTCACGCGAAATCGCCAGGCCCAGGCCCGTGCCGCCATATTTGCGGCTGGTGCCGGCGTCAGCCTGCTGGAACGCCTCGAAAATGAGTTTCTGTTTTTCGGGGGCGATGCCAATGCCGGTGTCGCGGATGGAAAACGAGACGACGTTGTGGGCGCGGGCGAGCGCGGGATGGTCGGGTGTCCAGCCCGATTCAGCCAATCGCACCCGCATGTTCACCTCGCCCTGGGCGGTGAATTTGAACGCATTGGACAACAGGTTTTTCAGGATTTGCTGCAGCCGTTTCGGGTCGGTTGTCAGCGCGCGCGGCATGTTCGTATCGAAATCCACATGGAAAGGCAGGCTCTTGGAATCCGCCACATGGCGGAAGTTGCGTTCCACTGAATCGCGCAATGACGAGAAGCTGATTTCCTCGGCGTCGACCGTGACGGTTCCCGATTCGATCTTCGACAAATCGAGGATGTCGGTGATGAGATTGAGCAGATCCGAACCCGAGGAATGGATATTGCGGGCAAACTCGATCTGTTTGGTGGTGAGGTTACCGCCGGAGTTTTCGGCGAGTTGCTGGCCGAGGATCAGGATTGAATTCAACGGGGTGCGCAATTCGTGGGACATGTTGGCCAGAAATTCCGATTTGTATTTTGAGGTGAGTGCCAGTTCCGCGGCTTGCTCTTCCAGGGCCCGGCGGGCCTGTTCGACCTCCTGGTTTTTGCGTTCGACTTCGACGTTCTGCTCGGAGAGCTGGCGGGCCTTTTGCGCCAGTTCCTCATTGGTCATTTGCAGTTCTTTTTGTTGCGACTGCAGCTCCACCGTCAACTGCTGCGACTGCTTCAACAATCCCTCGGTGCGCATCGTCGCTTCAATGGTATTGAGGACGACGCCGATGGACTGGGTCAGCTGTTCCAGGAAAGTAAGATGGGTCACGCTGAAAGCCTGCAGCGAAGCCAGTTCGATGACCGCCTTGGTCTGACCTTCGAAAAGCACCGGCAGGACGACGACGCTGACCGGTGGAGCTTCTCCCAGGCTGGAATAAATACGGGTGTAACCACGAGGCAGGGTATTGAGCAGGATGCGCTGTTTCTCCACGGCACACTGGCCGACCAGCCCTTCCCCGATAGCAATGCGCTCGGGTTGGCCCGGCCGTTGCGCGTAGCCGGCCAGCAGACGCAAATTCCTCTTTTCACCCTCTTCGGCTTCCATCTGGTAGATCGTGCCCTGCTGCGCCTCCACGAGCGGCGCCAGTTCGGAAAGCAACATCTGGCCGACGGTGAAAAGGTCGCGCTGGCCTTGAAGCATGCGGGTGAATTTGGCCAGGTTGGTCTTCAGCCAGTCCTTTTCCTGGTTGCTTTCGGTGGTGGCGCGCAGGTTGTAAATCATCGTATTGATGTTGTCCTTCAGTTCGGCGACTTCGCCGCGTGTTTCCACCTGAATGGAGCGCGTAAGGTCGCCCTTGGTGACGGCCGTGGCGACTTCGGCGATGGCCCGCACCTGGGTCGTCAAATTGGCAGCCAGCAGGTTGACGTTACCCGTCAGGTCCTTCCAGGTGCCGGCGGCTCCCGGCACGTTGGCCTGACCACCGAGGCGGCCTTCCACGCCGACTTCCCGCGCCACGTTGGTGACCTGCTCGGCGAAGGTCGCCAGGGTGTCGGTCACGTTGTTGATCGTTTCCGCCAGCGCAGCCACTTCACCCTTGGCTTCCACGGTCAGCTTCTGGCGCAGGTTGCCGTTGGCGACGGCGGTCACGACTTTCACAATGCCGCGGACCTGGTCGGTGAGGTTGGCGGCCATGACGTTCACCGAGTCGGTGAGGTCTTTCCAGGTGCCGGCCACGCCCTGCACCTGCGCCTGGCCGCCCAGTTTGCCTTCGGTGCCGACTTCGCGCGCCACGCGCGTCACTTCGGCGGCAAAGGCATTGAGCTGGTCCACCATCGTGTTGATTGTATTCTTCAATTCGAGAATCTCACCCTTCACGTCCACCGTGATCTTGCGCGAAAGGTCGCCGCGCGCGACGGCGGTCGTCACTTCGGCAATGTTGCGGACCTGCGCCGTCAGGTTGGCTCCCATCGCGTTGACGGAGTCCGTCAGATCCTTCCAGGTGCCGGCCACACCGGGCACCACGGCCTGCACCCCCAGACGGCCTTCGGTGCCGACTTCGCGCGCCACGCGCGTCACTTCCGAGGCAAAGGAGCGAAGCTGCTCCACCATCGTGTTGATGGTTTCCTTGAGTTGCAGAATTTCGCCGCGCACGTCCACCGTGATCTTGCGCGAAAGGTCGCCGTTAGCCACGGCGATGGTCACGTCGGCGATGTTGCGGACCTGCGTCGTCAGGTTCGAAGCCATCGAGTTGACGTTGTCCGTCAGGTCCTTCCAGGTCCCGGCGACACCCTGCACCTGCGCCTGGCCGCCCAGCTTGCCTTCGGTGCCCACCTCGCGCGCCACCCGCGTCACTTCCGAGGCGAACCCGTTGAGCTGGTCCACCATCGTGTTGATCGTGTTCTTCAGTTCGAGAATCTCACCCTTCACGTCCACCGTGATCTTGCGCGAAAGGTCGCCCTTGGCGACGGCCGTGGTCACGTCGGCGACGTTGCGAACCTGAGCGGTAAGATTGCCGGCCATGAGGTTGACGTTGTCGGTGAGGTCCTTCCAGGTGCCGGCGACTCCCGGCACCTGGGCCTGGCCGCCCAGCTTGCCTTCGGTCCCCACTTCGCGCGCCACGCGCGTGACCTCCGCGGCAAATCCGTTGAGCTGGTCCACCATCGTGTTGATGGTTTCCTTGAGTTGCAGAATTTCACCGCGCACATCCACCGTGATCTTGCGCGAAAGGTCGCCGTTGGCCACGGCAATGGTCACGTCGGCAATGTTGCGAACCTGGGTCGTCAGGTTGGAAGCCATCGAGTTGACGTTGTCCGTCAGGTCTTTCCAGGTGCCGGCGACGCCCTGCACCTGCGCCTGGCCTCCCAGCTTGCCTTCGGTGCCCACCTCGCGTGCCACCCGCGTCACTTCGGAGGCGAAACCGTTAAGCTGATCCACCATCGTGTTGATGGTATTCTTCAATTCGAGAATCTCACCCTTCACGTCCACGGTGATCTTGCGCGAGAGGTCGCCTTTGGCGACGGCGGTCGTGACGTCGGCGACATTGCGGACCTGGGCGGTCAGGTTGCCAGCCATGAGATTGACGTTGTCCGTCAGGTCCTTCCAGGTGCCGGCGACTCCCGGCACCTGGGCCTGGCCTCCGAGTTTGCCTTCGGTCCCCACTTCCCGCGCTACGCGCGTCACCTCCGCGGCAAATCCGTTGAGCTGGTCCACCATCGTGTTGATAGTGTTTTTGAGGTCGAGAATTTCGCCCTTCACGTCCACCGTGATCTTGCGCGAGAG
>Ga0265338_10001563_pt1 | contig 36951 bp, 20 predicted proteins | sample 42126metaG_FD_193579 | JGI IMG/M metagenome (GOLD analysis project Ga0265338, IMG submission 193579) | Rhizosphere microbial communities from Carex aquatilis grown in University of Washington, Seatle, WA, United States - 4-21-26 metaG | ecosystem: Host-associated > Plants > Roots > Rhizosphere... | reverse complement strand
AGAACATCGAGCCGGCGTTCCCGTTCGGGTTCGGCCTGAGCTACACCACGTTTGAATATTCCAACCTGAAACTCGTTTCCAGCCCGGGCGCCAACCGCCCGGTCGTGACGGCCGAGTTCGACATCACGAACACCGGCTCCCGCGCCGGCGCCGAGGTGGCGGAACTGTACATTCATCCGGACAACCCCACCCTGCCGCGCCCGGTGCAGGAGTTGAAAGGTTTCAAGAAAGTCTTCTTGAAGCCCGGGGAAAAACAGGCCGTCTCCATCCCGCTCGACCCGCGGGCCTTCGCCTTCTACGACCCGGCGAAAGCCGCCTGGGTGGCCGAGGCTGGCGGCTACAAAATCCAGATTGGAAGTTCCTCCCGCGACATCCGTTTAACAGATATCTTCCGTCTTCCGTAAACCAAGAAAGAAACTAATTCCCAGCGCGGGTCCTAATACGGTCACTAACGCGCAAATCCTGGGTGATCCACCCACTTTGGGCCATACGGGTAACAACATGGTCGTAAACAGGAAGTCGGCCCTCGGGATCTCGGATGCTTACTACAAGCGCAAGTGGTGTTGGTCGAAGATCTTTAAAACCACTCCTGTCATGGGCTTCAACAACGATGCGCCAATGATCACCTTCGGTACCGCGGGGGAAGGCCCGTCGATAAACTTTGACTGGGGACCACTTAAAACCGTGTTCAATTCTCTCCTTCTCATATAGCTCCGCAATGTCATGTGGCTCGCATGGGATTTTTTTTCGATGCTCCGCCTGTGGTGCATTCGGATTGTAGGTGCCCAGGGATACCTCAAGATTGCGTCGGCAATACTCGGCTCCGTACGCTAAATCAAGAGGAGGATCGTAAACGAGGGTGATAATAAATTCACCTCGCACTTTGCCGTCAACAGTCCGGAGGCAATCTGGAATCGGGAAATCTCCTTTTACAAAATCCAATCCCGGGCGTACTTGGCCGGGTTCGAATATTAATGTTGCTATGTGAGGTGCGCACGTCAGGGTGCTTACAATGTCGTTTGGAATCCCGAAGCCGGTGTAATTTAGGTTTTCGGCGGACAGGTTGTCGTTGCGAAGAATTGCCGAGTGAATCAAAAGCGCCTTTGCAAGTACATGTGACGCATCGCCACCAAGCGAATCATAAATATTCGCCAACAGTGCAGATACGAGCGGAGTCGAAAAACTAGTGCCGACATTTTCGGCCAAATGTCTCGTTCCATTGATTGAGAGAATACCGGTCTGTTGATACTGTCCTCGGTCATCACAGTTCCCGCCATAATGGGCAACCTCAGGTTTTGGTAAAAAACAAGCGCCAGGCCCCCGACGAGAAAATGGCGACGGCTCTTCTGTCTTGACGCGCGAATTCGGGCGATGCACGTGTGCTATCGAACCGACAGTGATGGCCCGAACAGAGTCTGCGGGTGGCCTTACCCGGTCATCTTGATCCAGATCTTCAGGTGGCCAACCACGAAATGGAGGGCTTTGATAATTGCCTGCAGCAATTACAAAGCGGACATCATGAGTTCCTTGGAGGCGATCCAGAGCCGCACCAAAATCTGAAAAGAAATCGTCTTGGCATGGAGTTGTTTCGGTTCCGAGGGACAAGTTCCAGACTTTCACATTGGGGTACTTGGGAATGACCTCTTCCAATATCGTGACAAGATCATCTTCCCGAATAACCTGGCCGTGTCCGGGAATAGCAACAACATCTACAAACTTTGCCCGCGCTTCCGGAAATCGTGGATCATCGTGGTTGAGCCGCCGGCCATTAACAACCAACCCAGCGACGAAACTGCCATGATGATAATCTCTATATTTTTCTGGAACGTAACTCTCTCTTGCCACGACCCAAGGTGCCAAAAGTGGGTCAAGCGGGTTGACGCCAGAATCAATAATCCCGACGATGGGAGATTGTTCTGTAGGTGCCGGTGCGGGAAAATCCGACACTTGCGCTTCCCGAAGTGGTATGGCTTCAGTGCGGACCGTTCGATATAGAGGAAAATCTGAAAGTGACTGAGTGCCGACGAATTCTGCAAGTTTTTGAACAATGGACTGTGGAACGTGTCTCAGGCGAAAAATCTTTTGACCCTCTCCGTAAGGAAGTGGTTCCGGTGCGATGTTTAAAACACTAAGTAATTGTTGGAACGCCTGCAGTACCAACTCGTCCAAGTCAGGTTTAAGATGGAGAAATAACCGGAATTTCATATCGAGATATCCCTCTCGTGCAAGAATGGTTTGCCCTTGCACTGAAACCCTCAAGGCGTCGTGGCTGCGATATGGTTCGATGCGCTCGACAGTAGAAATGTCCGCATGCCCAGTCGCCGTGTCATCTTCCTGAATTTTATTTAGCAAGCGATCAAGACCCCGTTGTTGAACGCTAACAAGGAGTTGTCCAAAATCTTGGCCGCCAATGATGGGGCAGGTGTCTTCGCTGAACAATGCAGTGGGACGATGTGCTTTTGCTAACGCCTTTTTTTTCAGAAAAACACGGGCGACGGCTGGAAGATTGCGATTATCATGTAAAACAACATTAAATTGCTGTCGGATCCCCTCCACTTGGCTGGCCAAGCGCTCTCTAAGTTGGGGTGTTACTTCTCCAAAAGTTTTTCTAGGGCCGCCCCCGGCGTGAGGTTTGCGAAAATCAGTCCTGACGGGGATTACCACCTTTATTGGAAGTCTAAGTTCTTCGCTCATAATATCAATCCACCGTGCTTGATTTTAACAGTTTTGAGACCTGTCCTGTCGAACACTGGAAGACGGCGGCGAGACGTCGAACGGTCAGACCCTTTGGATCGAGACTTCGCGCTGCCTTAAGTTGTGCAGCAAGATCATCCCCATTGCCATTCAGCTTTTCGTGTAGTCGAATATTGAGGATTCGTCTAAGCAGAATCTCCACGCCAATGGTGTTTTTCCCATCTAAAATTGCGGCTCGCTTAGCGTCATCAGCGAACTGGCGGATCTCTGCCCCAGAAAGGCCATCCGTTATGGAAGCAAGAAGCGTACAATCCTCCTCATTCAAGAATCCCTCAAGGAAGTTAACGAAGAGTTGAGTGCGGGATTTAATATTGGGTTTTACGATGTGCACTTTGTATGCAAAGCGGCGCCACACGGCAGAATCTAAAAGATGCTCATGGTTGGTGGCGGCCAGCAGAATGGTTTTATGATCCAACGCGTCAATATTCTGTAGCAGACTTACCACGACTCGCTTTAACTCGCCAAGCTCGTGTTGGTCATCTCGAAGTTTGGCTATAAAATCAAATTCATCTAGGAAAAGCACACATGGACGAGCCATCGCATGCTCAAACAATGTCCGAATATTTTTTGAAGTGCTTCCCAGATATGAGGACACAATTGTGTCTGCTCGCGTCGTCAGCAATGGTAGTTGCAGTTCGCCAGCTATGTATCGAGCCAATTCAGTCTTGCCGCAACCTGGAGGTCCATAAATTAGCAGCGATGGATGAATATCCATGCCCCTTGCCAAAAGCCGGTCTGCACCATGCACATAACGTAGAAACTCCGAGACGGTTGCTTGAACGTCATCCGGCAAGACAATCTTTACCTCGCCAGAAACAATTTGGCGCTCTTCAGCCAAACCCAGTCGTGATTCGCTGTCAACTGGTAGACGGGGCGCAATGTTAAGCAGAGCCGGGGTTACTGAGGCTGAATATGTTTTTGAACTTCCAAGCAAACGGCGGAGTCGTTTAGCCGACTCTATTTCTCCACTGGCAGTGAGCTTTTCAGCAAGCTGTGTGGTGTAGGCAACAACTTTTGTGCGGTCGGCGGTGATCGCACCTTCAACTATTTTCAGGATTTCCAACAAATGCTCCATATAATTTATTGTGAACAAAACATGTAATTATGTGAACATAATATTGAAAAAGTGAACAAAGTCAAGTATTATATGAACAATCTATTAAAGCGTGATCGTTATTAGTGAAACCGTGTTAAAGATTGGCCGCAAGCCGTCATGCTTCCCGGGTTTGTTGGTGAGATTCAAAATTTCTGGGCCAGCGATTCCGCCAGGAAATCCCGGCGCCGGCTGGCGTGCGGATTCAACCGGAGCAACCGCGGGTTCCATGCGAACCGGTAGCGAAAGGTTGTCGGGCTGAAAGCCGGGGCCGGCAGGTTGAAAAATGACTCTTCGTCAGGAGATAAAAATCCGGGCAGCAGGGCTGCCAGCCCCCGTTGTTCCAGCGCCGACTTCGCTTCCAGAAAACTGTTGCAGGTGAGGTAGCGGGGCCAATCCTGATAGGGTGCGACCTTAGCCGGCGGCAACTCGTTCGCCGGCAAGACCAGGGGGATGCGTTTCTCCCGGCAGGCGCGTGCAGCCTGTTGCCGGGTTTTGAACAACGCCTTGGGCACCCACAATTTCAGCCGCCAGGCGCCCAATTCCCGGGATAGCAGCGGGCGGCTTAAGATGGGACTGGTGACCACGCCGAAATCGAGCGTGAGATCGTGCAGGCGTCTTTCAATGACATCGTCGGTCACGGTTTCGACGGAATAACTGATGCCGGGCTGGATGGAACCCGGCGCGGCCAGCACCGGGAGCAGGAAGGTGGCAAGGAACGTGGCGCTCGCGCCAATGCGATAGGTTTGTTCCTCCGCCAGCGACCCGCCCTGGAAGTTGGAGAGTCCCAGCAGGAAGAACCGCGAGATGCGCGCCAGTTCCCGGCCGTTGGGCGTGAGTCGGATGCCCTTCCCGTGCCGTTCAAACAGGGTGACGCGGAAGAAATCCTCCAATTCCTTGATCTGGCGGCTGTACTGGCTCTGCCGGACGGGATCGCCGCCGGCGGCCTTCACGATGCTGCCCGCTGCGCCGACCTCGACGAAAGTGCGCAACCGGTCGAGCGACAGTCCGGACTCTGTAAACAGACGCGTGAACATGACTAAGCAGTCATGTTATCAATGATCGTCGCTCTATCAAGTAATTCCAGCGCTGGTAGGGTTGCCGTAAACCTATGAACACGAGACTGACAGAAAAACAGACCGCCCAGCTGGAGGACATCCTGATGAAGGAACTGGATGTCAAGCGGGAGCAGCTGAAGCCGGAATTCAGAATTGTCGAGGACCTCAATGCCGATTCGCTCACGGTGATTCAAATCGTGATGCGGATTGAAGACGGCTTCAATATCACCCTTTCGGATGAAGTGGCGGAGAAGGTGGGTTCCGTGGAAGATCTGTACAAAATCGTGGCAGCCCGGCTTGGCCAATAGAACAAAGAACTTGTCCACCTTCATAATGGAAGCAGAAGGCCGGTTGGACCGGCTTTTTGGCCGGGTTTCTGCTAAGATGACCGGCAAGCGTATGAGAACCCTGAAACTGCTTGAGCTGTTGATTTTCTATAATCTGGCGGTGTCGTTGCTGTTCGGCGCCTGGTTGTGGCTGCTGCGCCGCCGGCGTGATCTGTGGCTGCGCTGGTTGGCGGTGGAAGAAGCCTTTTGGGCGCGTCGTCTCCGCATTCCCCCCAGATTTGCCGTGGCGTACCGCCGATTCGCTGAGGGTCGGGCCATCATCGGCTGGGCGGCGGGGTTTCTGGCGATCAGCCTGCTCCTGTTTTTGCTTTCCCTGGGCGTCTATTTCCATTTCGCCGACAAACTTCGGTAGCTCGATCCATCAGGGGCGGGTTGGCCATATTGCCAGGCTCTGCATCGGCGGGGATTTCAAGGTGGTCCATAGGCCCGGAAGAAGCGGCGGGGGAATTGGGCCGGGTTCGGGTCGGACCAGGTGAAGTTGTCAAACGCCGCGTTGGTGGACAAGACCAGGCTCCAGCCGCCGGGAAGGTTGGTTGACGCCTCCACGCCGCAGGTCCTGCCCGCCACGGCGTTTACGTCGAAGGAAAAAATTCCGCCGGACAGCCTGGCCTGGCTGATGATGGGCGCGCTGCTACTTTGCAGACGCGCGAGGCGGTTGCGGCTTCGCCCGTTGACGGTGGTGATGTAACTGCCCTGGATGACCGCCCGGGAATCGGGCTGGACGACCATCTGCTCCGGGTACGAGTCCACGTCCGCGAGGAAGTTGGTGTCCAGGCTGCCGTTGCTGTTGAGGCGCGCGAGGTTGGTGCGCCCCACGCCGTTCAGGCTGGAGTATTGTCCGCCAACAAGCACCTTGCCGGCCGGGTCCAGGGCGACGCAGTTGACGTAACCGTTGGCGCCGGCCAGGCCGTTCTGAAAAGTGGTGTCCAGGGTGCCGTTGGAATTCAGGCGGGCAATCCGGTTGCGGTTCGTGCCATTGATGGAGGTGAAGCCGCCGCCGATGACGATCTTCCCGTCCAGTTGGGGCGCAAAGCTGTCCACGTTGCCATCCGCATTGACGACAAAATTGGCGTCCAACGTGCCGTTGGTGTTCAGCCGCGCGATGTGCGGCCGGGCCTGGCCGTTGACGGTGCCGAACGCGCCGCCGATCAGGACCTTGCCGTCAGCCTGCATGGCCAGCGCGTTGGGCGGGGTGTCAATCTGCGCATTGTAGCCGGTGTCTAGCGAGCCGTTGCTGTTGAGGCGCGCGATGTTGGTATGGGGCGCGCCGTCGGCGGATTCAAACCAGCCGCCGATCACGATTTGCGAATTGGTTTGCAGGGCCAGATGGGTCACGGTGATGAACGACTGGCTGCTGTTGGCCGAGGCCACGAAACCCGGGTCCAGGGTGCCATCGGCGTTCAGGCGCGCGAGCCGGATGTGGGTGACGCCGTTGATGCCGCTGAACATGCCGCCAATCAACACCCGGCCATCGGGTTGGACCGCGACGCTCTGGATGCTGGGTTCGCCGGCGGTCACGCTGGCGGCAAAGCTCGTGTCCACGCTGCCATCAGTGTTCAGGCGGACCACCTCCCCGCCGGGCACGCCATTGAAGCTGGTGAACTGGCCGGCCACCAGCAGCCGCCCATCCGGTTGCCGGGCGAGCGCCGCCGTCCAGGAATTCGGTCCCGACATATTGTTCAGAAAGCTAGGATCCACGAACCCGGCCTGCGCCCGGGCGGCGGCCGGATTTGCGAGTGCCGCCGCTAACAGCAACAGGAGACATGGGTTGCGTTTGCCGGTTGAAAAAAGATGCGATATGCGTCCGGTCGGGTCATGGATGTTCATCATTACCTCCAAGCGATGATGGTTTTCGATCGGAGGCAACATAGTCCGGCTCCGGGCAGTTGGCCAGAAGACAATTCCATTGGTAGTGTCCTGATTTGGCTTTGGAACGCGGGCTTCAGCCCGCTTCACCGCAGCAAAGGCAACGGACGATGAAGCGGCATAAATGCCGCGCTCCTTAAATTAGGAGACTGCCATTCCATTTTGTGAAAGATTTTTCGTCTCCGGTGTTCGCTGTTGAGCCAATACTGTCCTGTTGAAGGAATGTTCCGGCTACACCCGCTTCGAATTGCGGGCACGCGATGTCCGGGCAGGGGTTGATAGACTTCGTGCTCCTTCCGAAAAAAGATGTCTGATTTTGGCGCGAGGAGGCGTATACAGACGGAAGTGCAATCATGAGAAGAAAGCGGCGACGGCAGACCGCACTGCTGGTTTTTCAACGAAGTGACGTCAAATGAATAAGATAAATCATCTCAGGCACCAGTGGGTCGGCTCCGTGATAATGGCCATCGTCGTTGTCTCGATGACCGCGGCTGGAAAGGAACAGATCGTCCTCGGGCCGCCTGAGTCCGGCACGGGGAGTGGCAGCGAGAAATGGCTGACCGGAGCCTACGGCGCGGCGACCACGTCCTTTGATCTTAATGATACGTCCAAAGGGACCTGTGCTTTTGTGCTGAGCAACACGGTGGCAGGCAAGGAAAACACCGCTGACTGGCGCTGTGTGCCTTTTTCCCTCGGACCGGCGGCGGGCGGAGGATGGCCCGTCGCCTTTTCGTTTGCCTACAAATTGTCAGACCGGGTGGCGGCCAAAGACAACATCCATGTCCAGTTGCGTTTTTTTGATGCCACCGGCACCAATTTCATCGGGGAACGGGTGATTCCGGTCGGCGCCCACACGGGTGATTCGGCCATGACTGAGTACCGTACCCTGACGATAAGCGGCATCCCGACCCCGCCCCGGGCCCGGACGGCCGATATCTGGATTGATGCCAATATTTTCGAGCCGTGGGTCTCGGGCACCGCGCGTTTTGATGATTTTTCCGTTACCACCATGCCGCGTCCAATTCGGTTCAAGGCGATGATCGGGGCGGCGGTTGTGCTGGGCATTTGCACTTTGACCCTGTTATTGATCCGCCTTTGGCGCCGGAACGCCGGCCGCCAGTGATGAGCTGCCCGGACTGGACCATGAAACACCGGACCGCCTTCACATTGATCGAGCTGCTGGTGGTGATTGCCATCATCGGCATCCTGGCGGCGTTGCTGCTGCCGGTGCTGCGTGCGGCCAAGAACCGGGGCCAGGCGACGTGTTGTCTGAACAATGTCCGGCAGTTGCAGCTGGGCTGGCTCCTGTATGCGGACAACCAGAACGACCGTCTTCCGTTCAACATCGGTGGGCCCGATGCCGGCAAGTCGGTTGAATTGCCCAACTGGGTGGCCGGTGAATTGCGGCTGGATTGCCAGCCGGAGGACAAGAGCGACAGCACGAATCTCGACCTGCTGGTGGGCGCCGATTACACCCGCTTCGGCTCCATTGGCCAGGACGTCAAACTTGCCGCGATTTATCATTGTCCGGCGGACTGGAGCACGGTGACAATTGACGCGGGAAGCCTGCCCCGGGTGCGCAGCATGTCCATGAACGGTTTTGTCGGCGGACACGTCAAGCAACCGCCGGACACACCGTTCCGGGTGTTCCAGAAGCTGACGGCGATGACCGATCCCGGGCCCAGCCGGACCTGGGTTTTCGTGGATGAGCGGGAGGACTCAATCAACGACGGTTTCTTTGCCATCCCGTTTGAGGTCCGCTATGGGATTGAGGATTATCCGGGGAACTATCACAACGGATCAGCCTCCTTCTCCTTTGCGGACGGGCACGCCGAGTTTCATTGGTGGCTGGAACCGACCACCACGCCGCCGCTGGTGGCCGGCCAGCGGCTGCCGAGCGGCATAAAACCCACTTCCGCGAACGATCGCGACATGGCGTGGCTGTTCCAGCACAGCACCAGTCCGAAATAAATCACCAACTGTAGGCCGAAAAATCTGAAGCCGCAAAAGTTTCACCGTCTCCAGGTTGGTGGCGCGTCCGTTTCAAGAGCGACTGGCCGGGTTACAGCGCGGACTTCGTAAAGCAATCGGGCCACGACACGGTTGCGGGCGGCGGACCCGGCGATGGAATGTCCTGTGAGGCCAACGTGGGGTGGGGTCCGATGCCTTGCTTATCCTGTCACAAGACCGCCCGTGAACCGCCCATGCGCCGGACGCTGCGGCGTTTTAGCCCAGGGATGGCGGGATCCCCTCACGAGCCGGCGACGCGGACGCGAAAGAAGCGCTGGGACGAGTTGCCCCAAGCGTTGGTCTGGCTGGCAGTCGGACCGGTTGCCGTTACGTCGGGCGTTACAACGTGCCAATGGGTGGTGTCCAGGTCGTCGTTGTACTGCAGTTGGTAGGGCACCCCCGCCACCGAGCTCCACGTAACGGTGATGACCTCGTTGGTCAGACACACTGAAAGAATTACTGGCGCGGGCGCGGGCGTCACCGACAACGTTCCATCGGTGAAGCTGAAGCTGTAATTGGTGTTGTTCAATGTCCCTTGCGTGATGGTGATGGGATAATCGCCCGCCAGGCTGCCCGGATTGGCTGTGGTGCTTAACGCCGGACTGCCAGTCAACACATTGGTGTCTTCATTGTTGGTGAAGCCGGTGTAACTGGCCGTCAGTACGGGATTGGTCAGGCCATACATGCGCGTCTGGTCGTCGGCGATCACCGTTAATGCCGTCGGATTCACCGTCAGAATTCCCGGCTGGTAGCTGATCGTGTAATTGGCCAGATCCCCGCCGGTTGCGTTGGTGACATCGATGGCATACGGCGAACCGGCCACTCCCGCCGTCGCCAGCGCTCCACTGCTGGTCAAAGTCACGCCGCTCACCGTGTCTCCGTTCAACAGATTGCTGCTGGTAAATTCCGTCCCGGCAAACGTCACCGTCTGACCATAGGTCTTGTTTGTGTTTCCGGCGGTCACCGTCAATGTCGCCGGGTTCACGGTCAGAATTCCCGGCCGGTAGCTGATCGTGTAATTGTTCAAGCCTCCGCCAATGGCGCTGCTCGCATTGATGGCATACGGCGAACCGGCCACTCCCGCCGTCGCCATCGCTCCGCCGCTGGTCAAAGTCACGCCGCTCACCGTGTCTCCGTTCAGCAGATTGCTGCTGGTAAATTCCGTCCCGGCAAACGTCACCGTCTGACCATAGGTCTTGTTTGTGTTTCCGGCGGTCACCGTCAATGTCGCCGGGTTCACGGTCAGAATTCCCGGCCGGTAGCTGATCGTGTAATTGTTCAAGCCTCCGCCAATGGCGCTGCTCGCATTGATGGCATACGGCGAACCGGCCACTCCCGCCGTCGCCAGCGCTCCACTGCTGGTCAAAGTCACGCCGCTCACCGTGTCTCCGTTCAACAGATTGCTGCTGGTAAATTCCGTTCCGGCAAACGTCATCGTCTGGCCATAGGCCTTGTTCGTATTCCCGGCAATCACCGTCAGCGCGGCGGAATTTACCGTCAATACCCCAGGCTGATAGCTGATCGTATAATTGGTCAGGCGTCCACCGGTGGCGTTGGCGACATTGATGGCATACGGCGAATCAGCCACTCCTGCCGTCGCCAGCGCTCCACTGCTGGTCAAAGTCACCCCGCTCACCGTGTCTCCATTCAACAGATTGCTGCTGGTGAATTCCGTTCCGGCAAACGCCACCGTCTGACCATAGGTCTTGTTTGTGTTCCCGGCGATCACCGTTAAGGCTGCCGGGTTCACCGTCAATGTTCCGTTCACATAATTGAAAACGTAACCGGTTGAGCTCAATGTCCCCGGGCCTGTCGTAATGGTGTAATTGCCGACCGGACTGGTGGCGTCAGCGCTGGTGCTCAACGCCGGAATACCGGTCAGCACATCGGTTCCGTCACCGTTGATGAATCCGGCATAGCTGAACGTCAGGATCGGATTGGTGGTTCCATACGGCCGGAACTGATTGCTGGCGGTCACCGTCAGCGTGGCTGCCGAAGTGACGATTACGGTGATGGTGGCTGTTCCCAAGTGGTTCGACTTGTCGCTGACTTGAACCATGAAGCCATCGGTGCCGGCGAAGTTGGCTGCCGGGGTGTAGGTGAATCCGCCGTTGGTGCTCAGATTCAAGGTGCCATGGGTTGGTCCACTGACCAATGCCGCGGTCAGATTGGCTCCATACACATCGAAGTCGTTGGTCAACACGCCGGGGTTGGGCACAATTAAGGTCATGTTTTCACCGAGGCTGTAGTTGTCGTCGACCACCAGCGGAGTCACAATGACATTGCTGACCGACATCGTGTAAACCGTCGGCGATGCCGCCCACATATCGACGGAGATCCCGCCATTGGTGAAGGCCCGCTGACCGTCAAAGGACCCGCTGTCCGTCAGGTTGGTGACCCGGTTGCCATCGAAATAGGCAAAGACATTGGTGCTTTGGAAAGCCAGCTTGACGTTGTGCCAGTTGGTCCCCACGGCAGGCAATGGCACCAGATTCTGTGCCGTATAAATCGTCCACGTTTCATATTTGATGATTTGCAGGGTGGCGGTTCCGGCGGGGAATCCATTTTGCGGCCCCCAAGGGGAATTTTCCGGATAGACCCACGCGGAATAATGCGCTCCAGTGGCCGGGTTGAACCGCCCACCGATGGCTCCGCCCCACGAATTGCTTGAAGAATATCGAATCTGCGCCTGCACTGAATAGTCCGTCCAATTGGGGTTTGGGTAATACGCATAGCCGTAATCATTGAGGGCACAGGTTCCGCTAAGGACATTGTTGGTCAGGCTCCAGGTGCCCAATTCGTTTACCCAGGGAAAGATGGAGGAGGAGCCCGCCGGACGCGCAAAATTATCGTAAAACAGTCCACCCGACGGCGTGACCGTGAGGTCAACCGTTGCGACGCTGGAAGTTTGTGAACCGTTGTTCGCCCGATAAGTGAAGCCGTCCATGCCCGTGAAATTGTTCGTTGGGGTATAGGTGAAGGAACCATCGCCACCCCAGTTTAAATTCCCATGCTTGGGAGCACCGGCCAGGGTGGCGGTCAACGTGCCATTGGTGGTGACGTCGTTGAGCAGGATTCCTGGGGGCGGGACATCAAGCGTCGTTCCCGATCCGGTGCGGTAAAGGTCGTTGTTGGCCGTCAGCCCCGGAATCACCGTGAGGGTGACCGTCGCCACGGTGGAAGTGGTCTGGCCGTCGGTGGCCTGGTAAGTGAAGCTGTCGGTCCCAATGAAGCCATTCGTGGGCGTGTAACTGAATCCGCCGTTGTTGGTGAGGATCAACCTGCCGTCGGCGGGGCCGGTTGCCACCAAGGCGGTCAGCGGCCCGGTGCCACCCTGGTCATTGGCCAGGATGCCAGAGGGTCCCACATTCAAGGTCGTGTTGATGCCCACGGTGTAAGCATCATCATTAGCCAGCGCCGCATTGTTCACGGTGATGGTTGCCGTTGCCACGCCGGAGGTGGTCTGGCCGTCCGTGCACTGATACGTGAAACTGTCGGTCCCGGTGAAATTGGCCGCCGGCGTATAAGTGAACCCGCCGTTGTTGGTCAAGGTCAGGCTGCCGTTGGCTGGTCCACCCGCCAGCAGGGCGGTCAAGGGTCCGCTCCCCGTGTCGTTGGCCAGGATCCCCGGTGCCGCCGCGTGGAGCGCCAGGTTGCTCGTGGCATTGTAGATGTCGGAGTTGGCCGTGGAATTGTTGTTGGTGGTCACGATGACATTGTCCACGAAGAAGGCGTAGGCGGCGGGTGGCAACGTCCACAGGTTCAAGCCGATTCCACCGCGGGCATAGGCAGCGGTTCCATCAATGGAGCCGTTATCCGTGACGCTCATCACCAGGCCGCCATCGTAATACGCCAGGATGTTGTTGCCCTGGAAGGTCAACTTCACGGTATGCCAGTTGATCCCCACCCCGGACAATGGCACCGGATTACCAATCAAGGTATAGGGATAGGTCCAGTTCTGGTATTTGATGAGACGCAATATGGCCGTGCCATTGGTAGATGCAAGGGATTCGGGGGATTGTTCCGGATAAATCCAAGCGGCATAGTGGGCTCCGCTGGTCGAGTTCAGCCGCCCCAGAATGCCGGCACTCGCCGCATTGTCCGCGGAGAACCGGAATTGCGCCTGCACCGAATAGTTCGTCCAATTGTTCGTAATGCAGGCGAGTGCATAGTTGGTAACCGTGCCGATGCCGATCATCTGATTGTTCGTTATGCCCCAGGTGCCGGTTACGTTTGGCACCACCTTCCGCACCCAGGGGAAGCTGGCGCCGCTCGACGCCGGGCGGGTGAAATTGTCGTAGAAGACTTCCCCCGCGGCCGCAACCATGATGTCCACCGACGCGACACCAGAAGTCAGTACCCCCATTTTCGCCTGGTAAGTAAAGCCATCCACGCCGGTGAAATTGTTCGTTGGCGTGTAAATGAACGAACCATCCGCATTCAAAGCGAGGGTGCCATTCGCCGGTCCGGTCACCAGCGCCGCCGTCAAAGGCCCTCCGGTGTCGTTGGCCAATATTCCCGGCGCCGATACCGTGAAGGCCGGCCCGGCTGGGGCAACATAAAGGTCGTTGTTGGCGACCTGGCCCGGAAGCGAAAACCAGGAGCCCATTGCGCTGAAAGCCATAATGCTCCACGCTTTAATTCGCAACCGTCGGTTTGAGTTACGCATGCTCCTTGATTAAAAGAAAATGTAATCCGAATCATAACGTATGCCCCGGGCCAACGAAAGGATTTTCGCGCTTCACGCCAATCGGGGTTCATGCGCGGTTCCCGACATTCTTCGCCGGACGGTCCGTTTTTTTCGGGAATTTGCGGTGGGCCAGGCCTCGCCGCGCCGGCGCCTGTTTTATAACGGGCCGCCAGCCATCGAATGGCTGGTCGCCCTTAGTTGTTGTCCTGGAGACAGGCGGCCAGGGCGTAAACCAGGGCGGCATTCCAGTTGATCGCGATTTCGTTGGTTCGAAAATCCGGCTGCTCGTCGTGCCAGTCAGTGGCCTTGGGGTGTGGCCCGCCGACGAGGTAGCCGGGCCAGGGATGGTTCAGGTAGTCGCCGGTGTCACGGCGGTCGTGCGGATGCAGCGGCGGTTGAAAACCGATTCCGGTGACGAAGGACCGGCCATAACAGTTGCGGCCGAGCAAATGGTTCACCGCATCCAGGCACGTGGCGCGATAGTCGCGCTTGCCGGGCGACAATCGGGCGGCGGCCACGAGCAGGATCGTCTGCCGGGCCACGCCGCCGTTGCAGCCCCAGTAATAACGGGAGCCCAGCGGGCGGCCGTAACCGTCGTGCCGGGCGGTTTGCACGATGCCGTCCGCCGCGGCCAGCAGGTTGCTGTGGACCAGGGTCACCAGCGCCGGGTTCCGGCCGGGCTGTTTGGAAAACAGATAGGTGATGAGCCCCAGATCCTTCGTCTCGTCCCAGTCAAAATCGCCGTCCACCTGGCCATGCGCCGCCTGGATGCGCGTTTCCAGGTCGAGCAAGGCGTCGGGCGAGCCGGTGGTTTCCCAAAGCTCTGCCGCCGCCCAGAGCCGGTTTTGCGGAACGCCATTCTGTCGGTGGTTGGGCTGGTTGATTTCATAGCCGCCAGTGGTGAACCCGGTCTGGTCGGCTTGATGATATTCCGGATGGGCTTTCAGGAACTGATAGCTCTTTTGGGCGGCCAGCAAACAGCGGGTGGCGAAGGCCCGGTCGTAGGATTTGAAGAGGCGTGCGGCTTGTGCTGTCATGGCCACGAAATCGGCTGTGGCTTCGCTGCCCCAGGGAGTGAAGTAGCGGTTGGTCGTTTCTAATTCCGGCCGGATGAAGCCGCCGAAACCCGGGGTGCTCAATTTGTGGTATACCGAGCCGTCCGGCGCCTGCATGGTCAGCAGCCAGTCCAACTCCCATTTCAATTCCGCGAGAAAATCCGGCAGCTTGCCGTCGGGCGGCGGCGGGGCGAACGGGAGCTTGCGAAGCTGCGGGCCGAAATCCTCCCAGGCCCGGAACAGGGAGCCGACCGTGACGCCGGCGTTGACGGTGTATTTGTTGTAATCGCCCGCGTCATGCCAGCCTCGGGCGCCGTCCTGGTTCGTGTGGCCGCCGCCGACGTAATCCAGCCACGCGTCGTTGGTGTGGCAGGCGGCGTGGGCGAAGGTTTCACCGTGGTATGTCGAGCTGACGGCAGTGCCGCAGCGCCACAGGTAAAAGCCGCGCATGACGGCGGAGTACGGCTCGCGATAAACGTCCTTGGCGATGCGGAAGGGCGCCGACCGGCCCACGCCCGGCACGTCGAGCTGATAGTCGCCGGGCTTTTTGAGCCTCGAAAAATCGGCGGTGTAAAGTTGTTCCTGCGTGTCCGGATTCAAGAGGGGCCCGGTGATTTTGCCGGCGAAGACCGTTGCCTGGTCGCCCAGGCGGATGACGGTGAAATTCGTGCCCGGCGCGGCGACGGAGGCCTGTTTTTCCGCGCGGGGCAGGTAGCCGACGGTGTTTAGCCGGATCAGGAGGGATTCGTCCGCCGCCTGGAGGGAGGGGGCCAAAGGAAAAAAGAAAAAACATCCAACAACCAACATCCAACATCGAACATCCAACCGACTGCGGGACGGGCATCCATTGGACGTTGGATGTTGAGGGCTGGATGTTCGATGTTTCCTGGCGGAATTCTGAAGGGAGCCACGGCGCTTCATCCAGCCAGCCAAGCGGTTTTCCGGCCCGAAGGCAAGCTTCCAGGCGGGGTTGCCTTGTCATCTATTTCGTCGACAAGCCATGGCTGCCGGATTCGGTTAATTTGTCCGGCAATCCGATTCGGGCGGGAATAGTTTCTCCGTGCCCTGATGGATAACGCCGGCACCCGTCAAAAAAACAGGATTGCCGGTCGCCGTCGGTAAAACCATTATCAGCAACCTATGCAACTTCACTGGATCGACATCGGCATCATCGTCCTATACCTGATCGCCACCGTTTTCGTGGGCTTTTGGGTGTCCAAACGGGCGTCCAAGGACATGAAATCCTATTTCCTGGGCGGGAACTCGTTGCCCTGGTACATGCTGGGTGTTTCGAACGCCTCCGGCATGTTCGATATCTCGGGAACCATGTGGCTGGTCTACATCACGGCCACCTATGGAATGAAAGGGGTTTGGCTTCCCTGGCTATGGCCGGTGTTCAATCAGATTTTCCTGATGGTTTACATGTCGATCTGGCTGCGGCGATCGAACGTCATGACGGGGGCGGAATGGATCCAGACCCGGTTCGGCAAGGGGCCGGGCGCAACCGCCTCGCATATCATCGTTGTCGTCTTTGCGATGGTGGGCGTGATCGGCTTCCTGGCTTACGCGGCCAAAGGCATCGGCAAGTTCGCCGGCGAATTCCTGCCGGGACATTTCTCGGATGATACCTACGCGTGGATCCTGATGGGCATCACCACTTTTTACGTGGTCAAGGGCGGCATGTTCAGCGTGGTGTTTACCGAAGTTGTCCAGTTTTGCATCCTGACCATCGCTTCCATCGCCATCGGCATCATTGCCATGATCAAGGTTGCCCCGGACCTGCTGAACCAGATGGTGCCATCCGGCTGGCACGATCTGTTCTTCGGCTGGAATCTCGGCTTGAACTGGACCACCATTCCGGAGATCAACAATCGAATCGTCTCGGATGGTTATTCTTTCTTCGGAATTTTCTTCATGATGATGCTTTTCAAGGGAATCCTCATCAGTGCGGCCGGTCCGGCGCCGAATTACGACATGCAGCGGGTCCTCGCCACGAAGGGTCCCCGGGAGGCGGCGCTGATGAGTTCGACGGTCAACGTGGTGCTGTTCTTCCCGCGATACATGTTGATCATGGGCCTGACGGTTTTGGCCCTGGCTTTCTACACCCCGGACCTGGCGGCGATGGGCAAAGATATGGATGTTGAAAAAATATTACCGCTGGCCCTGGCGAAGTTTGTCCCGATCGGCATCCTCGGCCTGACCATCGCCGGGTTGATAGCGGCATTCATGTCGAATTTCGCGGCCACGGTCAACGCGGCGCCGGCTTATCTCGTGAACGATATTTACAAGCGGTACATCAATCCCAACGCCCCCCAAAAACGCTACGTGTGGCTGAGCTATCTGGCTTCCTTCGGCGTGGTCGTGGTCGGTCTTACCTTCGGTCTTTTCACCCAGTCCATCAACTCGATCGTGCAGTGGATCGTGTCGGGACTGTGGGGCGGTTACACGGCCTCCAACGTGCTCAAGTGGTATTGGTGGCGGTTCAACAGCTGGGGCTATTTCTGGGGCATGGTGACGGGCATCGCCGCCTCCCTGGCACTGCCACTGATCATGCCGCACATCATTCCGCTTCTCCAGCCATTCGTGGAATCACATTTTGGCGACGACGTGACCAATGTGATGGTGCTGCTCGGACATCCCATCACCTCGTTCCCGCTCATCCTCGGCCTCTCCATCGTGGGCTGTCTCGTGGCAACGTTCCTGACCCGCCCGGAAGAGGAGGAAGTTCTGAAAGATTTCTATCGCCGGGTGCGGCCCTGGGGCTTCTGGGGCCCGGTCCTGGCCAAGGTCGTCAAAGAAGACCCGGATTTCAATCGAAACAAGGATTTCTTCCGCGACATGTTCAACATCGTCGTTGGCACCGTTTGGCAGACCTGTTTCATCGTGCTCGCCATGTTTCTGGTGACGCGTCATTTCAAAAATTTCGCCATCACGCTCGTCGTGCTCATCATCACCTCGTTGATCTTGAAATTCAACTGGTACGACAAATTGCCGGCGCCCACGCCCGATGCCGAAGCCGTGCCTGATCTCCAAGGCCAGCCCGAAACCGGCGCCGCCCCGGCGGCCAGATAAGCTCTCAACTTTTTACTCAAAACAAAGTCATGCGTTACGGACATTTTGACGACCAGCGTCGCGAATACGTCATCACCCAGCCCAACACCCCGCTGCCGTGGATCAATTACCTCGGCTGCGAGGCGTACTTTGGCATCATCTCGAACACCGCGGGCGGCTACTCGTTCTACCGCGATGCGCGCCTGCGCCGCCTGACGCGCTACCGCTACAACAACGCGCCGTTTGATGTCGGCGGCCGTTATTTGTATGTCCGCGACAACGACAACGGCAAATTCTGGTCGCCTTCCTGGCAGCCGACCCAGACCAAGCTCGAAAAGTACGAATGCCGCCACGGCATGGGCTATACCGTCATCGGCTCGACCCATGACGGGATCGAGGCGCAGACGACCTATTTCGTGCCGCTTGGGGAAACACTGGAAATCTGGAAGTTCCAGGTGACCAACCACCGTAAAAAAGCGGCCCGGCTCTCGCTCTTTTCCAGCATCGAGTTTTGTTTGTGGGATGCGCAGGACGATGCGACGAACTTTCAGCGCAATTTCAGCACCGGCCAGGTGGAGGTGGTGGACGAGGTCATTTACCACAAGACGGAATACCGGGAGCGGCGCAATCATTTCGCGTATTTTGCCTGTTCGGAGAAGCTCGCCGGCTTCGACACCCAGCGCGACACGTTCCTGGGGGCTTATCGCGGCTGGGCCAGTCCGGCGGCGGTGGAGCGCGGCAAATCGTTCAATTCGATGGCCCACGGCTGGGCGCCGCACGGGTCGCACCACGTCAAGGTGAACCTGAAGCCCGACGAGACGCGGGAAATCATTTTCGTGCTCGGCTATCACGAGAACCCGGTGGACGAGAAATTCAACCCGCCGGATTCGCAGACCATCAACAAGCAGACCGTCAAGCCGGTCATCGCGAAGTATCTCGACGGCAGGAATGTCGCGGCGGCTTTTGACAAGCTGCGGCGGTACTGGGACGACCTGCTGGGCGTTTACCAGGTGCAGTCGCCCGACGTCCATGTGAACCGCCTGGTGAACATCTGGAACGCCTACCAGTGCATGGCCACGTTCAACATGTCGCGGTCGGCTTCGTTCTACGAATCCGGCATTGGGCGCGGCCTGGGTTTCCGCGATTCGAACCAGGACCTGCTCGGCTTTGTCCAGATGGTCCCGGCCCGCGCGCGCGAGCGCATTCTCGACATCGCGGCCACCCAGCTCAAGACCGGCGGCGCGTTCCACCAATACCAGCCCCTGACCAAGCGCGGCAACAACGACATCGGCAGCGGGTTCAACGACGATCCGCACTGGCTGATCCTCGGGGTGGCGACCTACCTCAAGGAAACCGGCGACTGGGGCATTTTGGAGGAGCCGGTGCAGTTCGAGAACGAGCCCGGTTCCGAGCAGCCGCTGTACGAGCATCTACGCCGCAGTTTCAATTACACGCTCGAGCGCCTCGGCCCGCACGGCCTGCCGCTCATCGGCCGCGCCGACTGGAACGACTGCCTGAACCTGAACTGCTTCTCCGATACGCCGGGCCAATCCTTCCAGACCACGACGAACAAGGACGGCAAGGTGGCCGAATCAGTGTTCATCGCCGGGCTGTTCGTGCTGGTGGCGAAGGAGATGGCGGCGATTGCCCGGAAAGGCGACCGCAACGAGGAGTCGGCGCGTTATCTGGCCGAGGCGGCCAAGATGGAAAAAGTCATTTACCGGCATGGCTGGGACGGCGCGTGGTTTGTGCGCGCCTACGACGATTTCGGCAAACCCATCGGTTCGAAGGTGTGCAAGGAGGGGAAGATTTTCATCGAGTCCCAGGGCATGTGCATCATGGCCGGCATCGGGATGAAGGACGGCAAGGCGAAGCAGGCGCTGGAATCGGTCAACAAACATCTGGCCACCAAGCACGGCATCGTGCTCCAGCAGCCGGCGTTCTCTAAATATTACATCAACATGGGCGAGATTTCGTCCTATCCGCCGGGCTACAAGGAAAATGCCGGCATCTTCTGCCACAACAATCCGTGGATCATCATTTCCGAGACGATGGTGGGCAACGGGAACCGCGCGTTCGACTATTACACCCGCATCAACCCCTCGGCGCGCGAAAAGATCGGCGAACTCCACCGGTGCGAGCCGTATGTGTTTGCGCAGATGATTGCCGGCAAGGACGCGCCGACGCACGGCGAGGCCAAAAATTCCTGGCTCACCGGCACGGCCGCCTGGACCTACTATACCGCCACCCAATGGATCCTCGGCATCCGCACCGAATATGACGGCCTGCGGGTCGATCCGGTGATTCCGGCCAAATGGAAGGGGTTTATGATGACCCGCCGTTTCCGTGGCAACACCTACGAGATCGAGGTCCGGAATCCGAAGGGGAAACAGCGCGGGGTGAAGAAGCTGCTGGTGAACGGCCGTCCGATGGCGGGCAATGTTCTGCCCGTGCGCCCGCCGCAGCCGACGCCCATCCAGGTGGTGGCCGTGCTGGAGGGGTGAACCAAAGCTTGTCCCGGAGGGACTGGATGAGAATAGCCCGGCGTTTCAACGCCGGGAACGCTCCCGTGGACGGGTGAGTCCCGCAGGGACGGTTGAACGTGTGACTCGAATCGTGTTTCAGCCGTCCCTCCGGGACGTGATGCAAATTTGACCTGAACCCGGCGTTGAAACGCCGGGCTATTATCGCCAGTCCCTCCGGGACAATGCGATGCCGGATGCCAGGTTTTCGCGTAGCATCGAGGTTAGGACCGGCAAGCAACGAAACGGATAACCTGTTATGAAAATTGTCCCTGCCATCACGCAGGCCGCCGTCCTGCTCAGCGCCTTGTGCCTGAACCTGGCCTTGGTGTCCTGTCAGACAAAACCCGCCGTCGCAAAGGCCGCGCCGGTCAATCACCTGCTCCCGGTCCGCTGCCTGATGCAACGCATCCCCAACGGGGTGCAAATGGAATCCGCCACGATGAATGTGCGGGTGCAGTTTTATTCCGGCGACATTATCCGCGTTCTCAAGTGGCGGCCCGACGGAACGCCGGCGAAGGCGAGCCTGGTTGTGATTCAAACCAATCTCCCGGCTTTGAACATCCATTTTGATGAGCTCTCTGGCACGGTCATCCTCAATTCCGGAAAAATGGCGGTGAAGTTGGACTCGAATGGCTCGATTCAATATCTCAACAGCGACGGCCAGGTCGTTTTGCGGGAGGCCGGTCCGGCCAGCATCACCCGCGTCAAAATTGCGCACGAGACCAACGCGTTCAGCGTGCAGCAGAACTTCATCCTGACGCCGGAGGAAGGCATCTATGGCCTGGGCCAGCACCAGTCCGGGTACATGAACTATCGCGGTCGCACCGTGAAATTGGTGCAGGCCAACACGCAGGCGGTTACGCCGTTCTTGGTTTCCACCCTCGGCTACGGACTGCTCTGGGACAACTATTCCAAAACCATTTTTACCGACGGCCCGGCGAACCTGTCCGTCTGGTCGGAAGTGGCCGACAATATTGACTACTATTTCATCGGCGGCAAAGACATGGATGAGGCCATTGCCGGCTACCGGGATCTGACCGGTCCGGCGCCGATGTACGGCAAGTGGGCATATGGCTACTGGCAGAGCAAGGAACATTACGCGACCCGCGAGGAGCTTCTGGGTATCGCGCAGCAATACCGCCAGCGCCAGATTCCCATCGATGGCCTCGTTCAGGACTGGAATTATTGGGGCGGCAACACCAACTGGAGCGGCATGTTCTTTGATCCGGCCACCTATCCCAACCCGAAGGAAATGATCGATATTCTGCACCGGGAAAACTTTCATCTCATGATTTCCATCTGGGCCGGCCTCGGCGCGGCCACGCCGATTTACCGCGACATGGAACAACATGGCTATCTCTATCCGCCGGTGGGTTGGGCCGGCTTCAGATTCTTCGATGCCTACAATCCGGCGGCCAACGACCTTTACTGGCAATACGTGAGCCGGGGCCTCTTTTCCCAGGGCATCGACGGCTGGTGGATGGATTCAACCGAGCCCGACATCGTCAATGCCATCACCAAGGAGTCGGAGGAATATGAGATGAAGCGGGTGGGGACCAATCACCTGGGATCTTTTGCCCGCTATCTCAATACCTTTCCGCTGCTCGATACGGAATCGGTCTACCGACATCAGCGGCAGGAAACCGACCAGAAGCGGGTTTACATCCTGACCCGCTCGACCTTCGCCGGGCAGCAGCGCGCGGCCGCCACCACCTGGTCGGGCGACATCGGCGCGAACTGGGACGTCTACAAGCGGCAGATCACCGCCGGCCTGAATCATTCCATGGCCGGGATTCCCTATTGGACGTTTGACATCGGCGCTTTCAACATCGGCAGCTATGAGGGGGTTTTCCCCAACGGCGGCAAGGATCCCGCCTATCAGGAGCTGTATACCCGCATGTTTCAGTTCGGCGCCTTTTGCCCCATCTTCCGCTCGCATGGCTCGGAGACGCCGCGGGAAATCTGGGAGTTCGGCGAATTCACCAATGTCCTGGTCAAGTTCGACAACCTGCGCTACCGCCTGATGCCGTACATCTACTCGCTCGCCTGGCAGGTGACGGACCGCGGCGATTCGATCATGCGCGGCCTGCCGATGGATTTTGCCGCGGACCCAAAAACCTATGGCATCGACGACCAGTTCCTGTTTGGGCCCGCCATCATGGTTTGCCCGGTGACGGAATACATGCTCCATCGGCCGCCGGAAAACACCATCCCCATCGCGCCGGAATTCTTCCGGACCCGGGACGGCCAGCCGGGCCTGAATGTCAAATATTACAGCGACGACCAGTTCACGACGCTTTGCCACGAACAAGTCGAGACCAACGTCAACCTGTACTGGTACACGGGCTGGCCGGATTTCATCACCGGCACCAAGTTCTCGATGCATTGGGAGGGCAAGCTGGTCCCGACGCAGACCGGGATCTATCGTTTCCATTTCAAAACCTTCGGTCCGAAACGGGTCTTTCTGGACGGCAAATTATTGACCAATAACTACTCGGCCACGGAAGCCATGACCGTCCCGGTGGAACTTGAGGCCGGCAGGGAATACGACTTCGCCTGTGAGACGGCCAACTCGGCCCTGGGCGCGTTCAAGGCCCAGCTGTTCTGGAAGACGCCGGAACTTTACGCCCGGGAAAAAATCGTCGAGCCCCGCCCAACCACGCGGCCGGTCTATCTGCCGGCGGGAACACCCTGGGTGGATTTTTGGACCGGGCAAGCTCTCCCGGGCGGCCAGGCCATCAATGCCGATGCGCCCGTCGATAAAATCCCGCTGCTGATCCGGGCTGGATCGATCCTCCCGCTGGGCCCGTTCCTTCAGTACGCGGCGGAAAAACCGGCCGACCCAATTGAATTGCGCATCTACCCCGGCGCGGATGGAAGCTTCACCCTGTACGAAGACGAGAACGACAATTACAACTATGAAAAAGGCGTCCATGCCACCATCGCGTTCCACTGGGACGATGCCAAGCGGCAGTTGACCATCGATGACCGGAGAGGCTCCTTCCCCGGCATGCTGAAGGAACGCACCTTCAACGTTGTCATCGTGGGCAAAGACCACGGCGCCGGCGTGGAAATCGCCGACAAGCCGGACCGGATTATTCTGTATCAAGGCAACCGGCAGGTGATTCAATTCTAAAATGCAGTTTTGACAGGATTAATACGATGGACAGGATATTGAACCGATCCTGCCCGTGGGAAAACCTGCAATAGGATTTCACCCTGTAAATTCTGTTCATCCTGTCAACCCACACCCGGACGAGCCCCGCCGCGCCCTCAAACTTCGGGGACGGATTCTAGAAAACTCAGCAGGAACCTGCTCTTGACCACGCAATTGACGATCTCAACGCCGGCCCTCTGTCTCAGCATCGTCTGAGATTTGCTGCGCCTGTGGCGGTTTTAGCCCAAACCAGTCCAGCCAGGCTTCCGTCTCAGGGTCGTTGGAAGTTTGCCGCACGTGTGGCAGTTTTTGCCGAAGCCACGCTATGAACCTCAAAGCCTGCTCCCGGTCCTTCATCACTGTCAAACCCTCGTGGGTCGTTATGTCTCCGGCGATTTCCAGCGCGGGAACGTAAACTTCGCCTTTCGGCATCTCATGAACGGCCATCCCGATCACCTGTATCTGATCGAAAGGAATTCTGCGCCGCTCCTTGCGACCGCACGTCGGGGGCAAATCGATGACCGTGCCGGTCTCATCAATCACCAGGTCATACCGCCCGGCGCGGATTCGGTGCCGGCGGATCAGGACCGGAGTGATGGCGGCACAGATGGTCAGAAGCCAGATGACCGTCACACCTGTGGGGCCAACGGCCTGAAAATACAATCCGTCGGTCACGCTCACGCAGCTTATGAAGCCACCGACGACCCATGAGATGGAGAAGGCGATGAAGGCAATGAAGGTGGGGGAGGCATGTGGCAGCCGGGCACAGATTTTCCCGGCTTGGCCAATCAACTCAACTCCGCCGACGGTTTCATTCTGGTCATTCCGGAGCCGCCGCTTTTGTGCCCAGATCCAGAACACGAGCAATAACGCTGCGGCATTGATCAGCGTGAGCTTTATCAAATCAAACGCGTCATCCTTCGCGATGCCAGGGGCGAGGAGGGAGTCTTGAGGTTCACGGGGATTGTAATAGACGGCGATCTTCCGGCCCTTGGGCCAAAATTTTGTCTCGTCCTCGGCTGCGCCGGGTTTGGCTGACAAATCATACCGGAAACGGTCACCGTGATAAACCGTTCCGCCCACGGTGTATTCATATTGAATGGCAAGCGAATACCCGGACACTCCGGGTCCAGTTGCATGGCTTCTGGTTGCACTCGAAGAAACGGTCCCCTCCGTGGCCGGGAAATCGCGCGCCATCCATTGACGGGTCAGGGGGATGAAGACAAGTCCGTTCAGGCACAGAAGAACCGCTGCAACGATCAGTGCGAAGGTTCGAAAGGAGACAGGAATCATGACGGGTTAACTCCGGAAGAAGCGGGCGGCGAGGAGGTTGGCGGCGGCGCCGAAGGCCAGCAACACGGCCACCGGCTTGAGCACGGCGCTGAAGCCGCTGCCGAAGCTGATGACCTGATGCAATGCGTGCAGGGCCCAGCCGGTCGGCAGGCAGAGCGCGATGGTCTTGAGCGCGGGCGGACCGATTTCCAGCGGCCACCAGCATCCGCCCAATGCGCCCATGAGCAGGCTGGCCAGCACGCAAACGCCCACCACTCGGTCCGCCTCGGCCAGCAACGAGCCCACCAGCACCCCGAGCGAGCCCGCCACCCAGGCGAAGACCACCAGAGTCAGCATCACCGCCGGAAGGTTCGCGCCCAGGTTGACATGGAACAGGAACCGGCCCGCGACCAGGAAGAACAGGATCTGGGCGACGCCGAGCAGCGTCAGGCCGTAAATCTTGCCGCCGATGAGCCCGGTGCGGGTGACAGGACAAATCATGAGCCGTTTGATGACGCCGTTGCGCCGTTCGGCCGCCAGCGTGGTGCCGCCGAAGATGAGCAGGTTCATCATCAGATACATCACGAGATTGCCCGGCAGCGAGAAATTGAAGCCGGACGGCACCGGTTTGCGCCCGGCGAATCGCGCGTTCAAGCTTACGGGATCCGGCGCGGCTCTGATGGCGCGGAGATTCTCTTCGGTCAATGTCCCGGATGCGTTCGTTTGCGTGGCCGCTTCGAGGAGGTGCCCGTTCAAAGCGATCAGCGCCCGCACAAGGCGCAGCTCGATGATGGCCGCGTCGGCTTCCGCGGAACTGTCGCGCTGGAGGAATTGCACCCGCGCCTGCGTTCCGGCGAGCACGCGGCTGGTGAAGTCGGCCGGGATGCGGATGACTCGCGCGGCGGATTCGCGGTTGGTGGGATTGAGCAGCCACATGTTCTGGGCGCTCAATTCGTCGAGGAACAGTCGGCCGAGAAAATTGGTGTCCTGGTTTTCAATGAGGACGGCGGGTTTGCGATTGTACGCATTGCCCGGGCCGCGGCTGGCAAAGCCCATGAAATAGATGAACGCCAGCGGCATGAGAAACAGCCAGACGTAGGCGCTCTTGTGCTTCAGGAACAGGCGCAGGTCGTTGTGGCCGATGGCGAGGATGTTCTTCATGCGCGCAGCCCCGTTTTGAATCGCCGATGGAACAGCCACACGGCCAGTCCGGTCAACAGCATCCCTAGGCCGACCAGTTCCAGCGCGACCAGGCCCCAGGTGGCGCTGGCGCTGCCGGCATGCAGGTTGCGCGCGGTGTTGACGAACCAGAAGCTGGGCAGATGCGAGGTGAGATGCTCGCGCATGAACGCCGGAAGCTCGTCCGGCGGAAACGCGCAGCCGCCGGCCAGGCCCAGCAGCATGCCGGCGATGTTGTTGAGCACGCCCGCGCGCCGCTCATCCGGCACCAGCGCGACCAGCAGCGCAAAGAGCCCGGCCGCAAAACAGGCGTAGCCCGTGGTCAGTGCGATCAGCGCCAGCGGCTGTTGCCAGGTGATGCCGAAAATCAGCCCGCCGCCGCCGAGCATGATCGCGCTGCACAACAGCAGCATCACCACGGCAAACAGGACTTTGCCGGCGACAAAAGGCAGGAGCTGCTGCTGCAGGGTGTGATAGCGCTCGAATGTGTGCTGCCGCAATTCGCGGTGCAGGTCGGCCATCCCGTTGCCGGCCAGAAACAGCAGAAACATCGCCGCCATCCCGACGAGCAGATAGCCGAAAAGGTTGAATGCCGGCCCGCTCCGGGATGTTCCGGTTTTCGCGGCTCCATTGGGTTTTAATCCGCCGCCGGTCGCGGGGCTCGAATTCGTTTCCTTGTCGTACATGACCAGCGGCGGGTCCACGTAACGCCTGGCCGTTTTCAGCTTGTCGCCCGCGCGATCGATCAACCGGGATACTTCGTGATAGTCGCGCTTGCCTTCAAACACCGCCTGCCAGTCCGGGAATTCGGACTGGAAATTCCGCGCGATCGCGTTCATTGCCGTCACGACGGTGCCAAGCAGTTCCTCCAGCACGGCCGGGTGGATGGATTGCGCCGGGTTCTTGATTAGTTCGAGGCTCACCGGCGCCCGGCCGGTGAGGTAGTTCCGCATGAAGTTCGTCGGGATGATGACCGCGGCGCTCAGCTTGTCGTCCAAAATCTGGCGCTGGGCCTCGGCGCGGTCCAGGAAGACCGGGTCGAGATACTTGGCGCCATCCTTCTGGTTGGCGCCGCCGCGCAGGAAATCGCTCAGCACCGTGTGGTCCTCATCCACGACCGCGAACCGGATGCGGCCCAGCGCGCCCCCATCGGATTTGCCGCCGAAGGCCAGTCCGACGAGCGCGGTGATGCACAGCGGCAGGGCGAGGTTGATCAGCCACGGCAGCGGATTGCGCCAGGCGCGGCGGAGGTCTTTGGCGAGCAGGATGCGCAGCATGGCTACACCTTGTTTTTGAATGCTGTGGCACCCGGGTAGGGCGCGTCACTCCGTGCGCGCCGTGCTTGCCGCGCCTGCGAGCGGCGGGCAGAGGACTGCCCCGCCCTAACAGATTTTTGAGCAATGGTCATTTATTCCCTCAAATCCCGGCCGGTTAGCTGGAGAAAAACATCGTTCAAACTCGGCCGCTTGAGCATCACGTTTTCCACGTGGACGGGCAGCCCCAGCAAATCCTTCAGGCAATCGGACGGATCGCGCGCGCCGATCGCCGCCACCACCAGCTGGCGCTCGGTTTTCTGGATGATGCGGAACCGCTGGTGGAAGCCGTCCCACGCGTCCGGCGAGGCGCCTTTGAAATCCGCCTCCAGCACAAACACGCGGTCGCCGCCCAGCCGCTCCTGCAGCTCGGGCAGCGTGCCTTCCGCCAGCAACTTTCCGTGATCGATGATGCCGATGCGCTGGCACAGCGTCTCGGCCTCCTCGAGGTAATGGGTGGTGTAAAGAATGGCCGTGCCGGACGCGCGCAGTCCGCGGATGAATTCGAGGATATTCAGGCGCGCCTGCGGATCGATGCCGACGGTGGGCTCGTCCAGCAGCAGGAGCTGCGGCCGGTGCAGCAGCGCGCAGCCGAGATTGATGCGCCGCTTCATGCCGCCGGAGTAGGTTTTCACGGCGTCCTTCGCCCGGTCGGTCAGGGTGAGCGCAGCCAGCAGTTCGACGGCGCGCGATCGGGCATCGCCGGAACTCAGGCCGGCCATGCGGCCCCAGAACTCGAGGTTTTCGCGCCCGGTCAGTTCCTCGTAAATCGCCAGCTCCTGCGGCACCACGCCCATGATGCGCTTGGCGCGCTGCGGATCGCTCCAGAACAGTTCGCCGGCCACAAAGACCTTGCCCGCGTCGGGCTTGAGCAGGCCGGAGATCATGGAAATGGTGGTGGTTTTCCCGGCGCCGTTGGGCCCGAGCAGGCCGTAAATCTCGCCGGGCTCCACCGCGAAGTTGACGGCATCCACGGCGCGAATGGCGCCGAACGCTTTGAACAAGTCTTGCACCTGCAGCAAACTCATGGCGGCGATAATAGGCTGGTGCAAAAAAATGAAAAGGACTTATGGGCCCATGGTTGAAGGTTTAAGGATGAGAGCTGAGGGAAAAGCCGGCATTGAACGCCCGGTTTCCAACTCGATTATTCGGCGTCCACCAGGGAAAGACTTTCGTGGTATTCCAGTTACGGCAGCGGCGGGCCGACCTTGATGCGGTAGAACTGGTCCGGCCGGGTGGCGAGGTTTGTGTCTGTCCAGACGAACGGCATCGCCGGCGAGTTGGTGATGAACAATGTGCTCCAACCCGCCAGATTGCTCGACACCTGCACGGCATAATCCGGTCCGGATTGGCCGGTGATTTGGAGGCCGAAGTGGCCGTTGCCCCCGGTGTAGGAGCTGGCGGAAGGCGGGGTGAGCGGATTTACGGTGATGATGTATCTCTGGGTCGCACTCAAGCTGGGGGTGCCGTTGTCCGCGACTTTCAGGGTGAACGTGCTGATCGTGTTGGCGTTGGTCACGGCTGGGCGCCAGGAGAAGGCGCCGGCCGTGCTCACGGTTGCATTGCCCGGTCCGCCCAAGAGGCTGAAGGTGAGGGTTTGCGGCGGCTGATCCGTGTCGGTGGCGCTGGCGTTGAAGGCGACGGTCTGGCCCACGTTGACGGGGAAGAAGCCAAGCGATGACAACACCGGCGCGGTGTTGGTCAGCATCGGGATTACAAACACGGTCAGGCTGTAGGGTGGCAGGGTCACGCTGAAGGTGTTGCCCAAGGTGGCGACGGTGTTGGAGGACGGCGCCGAGGACGGTGTCTCCTGTGTGCTGGTGAAATTGTTCGTGCCCAATTGATATTGGGTGCCGGTGCCGGACAAGACCGCATTGGTGATCGTCACGTTCACCGTCTGTGGAGTGGTGCGGTTTTCGTTGAGGAGCATCAGTCCGACCCTGCCGTTTTGCTCCCGCGTCGCGTGCACCCGCACGGTGCTGGTATCCGAGGTCGCCTGGACCAAGGTGTCGCCGGGTATTGCCATCGCATGCAGCAATTTGATGGCGTAAAACGTCTCGCCGCGGGTCAGGGAAGCGGCGTCGCCAAGGAATGGCGGCTTGTTCATCTCCAGGAAACAGATGTTGGAAACGCCGTAGCTCATCCAGGTGGCGTAGGCATCCACGTCGAAAAGCGCGGTGACGGGCCCGAGGATGGGTGAGCCGTTGATGGCATTGGTCACGCTGCCCGTGTAGCCGAATTCGGTGATAAAAATCGAAACGTTGGCGGGGTCATTCGGCCGGTATTGGTTGATCCAGTCCTTCAGGCCCGAGCTGGTGTCCGTATGCGAGCCGGTGCCGTTGATCATGGCGGGAATATTCGCCGCCACCGACGGCAGCAGGCTGCTGCCCTTGTCGTTGTTGCCGTTGTAGAAGTACCAGTGGGCGATGATGAAATCGATGTTGGTGGCGCATTGCGCCAGCACCTGCGGCGTCCAGTGCTGGCCCAGGCTGTCGACATCCCAGCTGTAATCGCCCAGCGGAGTGCTGGCCACGGCGCCGATCTTGATGGTGGGATCAACGGCTTTCATCGCCAGGGAAAAAGCTTTGACTTGCTGGCCGTAGGTGGCGGGTGAAAGCGCGGGATTGTCCTGGCGGGCAAAGAGGCTGTCCGGATAGGGCACGGCGTAATTCACCGAGTAGCCGTCACCGCCGCCGTAGAACCCGGTGCCGAAGGTTTCGTTGCCGATTTCCCAGTATTTGATGCCGACCGGATTGGGATGATTGATGGCGAGAAAACTGAAGGTCGCGTCATACACGCCGGCGGCGGTGGCCCAGGTCTGGTACACCGCCGGCGTCGAGGAACGCAATTTTGCCCAGAAGCCCACGGTCCGCCAGTTGTTCCCTTGGGAGTCCGTGCCCAGGGCGATGTCATTCCCCGCGCCGAACAGCGACGCGTTGCCGTTGGCGTAGGCGACCCACGCGGCGGCTTCCGGCGGCTCGGCGTTCGTGGATGGCGCCACCAATTGGGTGTGGCCGGCATCCCAGAGCTGGCCGGAACCGAAATTGATGGTGATGACGGCCTGCGCCTGCGCATTGTCGAGCAGCCCGACAAAGTGTCCGAAGTCAGTACTCCCGCCTTGATAGCCATAGCTCCCATCCTGCCACGGGCTCATTTTGTTGACCGACCAGTGGAAGACATCGGCATATCCGCCGCCGGAATAACGCAGCGTGCTCACCCCCGATTCGATGAGCCGCGCGGGCAGGCTGACATTTCCATTCTGGTTGTCATATACCGACGTGTGCATGCCATAGGCCGTGCCGGCCACCGGGAAAAGATTGCTGGTGACATTGACCGTGACATTGGCGGATAACCCGATTCCGGGGAACATCAGGGCAAAAAGCATTCCTCCTGCACTAACACATCGTAACAACATAATTGAATCGTATAACAGTGTGCGGCCAGGCACCTGTCGTCAATAATCATTACAGTTCAAGGGTTTGCATAGTTTATCACAGTTCAAATCAAATTCAAATGGCCGGCGAACAGTTGGATTATTTCCCGGCTGCGAACACGCTGTAGCTGTGCGGCAGAAGATGAACATTGAAAGACATCCGGCTTTCCTCAGCATCCCGCCAGCGGCCCCGTGCTGGTGCCGGGGCCCGGCCGGTGATCACCTCGCCGGTGACCAGGTTCTTTAGCTGCGTGAAATCGCCCGTCAACGAAACCTTCACAGCGGTTTCCTCGGGCAAGAACGATTCCACGATGAACGTGTGGTTGTCATAGGCGAACAGCGCGACCCGCGCGGGGCCGTCCAGCCGGACGGGGAACCCGCGCATCACGAAATTCTTGATGGCGCCCGTGACACTCGGGGGCAATGAATAGAGATCGGTGAAGTTTTCTGGCAGCGTCCAGATGTAGAGCACGCCCCTGGAATACCGGTCCATCAGCAGGAGCGGATACCCGTTGCCGTTGGCGGTGAGACGGATGACCGGCCAGGCATCGTTGGTGAGAAAGAAAATTTCGGGGAACAGGATGTCCCCGTGCTTGCCGCCGTCGAGGATCGAGCCGTTGCCGGCGCCATATCCACTGACGTATTCGTGCGCGAGCACCTTGTGATCGGTGTAGCGCGCCTCGACGATGTCCTCAATGCCCCGCTGCTGGAGCGCGTGCAACAGGCCGGAGGTGATGACCACCGATTTGCCGGCGGTCAACTGGCCCTTGATTTTGGCGACGATGTCCGGATCAAACTTTGCGGATTCGGTCAGCAGGACGAGGCCGGCATTGGTCGGGAACTGCGGGTGCAGGTCGATGGGGATGCCGATCATGCCAAAATAATTGTGCAGGAAATCCTCGCCGGTGGATTGATACGGTTTGTAGCTGGCGATGCCGATGGGGCTGCCAAGCCGGCCAAGGAAGGGGTCCACCTGTTCCAGGGAGTAACCGGCAACGCGGGCGATGGTGGGTTCAGGCGACCCGGCCGGGGCATTGTTCGTGTAAACCTGCAACAGCTGGTTGTAATCGAAACTGGTGTGCAAATCCTGCCAGTTGGAGCGGTCGCCCGGCTCGATGGGACGGCTCATCGCCGACCATTCGAACAACATGATTTCCGGCGCCTTGGCGAAAAGCGTGTCCCAAAGCTGCTCGGCGTAGCGATCGATGTAGCGGAGGCTGTAGGTGTCCACCCAGCCGCCCCCATTGCGGCCCGGCGCAATGTTCTCGAAATACCGGATGATGAGATGGCTCTCGTACTGCTGCAAATGCTGGTCGGTGATGACCGGATCGCGGGTTTCGGTGCCGGTGTAAATGCCGTCGAACAGCTTCGGTTCCCGGTCCAGGTCATAGCCCGAGCCCTGGAAATGTTCGTACCAGTTGGGAAACTTGATGATGAGTTTGACCTTCGGATTCACCGCCCGGGCGGGTTTGATGATGAGTTCCTCTGCGGCCTGGTCCATCAGGTTCAGGCGGAACTGCGTCCAGCTGTTCGTGCCCTTGGCGGCGATGTCCGAGTCGTTCTTGGTGCTGACGAAAAAGAAATCGTCCTGGATGATCTCGTCAAAATGACGGGCCGCCAGTTCGCTGGCCGCCTGGATGAACCGGCGGTCGGCGGGGTCGGTGTAGCAGAAGGAGCGGAACTGTCCGGATCCGCCGTCCGAGAGCGCCATGCCGCCGGCGACGCGCACGCCGTGGTCGAGGAAGAATTTTTTGACCGATTCGAGCAGGGCGTCGCCGGCCAGGTTCCGGTCGCGCTGGACCTCGATGTATACCTTGTCCACCTTCAGCTGGCGGCGGATGCGGTCCCAGTCGTCCTGGAGTTTGCCGGGCTCGGCGAAGGTCTGCACGACGCCGACGGGGATGTAGATGGCGACGGCAAAATTGGTATAACTGCCGGCCCGACTGACGTGCGGGAACAGGATTGCGAGAATCGGAATCAGCACAGATACAATGCGTGCAACGATCGTTTCTTGGAATCGAGAAACGCGAAGATGGCTCCCTCTCCTCTGCGAAGTGGAGGAGAGGGCCGGGGAGAGGCGGCGCGTAATTTTTTTTACGAGCTCCTCTCTCCGGCTCTCTCCCCGCTCGTTCCTCGCGGAGAGAGAGGGGCGGTAGCCGGCGTTCGGGACAGTGATGCCGGTGGGTAAAATGCAGAGAAAACGTCGCGTCATAAACTATCTTTGGCCTGCCTGGGATCCGGGTCGCCGTAGATGATGCCGCGGCCGCCGGTGGCGAAGTAAACGCGGCCGTAAATGCGGGGATCGCCGGTGACATGATTGACCCAGCCGTATTGATGCTGGTCATCGTTGATGCGCACCCAGGTTTCTCCGGTGTCGTCGGAGCGGAAGAGCGCCTGAAGGCCGCCCACTTTGCCGGCCAGATACAGCGCCGGGCATGTTTGCCTGGGGGCGGCCTTGCCAAACCCGAGTGAGTTGGCTTCCTGAACGGTGTTCAGTTTCGTGAAGGTTGCGCCGGCGTCGCTGGAGTGGTAAAGCCCGTTCGCACGGGAAGCCAGCCAGAGGTTGCCCTTCAGGCCGGGGGCCGCCGACAATATTGCCCCGGCGCCGCCACCGCCGCCAAAGCCGCCCCCGAAGTCAGCGGCCGCGGGGAAGACTGCCGGGGTGGGAAAGAATGAGGCGGCTCCGTTGGTGCTGATCAAAATGCGTCCATCGTGCATGCCGCAGGCATAAAACACCGCCGGGTCCACGGGGTCGGCAATCACCCGAATCCCGGGCGCCAGCCCGGCGCAGGCGGTCCAATTGGTTCCCTGATTCACGGAGTAATGCGGCTCGCTGCGGCGCGGCGTCCAGACAATGGTTTGACCATTGGCGGAGATGTCGATCGTGCCGGCCCCGGCACTGTTGGGAGGTTCGCTGCCCAGCGCCGTCCAGGTTTTTCCGCCATCGGCGGAAAGGGCGGCGCGGACGGCATCTCTTCGGCCGGTGCCGGTGCGGACGATGAACTGCGGTTTTTCCCCCGCAAACGCCAGGTCTTCCGTATTGCCGTATCGGGGACCGGAAAAGGTTCCTTCCGCAGGTGATTGATCCAGGTCGTCGTGCCGGAAACCGTCAATGTCGCCCACGCCGCTTAACAGGTGGGCGCCCTCCGGCGGGCTGATCAACGCGAGCGGCACGGTTTCCTCAAGCCCCGTATCCAGGAACGCCCAGTCCGTGGGCCCGCCCGCGTCGGCTTGGGTCACCTGATCGGAACTCCAGATGCCAAAGCCGGTGGTGAACCACACCTGGTCCGGGTTGAACGGATTGATCATAATCGTGCCCATCCAATGCGGGTTGCGGTTGACGGTGTAAGGCGCGCGGGAGCAGTCCCATTGGGTGTTGTCCTGCCACAACTGCGTCCAGCTGGCGCCAGCGTTGGTGCTGCGAAAAATCTCGTCATGCGGATGCCAGCGGGCAAACGTGGTGACCATGATGGTGGACGGATGCAGGGCGTCCACCGCCACCGCACCATAGCCGAAGGACGAATCGCCTTTTCCCGGCTTGAGCGGGGTGATGTCCGTCCAACGGCCGGTTTGCGGATTGAATTTCCAGACCGCTCCATCGGTCATCGTGTTCGGGCCGGGCTCCTTGCCGCAGGTGAGATAGAAGGTTCCGTCCGAGGCCCGGGCGAGGTGGTTGGGGCGCAGCCCCACGGGCTGGTTGTCCACCGCCAGCCAGGTGGTTCCGCCATCGGTGCTGCGATAGAGATTGGTTTCGGTCGTGGAAACGGCGGCATATAACGTGGACGTCGGACTGCCCGGCCGGCCGCTGGCCGGATCGAAGGCAACACACACGATGCCGACGGGCTGCTGGTTGAAGCCGAACCAGGGCCGGGCATCGGCAGCATCGGCGAGCGCGGCTTCACGGGAACCGACATCCGGGAAATTGATCACCCGCTGCCAGGTCGCTCCCCGGTTGGCGCTTTTCCACAACCCATCGCGGCGCGAACCGAAAAAAAGAATGTCGCCGTCGTTCGGATCCACGGCGAGACGCTCGCCGTTAAAGCGGCCGGATTCATTGCCGCCCATTTTGAAGGGGACATCCGTCTGCTGCCAGGTGCGGCCCTGGTCGGCGGAGCGCAAAATCGCCGCCTTTCCCCGGCTGTAAATGCCCGCGGCCAGGTAAACGCGGTTGGTGTCAGACGGGTCCACCGCCAGACTTTCAATGCCCGTGAAATCCATGTCCGCAATCCCGTCCGTGAGGGGAATCCATCGTCGGACGCGGTCATCCCAGCGATAGGCGCCGCCCACGTCGGTGCGCGCATACATCAGGCCTTTTTGGCGGGGATGGGGGACGATGCCGGTGACAAAGCCGCCGCCGCCGATGACGACATTGCGCCAGGCATAAGGCTCGGCGGAGAGCGCGCGGGCCTGCATCAGCCCGCACAGGCCCAGCAGGACGAGCCCGACCGCGCCGGGTGCATTACAATTGCGATGGTACATCCGAATCAATCATTCCGGTTGAATCCGCGCCCGGTATGCCGGCCTTGCAGATTTCGCATATGAAATCCATTGGCAACTCCTTGTCCCGCGTGGGGCGGGGTTTTGTCCGGTCCGGTCACTCAGTCTTCGCCTCGAGGCGGAGGTTCCAGGTCACCTTGCCGGCGAGCGGATCGCTGGACAGTTTGAATCCGCCGCCGCCCTTGTTCAGCACGAGCTCGTGTAACACGTTGTCCGCGGGCAGACAAACCAAACCTTTCGCGGCCAGGGAATTTTTCGCGAACACGACCAGGTCGAGCTTCGACCAGTCGAGCTGCATCGTGGATTGGGCGGGCTTGATCTGGGGCAGCACGGTGCCATCGCGGACCAGCATCACGACCGGTATCGGTCCGGCTTCAATATGTTGCCAGCCGCCGTCCCACGCCTTGCCCGTCTGGTAATCAATCCAGGTTCCGGGCGGAAGATAGACGTCGCGGCCGGTGGCGTTTTCGTGCAGAAGCGGCGCGACCAGGATGCTGGAGCCAAAAAGATATTCGTCATCCACCAGCCACGAGCCGGGGTCCCCGGGAAAGTCGATGAACAGGGCCCGATCCATCGGCAGGCCGCGCTCGGAGCAATCCTTCGCCTGGGCATAGACGTAGGGCATGAGCCGGTATTTTAGTTCGTCGATGCGGCGGAAGTCGTTCATGAACGCGTCGCCATAATTCCACGGTTCCTTGGGCGCGATGCCGTGGCAGCGGCTGTGGGAGCTTAACATCCCGAAGGCCAGCCAGCGCGCATACAGGTTCTTGTCCATGGCGGCCACGGAGTTGGCGGTGAAGCCGCCGACGTCGTGGCTCCAGAACGAAAAGCCGGACAGGCCGAGCGACAATCCGCCGCGCAATTCGGCGGCCATGCCCTGGTCGGTGCTTTCGGCGTCGCCGCCCCAGTGGACCGGGTAGCGCTGGCTGCCGGCCCAGGCGCTGCGCGCCCAGATGATGTTATCACCGGTGGTTTCCCGGGTGATGTCGGCGACGGCCTTGTTGTAGCGCAGCGGGTAAAGATTGTGCTCATAGAAGCCGGTCCGGCCCGAGGCATAGAGGCCGTTGTTGGGCGCGGCTTCGCCGAAGTCCACCTTGATGGCGCCGACGCCCATTTTCAGCAGGCTGGCCAGCTTGTCCTGGTACCACTGGACGGTTTTCGGATTGGAAAAATCCAGCACCGCATCCTCATAGGGCAGGTTGCCCTTGGCGTCGCGCACAACGAGATTTTTTTCGACCAGCTCGTTGAACAGCGTGTTCTTGGGCACGAAATAGGGAAGCTGCCAGAGCGAAATGTGAAAACCGTCCTGCTTCAAATCGGCAATCATCTTTTTCGGGTCCTTGAAGCGCGAGGTGGAGAACTCGTAGTTGCAGCGCCAGTCGGTCTCAAACCAGCCGGTGTCGAGATGGATCACATCGCAGGGGATTTTGTTGTCCCGCAGCTTCGCGGCCACTTCGCGGACCTGCTGTTCGGAGGAGTAGGTGCAGCGGCTCATCCAGAGGCCGAAGGACCAGAGCGGCGGCATCGGCGATTTGCCGGTGAGCCGGGTGTATTCATCCAGGATTTCCCGGGGCGACCCGAGGAAAACGAACAGGTCCAGCTCGTCGTCGCCGAGCATGAGGGAATTGACGCCGCTGAACGCGCTGCCGAA
>Ga0265338_10001562_pt1 | contig 36957 bp, 43 predicted proteins | sample 42126metaG_FD_193579 | JGI IMG/M metagenome (GOLD analysis project Ga0265338, IMG submission 193579) | Rhizosphere microbial communities from Carex aquatilis grown in University of Washington, Seatle, WA, United States - 4-21-26 metaG | ecosystem: Host-associated > Plants > Roots > Rhizosphere... | reverse complement strand
AGGCCGGAGAATGATAGGGATGTGATTCAAGTTTGCCAATTCGAAGGTGATGTTCAAGAAATGTCCTGGATTGATGATGCCGGCGGTATTATGAATGATAAGCCCCAAACGAGCCAGACTGCTCTTTCCCGAAAGATGGATGAGGTACTTGTCGGAGCCAAAATAATCTACAGAAGTTCCGAGCACGCTCACTCCAGGATGAAGGACGAACATCCCTGAATCAGGGATAATGAGCTCCTTTGTCTCGGGAAAAATCTTATTGACCGGATCGATGGCCATCGTCGACTCAGTATTATGGAGCACGAATTTATTTCCAAGAAGGATATCATAGCTCGCGGGCTGAAGGCGTTCCAGCTCGAATCCCTGGATGACGATCTCCCCTTTTTCGACGGCTTTCTTTATGTCTCGGTCTGCTAGATACATGGTAGTGATTATTCTATGGTAAAAGTCTTCTCGGTGCCATAGTACTCGGGCCAATGCGCGTTGTAATGCGCGAACATGCGTTCGAGCCTATCCTGGGCCAGCTCGACGGCCCCAAGGTCCTTCATGGCAGCGACGAGGTCTGCGTGCGTGCGCTCAAGGAGGCTCTCGTCCGAGATGACCTTCTCGAATTCGGCGAGATAGCCGTAGCCGGCATTGCGGTCGATGCAGACGTGCATGCCCCCGCCTTCGTACTCTTCCCTCTCGCGCGACCACTTGGCCTGATACGTGCAGCCGGATGCGAGAAGGAGCGCGTCGAGCTCATCGAGCGTCTTCGCGACTTTGGACTCGAACTCGATGCGCTTGACACCGTTCGAGCTCGTATCATCGCCGACCGAAGCCTTGATGACGAATATGACCGTGCCATCGGCATCGCGCGTGCGGATGGAGATCTTCTGGCCGTGCTCGAGGACGTTCTTGAGCGCGTCGCGCTTGTCTGCAGGTATGAGCTCGATGATGCTCTTTGCGAGCGGCGAAAGGTCCTTCGGGGTATTGAAGTAATGATTGAGCTGCCTGCCCTGCCCGACGAGCTTCGTCTCGGGATAGCGCTTTTTGAGGCCTTTCTTCAGGCTTTCGGCATTCTCCTTGGATCCAAGGAGGCTCTTGATCTCGACTTCATAGGTATGCGGCATAGGAGTTCTTGTTTACAGGCATATACAGTATAATCGTAGTGCACACGCCTGTCATGAGTGACAATGTGCCACTTTTACTATGAAATGTTTCATCATTGCCGCGCTATCCGCTGACGGTTTCATCGCCAAAGACGAGAAGCATTCGCCCTTCAATTGGACTTCCAAAGAAGACAAAAAGCGCTTCATCGAGCTTACCAAGAAAGCCGGCGTGATCGTCATGGGCTCGAGCACATACGCTACCTTGCCGGGCATGCTGAAGGAGCGCCTGAATATCGTCTATTCGCGCACAAAGAAATTCGAAGGGGTCGAGACGACCAGCAAAGAACCGGCTGAATTATTGAAGGAGCTCGAGGGACGCGGTTTCCAAGAGGTAGCTATTTGCGGCGGCGCGCACATCTATTCCCTATTCATGAAGGCTAAAGTCGTCGACCGTCTCTTTTTGACGATAGAACCGATCCTCTTCGGCAAAGGCATCGCTCTTTTCAATGAAGACCTGCTGTTCCATTTGGATCTAGTGGCCGCATCACAAGGTGAAAAAGGATCACTGCTTTTGGAATACAAGGTGGATTATGCGGGAGTCGGCAAGGGAAATTAAATTCGAAACCCGAAATTCGAGACAAATCTAAAGCACGAAATTCTAAATTAGAATTTCGTGCTTATCTCGTGCTTCGATATTCGGATTTCGAATTTATTTCACATCCACACCCATCTGCCTTGCCGTTCCGGCGATGATCTTCATAGCAGCATCGACGTCGTTGGCGTTGAGGTCCGGCATCTTCTTCTCAGCGATCTCCTTGAGCTGTGCCTTGCTGATCGTGCCCACCTTGACGGTGTTCGGCTTGCCTGAGCCCTTATCTTTCTTGAGAGCCTTGAGGATGAGGCTTGAAGCCGGAGGAGTCTTGAGGACGAATGTATAGGAACGGTCATCGTAGACGGTGATGACGACTGGGATCATGTCACCCATCATGCCCTTGGTGGCATCGTTGAACTTCTTGGTGAAGTCGCCGATGTTGACGCCAGCCTGACCGAGAGTCGGACCGAGCGGAGGCGCAGGAGTGGCCTTGCCGGCCGGAGCGATGACTTTGACTGTTTTAATGATTTTCTTAGCCATGGTAGTAGTGGGGATAGTATATTAAACCTTCTTAACTTGCAAGAAATCGAGCTCGACAGGAGTCTCGCGTCCGAACATCGAAACGAGCACCTTGATCTTGCCGCGCTGAGTGTCGACTTCGGCGACCTTGCCTTCGAAGTCCTTGAACGGGCCGTCAGCCACCTTGACCAGATCGCCTGGCGAAAGATCGATGGCATGCTCGGTCTCCCCTTTCTGCATACGGGCAAAGAGCGAAGCGACTTCCTTGGCATCCAGAGGCACCGGAGAGACGCCGGCACCGACGAATCCGGTCACACGAGGCGTGTTGCGGACCACGTACCAGGAGTCATCGGTCACGATCATGTCCACGAGCACATAGCCCGGGTAGATCTTCTCCTCTTCCTCGACGCGCTTGCCGCCTTTGACCTTGATCTTCTTCTCGGTCGGGACGATAACGGCAAAGATCTTGCCTTCCATGCCGAGTGACTCGATGCGCTGCTTGAGGTTGCGCGCGACTGCGTTCTCATAGCCCGCATACGTATGTATCGCGTACCAATTGCGCTCTCCAGTTGTTTGCTGTTTGGTCATGAGTGGATAAGAGGGTTAATAAGCTGTGATTACTAGAAAAGAAGGGTCAGAAGCTTGGAGAAGACGAAATCGCATACTCCCAGAAGGATGGCCGTGCCGAGGGCCACCGCGATGACCAGGAGCGTGAATCTGACCGTCTGCTGGCGGGTCGGCCAGTTGACATGGCTCATTTCATTGCGTGTTTCCTTGATGTAATTGCTGATTCCCATGGTATTTTCGCTTCAGTTAATAAAAAACCCCTTCGGGGGATTACTTGGGGATAAGAATATACCCTTTTGAGGGTTAAGTCAATAGACGTTGACAATGCTCAGCGGAAGCGTAATCTGCCCATCAGGTTTGCACATTGCAAATCGGCCCGGAAGTTTTCTGGGCTTAAACCTCCGTCCTTGAGAAAGGATGGTTAAAAGCCTGAGAAGGCTAGAAAGTGAGTACGGTATGAACGGAAAAACGAATCGACAAACAGAAGTCAAACGCCTACTTATAGAGCAGGACTGGAACGACGGCGAGGTCATGAGATCGATGAAGTGGGCATATGATTTCTTCAGAAGTTGTGAGCCCGAAAAGATCGCACCATACATCATGGATCGCATCGTGTTCGGCCGAGGACAGAAGGAGTCATTCTACATGACTTCACAATCAACTATGAAGCTAGTGGAGGCTATGGTATTGGCGCTCCCCTCCAAACTCCGCCCTACAGTTCCGACGATCGCCGAAGACATGTTTCGGAAGAGGCTTCGAGAGTGTTCGGATTACGTTCAGAGGCATCACTGGAGCGCGAATTTTGCTGATATCTTCTGCGGCCTTCTGATGCATGTGGATACGCGGGACAGCGACACGACGATCGAACGTTCCCGGCAAACGCAGTACTTTGAATCGCTCGGATCTCTCATCGTCCAGGCATTCAGGGAAAGGCTGTTCCAGTACGCCGCGGTATCTGACTACACTTCATCTCAGCTGTCTACAGTGACGAAGAGATTTGTCTCTACTTCGTTCGAGATGAGCATAAGACCCTTTGTCGAGAGAGCCGTCGACGCCGTCATTGACAGGTATGGAGAAAGCGAAAGCGCACGCGAGCTTGAAGAGGTCTGTCTAGAGTCACAGCTCTGCAGGCAGCTTGTGATGAAGACGCTCCCCTACTTGACGAGAAGCTCTCTAACAGCGATGTTCACGCGTTCCTCGAAACAGTACAAGCTCAAACTCGCTGCCTGATGATTCTCAGTGAGATTCGACCCATTCCGCACGTGCGGAATGGGTATTTTATTTTCAACAAAAAAACCGCAATTTCTGCGGCTTTTTTCATTCGTATCATTCGGATGCATGAGTAGACTTGCATCACGAAATTCGTTGAACCGTGTTACTTTATCTGATACGTGATCGTCACATCATCCGTCACTTTCTGCTGGCCTGTAGGGATCTCTGGAGAAGGAGCGGCTGCGCCGGCCGATACCGTCTTGGAATCCATGGCATACATGATCGGGCGAGGCGCCTGAGTATTGCCTTCAGAGAAACTCACGACGCGGATGAGCGAGACGCCGAGCTGTTTGGCGAGCTCGTTCGCCTTGGACTGGGCATCGGCGATCGCTTTGCCGCGCGCTGCGGCCTGGATCGAGGACGGGTCATCGATTGCAAACGAGAGGCCGTTCACATTCTGTACCCCGATGGAACCGATGTTCGTGAAGATATCGCCAGCTTTCGAAAGATCGCGGATCTTGACCGAGATAGACTCTGAGACGTCATACCCTGTCAGGGTCTGCTTGGACGGCGGACAATAGCCCGTAGAGCAGATGCCTCCGCTGTATTCATAATGAGGGTTGATCGAGTAAGAATCCGTCGAAATATCCTTGTCGGAGATGCCGGCGTCGCGCACAGATTTCAAAGCTGCGTTGATCTTGGCTGTGGCGGCCGTCTGAGCATCAGCGACCGTCTTTGCGGTCTCATTCACGCTGAATGAGAACGTGGCGACATCCGGGATGGCCGTGGCATCGCCCGTGCCATCGACGGTTATCGTATTGGTCGTGTCAGGATTGACGCCGACATAGCCGATGGATTTGATCTCTTTTACGACGAGCACAGCCGCAAGGGCGATAAGGACGCCTGCGAGGGTGACGATAGTATTCCAAAACCTGATAGGAGTGTTCATGAAGATGCGATTAGTTCTATTAAAGCCTGTTAATTCTCACATAAATCGAGCAAATTCTCAAAGAGGCTGAGGACGGTCATTGGGCCGACGCCGCCCGGAACCGGGCTTATGGCCGCAACGACATCCTTCACCTCTTCGAAGTCCACGTCGCCGACCAGCTTCGTGCCTTCGACTTCGTCCTCTAGCTTGTCGCCTTTGACAGTATTGATGCCGACATCGATGATGATCTGACCTTCCCGCACCTGATCGCGTCCGATCAGATTCGGCCTGCCCGCAGCCACGATGATGACCTCCGCCTTGCGCGTTTCCGCGGCAAGATCGGCGGTCTTGCTATGTAAAACGCTCACGATGGCTTTTTCTTTCATGCATGCTGCGGCTATAGGTTTTCCGACCAGCATCGAGCGGCCGACGACAGCTACCTGCTTACCTGCCAATCCTATCTTGTAATATCGCAAAAGGGTCATGACCCCACGTGCAGTGGCAGGCAGGACAGCTTTCTCATCGCCCGTTTCCCAGCCTTTGACTTGTACCGAGGTCAGGCCATCGACGTCTTTTTTTGGATCGATGGCTTCAATGGCTGTATCCCTATTAAGATGTCCCGGCAATGGCAACTGCACGATGACGCCATCGACCGAATCATCTGTATTCAAATCGCCGATAGCTTTAACCAGCTTTTCTTGAGGAACGGTCTCATCCAGCTTGATGAGCCTGACTTCTGCCCCGATCCTCTCGCCGAAGGCCTTCTTCATCTTTATGTATGAAGTCGAATCAGGCCTATCCCCAACCTGAATGATGGCCAGCACCGGAGCGCGGCCAAGAGACTTCACTCTTTGGATAAGTCCCGGAATGAGCGCATCGCGGGTCGTACGGCCAGAAAGGATGGTGGCTGACATAAGCTTGAGATTATCACGATTATGGCGTTATTTCTATTTTGACATGCGTCTGCCGCGGAGCTAGCATTGAAAGCAGGAGGATTGATATATGAATTTTGTTAAGCAGTTCAAATGTGACGTTCCTTTGCAAGAACGGATGCATGGATTTATGGTCGTACAACGAACCTGTGCTGGAGCGCGTTTTGGAGCATTCCAATTTGCGCCCAAGAATCACCGCACGGCCACATACTTCTTTTTTTCAAAAAAAGAAGCTGCCCATTACAAGGAGCATGAGATCATCGTAGGCTTCAAAGCTCTTCGATCGATCATCGTTGAGGGCATCATTTACAAAAGTCCGCGCGATCCCAAACGCAGATATATCGTTCCCGTCAATGATGCATTTGATGATGAGCGGGCTTGGTCGCCACAGCAAGAATTCATGTTCTGCGTCTTTGAATCAATCATCGAGACCTGCGTCAAAAATAAGATTCAAAAATTGGAGGAATCTTACCCCAATAGGACATGGAACGGATTCTCCTTCGATGAAAACCTAATCAGGGCCATAGAATGTATTTCCAAATGTAACGTGGAGCAACTGATCGATATGAGCCTCTCAATCTCGGATTGACGGGCTTTTTTAGTCCTTTATTTGCTCCACCTCGCAAAAATGCCGCACGGCAATAATCTCCCTTCCCCCTTCTCCTTACTGCCTGCTTCCTGCAACGTGAGCTCCCCAATCTCGATATTGCCTCCGAATTTTTCCTTCAGTTTTAAAAGACAATTTTCGTATGCGATAGCTGAATAGCCGGCCGAGTAGCCATTGATGATGAAAAAGAGCGGCTGATCCGCCAAGATGCTCATGCACTCTTCGAGGAGCGGTAAAAAATGCTCCTCGATCTTCCATAATTCATTCTCGGGACCATGGCCGAAGGCCGGTGGGTCCATGACGATGCCGTGATACTTGCGGCCACGCTTCACTTCCCTGCGGACGAATGCGCGAGCGTCATCGAGGATCCAGCGCACCGGCTTATCCTTCAATCCAGAAAGCTCGGCATTATCCCGCGCCCAGGTGAGAGCGACTTTCGATCCATCTACATGCACGACCTTTGCTCCTGCCTGTACCGCCGCCAGCGTCGCGCCTCCCGTGTAGCCGAAGAGATTCAAGACTTCGATCTCCTCATCTTTGTTTTTTGATTTAAAGTCCTTGATTTTGGCGCTGATCCACTGCCAATTCACAGATTGTTCAGGGAATAACCCCACATGCTTGAAGGCTGTCGGCTTTATCCAGAACTTAAGGCCGCCTAGGCTGATCCCCCAGCGGTCAGGCAGTCCCTTCTTCAAGGACCAATCGCCCTGCTTCTCGCCGCGAGTGAAATAGCCGTCGGCTTTCTTCCATGCGGCAGCATCGAGCTGTTTGCGCCAGAGCGCCTGCGGATCAGGACGCGAGAGAATATGATCGCCGAAGCGCTCGAGCTTCTCTCCGTCGCCGGAATCGAGGAGCTCGTAGTCTGCGCTGGGAGGAGTTATAAGGATGCTGGATGTTTTCATCTAGATTGAGGCGGGAGTCTCCTCCGCAGCAGGTTCATCCGGCGCCTTGGCGTCCCTGACCAGGATGACCACAGACATGATGAAGATGAGGGTCGACGTTATGGCAGACCCGATGCAGTACTCGCAGAACGAGTGGATCACGAAGGCCTGGACATAGAGGAAGTAGAGCGAGACCAGGAAGCCGATCGCGGAAAACCAGAGGACTGCCTTGAGGATGCCGTGATGGTGCGCCTTCACTTCACCGGCGACATGCTTCGACTCCAGATATGCGAAGCTGCCGAGAGCGAGCACGAGGTAATAGAACGATCCGAACAATGAGACAGGGATGCCCAGGAAGGTCGAATATGAGCTCGTAAGCACCGTCGCGCAGCTGAAGCCTGCCGTACAGGGAGGTATAGCCTGAAGGTAATGCTCAGCAGTCAGGTATGCTGCGTCAGCAAAGCCCAGAAGAGCGATGATGAAGAATATGATGACGAGACTACTGGGCAGTGCTCGAAGCGGCCGCTTGAATGATGGATAAGAATTGATCATAGCCTTGAGGATTAGAGATGACCTTGTCGTTGAGGAAGAAGGTCGGCGTGTAATCGAGCCCGAGCTTCTGCGATTCATCTGCATCGGTCTGGACGCGCGCCTTCACGGCATCGCCAGCCATGTCTGTTTTGAACTTATTCAGATCGAGACCGATCTTGGTCGCATACCCTACAAATATCGATGTCGGGTCTGAAGCCTCTGTCCAATCTGTGTGATTGATGAGAAGAAGGTCATGCATCTCCCAGAACTTGCCTTGAAGGCCTGCGGCTTCTGCAGCATAGGCCGCAGGAAGAGCGTTGGCATGCTGAGGCAACGGATAGTGGCGGTACAGGATCTTGAATGTGGTGGATGCTTCTGCTTCAAGCTTCTCAAGGACTGGCTCATATGCTTCGCAGGCCGGGCATTCGAAGTCAGCGTACTCGATGATGGTCACTGGGGCATTTACAGGCCCGCGCACGTGATCCGTAGCGACGATCGGCGAAGGCGTGCCGTAATTGCCTGTTGTCGCAGGCGAATTCACTGACTTGTTCATGGCTGCGATAAGGCCCCAAATGATAAGACCGAGGACGATGATGAACCCGAGCCAGAACAGAAGGCGTTTTGTATTCATAGAAGGCAATTATATAGAGGCTTAGCTTAAGATACAACTCAAATCACAGCAAAATCTAGGCCTGCGGCTGGGCTTCCTTATCTGCAACGGTCTGGTCTTCGACGACTTGCACGCCGATCTTTCGTTCGAGCAGGGTCCGGATCTCTTCGGCAACGCTTTTATCCAAAGGATCGAGGACGATCTCGCTCATCCCCTTTTCTTCTGTCTCTTCGTGGCCAGCCGTAGTTATGACGATCTTGGACAAACCCATAAGCTGGTGGTCGAGGTTCCGCTCGATATTCACGTCCTGGATCTGGCGGTATGGAACAGAGGTCTCTTTTCGGTCTATGATGCCTCGGCTCAAATGAAGGTCGAATTCACCGAAATTGAACGTAAAATTGTTGTACTCGAGGCGGCTTACGATGTAGCTCACCAGGAAAAGCATCACTCCGAGCAGAAAACATCCTGAGACGATGAATGAAAATGCCGAAGAGATCGGTCCGACAGTGTCGGCGGTAGCCTGACTACCGAGCGTTGAGAGACGGACGACAGCGGGAATGATCGTGCCGCTCAGAGCCAAGAGGACAATAGAAGCCAATGTGAGACCGACGGCGATGGAAGCCTTCCTGAACAGAAGGAGGAGAAAACATTTGCGGCCAAGACGTTGTTCGACGCCGATTTCTATCATATGCAAAGTATATCACTTTTAAGAATGGTGATACTTCTCCCCTTTCAGGATAGTGAAGGCTCGATAGACCTGTTCGGCCAGAATGAGCCGGACCAGCATATGCGGAAAGGTGAGCTTCGAGAGCGCTATCACGGCGTTCGCCCGTGCGCGCACTGATTCATTCACGCCATATGCGCCTCCGATGATGAAAACAATACAGTGAGTCGAGGCATTGAGTCTTTTATCGAGAAGATTCGCCATGCTGGCTGAATCGACTTCTATCCCTTTTTCATCGAGGAGCACGGCATAATCGCGCTCATCCAGAGCTTTTATAATGGATTTTCCTTCAGCTTCTATGGCATCGGCCGGAATAAGCTTCCACTCTACAGGCGCATAATGGGATATGCGTGAGGTGAAATCGGTGATGGCTTCTGCGAGCGCCGCGTCGTGTTTCTTGCCGACAGAAAGGAAGAGGATTTTCATTTATCGATTATACCAGATATACTTCTGTGGGCTTGGAGACGCGAGACTTAGAGATTATCATTTAAATACTTGATCCATAAACATGAAAACAATGACCTGCAGAGCCATGGGAGGCATGTGCGACGCTCCTATCTCAGCCAATTCATATGACGAGATGATGGCTAACGGCATGAAGCACCTCGAAGAAGCCCATCCCGAGATGGCTGCGAATGTCAAAGCGATGCCTGAGACCGATCCGAAGATGGTGCAGTGGGAGAAGGACTTCAAGAAGACCTGGGCAGAGACCCCAGATAAATAGATATGAAAAAGCCCCGAGTTCGGGGCTTTTTGATTCACCAATCCGTCTCCCGATAATCCTTCAAGAATTTTCCCCATATGTGTTCGCCTGTATTGAATCCGTTGATTATCGGGTCAACTATACGCGCTGCACCATCAACGATGTCGAGCGGTGGATGAAAAGCATGATCTTTGACTTTGCGTGCCGCGATCTCGATCGGGTCCTCATCCGTTACCCATCCCGTGTCCACCGCGTTCATATGGATCCCGTCGGCGTGGTAGTCAGCCGCAGATGTACGAGTCATCATATTCAGAGCGGCTTTAGCCATATTGGTATGCGGATGGCGCGTGGTCTTCCATTTGCGGTAGAACTGGCCTTCAACGGCCGAGACGTTGACGATGTGCTTGTCTCTTTCAGGAGACTTGAGCATGAGCGGTTTTAAACGAGCGTTCAGTATAAAAGGAGCAACTGCATTGACCAGCTGTACCTCGAGCAATTCCACAGCAGAAACTTCAGCCATGGTCAGCCGCCACGAATTTCTTCCGCGAAGATCCACTTGTTGAAGATCCTGATCGAGCTTTCCGATCGGGAACAGGTCCTTTTGTGCAGCCGCTTCTTCCGGCAAGAGCGCAACTTGCGACAATTCGGCCGCATGCGTGAGGCCGGCGGTCTCGGGCAGCATGCTGTAGCCACGGAGGCCTTCGTAATCGCCCAGAAGCTTACGTGCAGGCTCCGGCATCGTCTCTAGCGGAGCCTTCTCCCCTTCCATCATATGCTCATAGAAGCCGGGCGGGCGTCGGACGGTCTGACAGGCGTTGTTGATGATGAAATCGAGGCGCGGATATGTCGCGAGCATATGGTGCGCGAATGCTTCGACGCTCGGCGTATGGCGCAGATCGAGACCGTATATCTTCAACCGGCCGCCCCAGTCCTTGAAGTCCGGCTCGGCTGCATAGCGGACCGCCGCATCTCTCGGGAATCTGGTACAGACGATGAGCTCAGCCCCTGCACGAAGAAGCTTGATGCCGGCCTGATAGCCGATCTTCACGCGGCCTCCGGTGAGGAGCGCTACTCTCCCCCGAAGATCCGCGGTCTCAGTGCGCTTCTTGAAGTTCAATTCAGCGCATGAAGGACAGAGCTGGTCATAGAAATGATGTATCTGCACATAGTTCTGCTTGCAGACATAGCAGTTCTGAGGCTCGATTGCTTCTCTGAATCCAGGATCATCGGTGACTTCCTGCTGTTTAAAGTTCGCTGGAGGGAAAACATTCGGGGTCACGAAGACCTTCTCGCGGCGTAATGTACGGATACCTGTTTGATTAAGTTTGGACTGCACGAGCTCTGCCCTTTCGGCTTTGCGAGCCCTCGATTTTGCCTTGACCAGGCGGCGGCGCTCGGTCACATCAGGAGAAAAAATGGTCCTGGCCGCTGTGAAAAGGCGTGCACGATCCTCATCCGAAAGCTTGGTGAGTGCGATACGATCAATAGCCGCTTTCTCAAGCAGTTCGGTTGCGGCCTTCAATTGCAGGGCTAATGCTTCATTCGGATCAGATTCCTTCATGGGAGGAATATAGCACAGGTTGGGCGGGGCTATATAAAAAGCCGCACGTGTGCGGCATGCGAAAGATTCTTCGGACGTATTCAGCCTCTGGCATTATTTGGCTTTGAAGCTGTGTTCTTGGGAAAGCGTATGGATGGATGCCGCAGCAAAATGATCTGGTAATCTCCGGGGCCGAGCTCTTTGATCAGATCCTCTTGCCTGGCGATGGCATAGCCTTCGGCGAATTTTTTATCATAAAAGACTCTCGACGCATCAAAACAAGAAACCAAGGCATTAAAGATATCCTGAGGGATGCGATCTCCATTGAATCTGCACGTGTAAAGCAGTCCTTCAACGTCTTCACATCGGGCAACGCGATATTCGCTTAATCCTCGGCTACGACCAGTCATAAGGATACAGATACCGACATCGTTTGACATATTCCAGCCTTTCTAGCAGAAGTATCGCACACCCCGCAACTTCATGCGAACGGCTTAACCTTTCGGAGGCTTCTCCAACTCGTCGAGGTACGCATTGGTCGCAGCGGCTTTGGACTTCTCGGCCTCGACCTCGATCTCCTTGTCGATCACCTTCTCCTTCAGCTCTTCATTCTTGTTCTTGAGGCTATAGATCATGAACCTCTTCCTGATCGCGTCAGGCCAAGAAAGGAATGAGCAGATGAGGATGCCAGCCACGACTGCAAGCACGATGACCAGGGCCAACGGTCCATTGAACTGCCACGCCAAGAATGCGACCGTGATCGTCGCAGTGTTCTGCGCCGCAAAGATGATGGTCATGGCCCCGAGGATGAGCCCGATGATAAGGAGGATCAGCATGTTATTTGGATTTAGAGAGTAAGGCGAGTGCTCAGTATAGCAGGTATAGGCACCGTATGTATGACGACCATGATCGAGCTGGGTTACATTCGCCTATCTTTGCTTATTCCTGAAATTACTGCTGGCTAGCTATAAACCGAGCAATTTTACTTTGATATACAGCGTGAGCATGCCGATCACAAAGCCGGCAACGAATATAAGAGAGCTATTGAATTTAACGCCGCCCTTGATGAAATACGTGATGCAGAGCACAACAATGAGAGCGACAGCGACGCCGATGAAGAATGTAGTGAGCGATTGCATATGATTGGAAATCAAGCTGTTAAATCGCGTATGTTCATTATGTCGCTATGAACACCTTTCGGCAATCTATAGATAAGACCTAAAAGCGATCCAATATGTGCGGTCCTATGATCGTCCGTTGAGTCGGACCAAGAAGCTTCACCCATAGAAAGATCTTAGGAACGGAGCCGAAATGGAGAGAGGAAAAAATAAAGAAATCCTTTTGACACTGATCCTTTTACTTCGCCTTTAACATGAACTTTTTCATATATATCAGGAAACGTGCTTGTAGCATGATATGTGTTTCTCATGCTCACATAATATTCATGGTCATAGATATCCCAAAATTCTTTCTGATCGTAATACGCATGAGCATATAAACATTTACGGCCTCCGAAGTCTTTTACGGTCCTTTCCAAAACCTTGTTGAGGGAAATAAGATCTTTTGACTCCTTGGGAAGCCCGTAAATTCCAATATTCAATGCAGATGCAGCATCCAGATAATTAGAGGACAATCTTGAACGGGTTTCAACCTTGAGAGGACAAAGCCATATCGGGTATATAGCCATGCTCTTATCTGAAGATTCTAGAAATTTGAGGCTTGTGCCTGCGGGCAAGCAAAAATCTTGGATCACATATTCTTGAGCAAATCCAGCGGCATGCAAGGAACGATAGAGTGTTTTGGTATTCAAGAATACATTGAAGATATATCTTGTCAGCCTATTAAAAGAAATTTTAAAGACATCGAATGAAAATGAACCCATCCAGAAGGCGCCTCGATCATACCGAAACAAATATTCTTTCAGGGGGATCGTCTCTGTGTATTCTCGCTGTCCGCCGGTCTTTCTTTCAGCATGCAGGTAAAACCATTCATCTTTTGACCTGCTGAAATTCGCGATCGGATACTTTTCCTCATCCGTAAGCTTCCCCTCCATTATTACCGACCTATCTTTTGAGAAGACGATCCCATCCAAAAAATCAACGCCTTTTGTCCTTGAAAATTCGATCGCACTAAGAGTCTGTTCAAATGAATCTGTCCGGGAATATGTCAGCTCGACAAACTTCTTTGCTGAAATGAGCTTTAGCTTGACGAGAGTGATGACTCCAAGCGAACCATACGAACCGGCAGTTCCAAAGTAAAGATCTGGATCCTGATCTTTTGAGGCAGTGACGATGTCGCCATTCCCTAAAATAATCTCGTACTCAAGACAAATATCGTGAAATAATCCGTACTTGAACGAACTGCTCTCGCCGGCGCCGCCTTGGATGGCGCCTCCAACCGTAATTTCCGGAAATTCCATGACCACGGGCGGGATCATGCCGTGTTTTAAACACGCATGCACAAGATCCCCCATCGATACATTCGGCTCTACGACAGCATATCTTTCAACAGCATTGATCTCTATGACGTGCTTGAGTTTCGTAACATCGATCACTTCATCTCTTTTAAAATTTAAAGGGCGTGTCGAATGTGTCCCGCCTCGATAGATTCGCGCTTGCTTCTTCTCTTTATAGAACTTTTTTACCTGTTCTCTGACTTCTCCGACAAGCAAAAGATGGTCTTTCATAAATCTAAGTGGGGTGCCAAGAGACATAATGTTCGAACATTATGTCACGAGGACGAGAAAATCGTCAAAGCCGTTTATAGCTTCTTTCAAAATTTCACTGGTCCCCCTTCTGAGATTTTTACCGACTGGTCAACCGATGGGGAGAGTATAGATTATCCAAAGAATTAACAACGACTGGAGAATTTGTCTAAAGCGGCAAGTTTTACAAACAATAAACCCCAGACCGAATTGTCTGGGGTGAAGTTATACGCGTGTCTTCAAAGCGTTTGGTTTCAGTTATTTTTCAAACTCCCACTGCATACCGAGACCTTTTATCACTGGATAATCCTTGCAGTGAAAGATTTGGAATTTGGTCCCTGGGTCAAACTCTACAGTTGCCTTTTCTGTTTGGGGGTCGTTTGTGTGAAAAACAACCTTTTTAACAGAAAATTTAACTTTGAGGTCCCTCACCAGCGATTCCCAATGCTCAACACGCGTGCTTATCGCACAGTAACAGGTTTGCATCCCTTTTGAAAAAAGTGGGCACATCTTCATATCAAAGTGAAGTGTGTCACCCTCTTTTCGAAGAAAACCTTCTTTGGTCGCCTTGTCTACAACAGACTTGCACGACGTAATCGTGCCTGTCTCCTGGACAAGCTCCCCGATACTAAACTGGTCTCCTGCCCCCAAGAAGCGGAGCTCCCAACGCATTTCCTTATTCCAGTTTCCTCGAAAGAAATCGGAGAGGATACCACTTAGGATGAGTTGGTCGATTTTCTCGCGATCGCAACCGCGTTGTTTTGCGATGTTGTAGATTTGAGCCAGTTGTCCAGCAGTCATTTCGTCGTTCATAACAGTATTCCGTTATTGAAACCATTCCCTAATGGGATGGTCTGTTTCTGCCAGAGGACTAACACGGTATGTGTTTCGTCATAGCGGAGAAAGGCCCAGAATTGAGCCGCTTTCTGCCATGACGAATGGAGTGACGAATGGAGTAATGATGAATTAACAAGAAGCTATACTACGACAATTATACACCATAATTACCATATTTGTCAATATAGCCCTACGTGGCTCAAAACATGACTACAAAGTAGGTTCGATTTTGTACCGTTGGGGTGCCGTCGTGGAGGTTGTCAGAACTGTGTTTGAGAAAAGGGGTGATGCGACAATTTACATCCCCCATCTTCAAAGCAAATAATCGACTTAATGCCCTCTTACATATACAACGAGTAGATACTGGGCAAATAGTGCGAGCAACGGTCCATCAACACATGCTGTTATTTCGTCTATGGCGATTGACTGAATACCATCAGGGTGCGTCCCTGCCGCATAATTAAGTTCCAATTTTCTCTGTGTGCCGTCCGAAGTTTGCCAGCGCCAGACATTGTGAGACTGCAATCCCCGTGCACCTGGGTCAACAGCTAATTTATATTCGACATTATTCCAGATCATTTTTCCAGAAAATCCGAATAGGTTAAACTTTAGGATGCTTTTATTGCCACTTTTTTCCTGTATCACTTCAAATCTTTTTGGCCAAATCCCCCTTAATAAACGAAGCGTGTAATTCACCCCGTTAATTGAAACCGAACCTACGGGAATTTTATTTTCGTAAGAAATCACTAGAGATGCTATGGGCACGTCATGTAATATTAATTCGGAGTGAAGTCTATCACCCTTCTCTGTCAACAAATAATTATTCTTTTTTAGTTCCTCAATATTATTCATATTAAAATGATACCACGTTCGAACTCAAAATATCCCTCTGTTGAGTTGTATAAATAACCTAAATTAAGGATGGGTGCCATGAGACATGACGTTCGAACATTATGTCACGAGAACGAAAAAATCGTCAAAGCGGTTTACCACTTCTTCCGAAGATTCACAGGTCCCCCTTCTGAGATTTTTACCGGTTGGTCGACCGATGAGGAGAATAAATAATTACAAAGTAGGTTCTTTAATCATTTCCATTTCGGGAATTTCCTTTCCGGTTATGAATGGCCCTTCAGGGTTCTTATCAAATCGTTTTCCCTTTTTGAATCCAAGCCTCTCATAAAACGAGATAGCATTCTGATTATAAATAGCCACTGCAAGCTTGGTGGGATTTTTCATATCGAGAAAATCAAAAGCTTTTTCTATGAGCATTTGTCCTATACCCTTCCCTTGGAAAAGGGGGAGTACATACAAAGACTTTATGGTATTTGAAGTAGCTTCCTTTCTTGCACAACAATAACCAATAACTTTACCTTCGTCTTTTGCGACCCAAAATTTAGTATTTGAATTTTGATTATTTATTATTTTCTTCCTGCTCTCAATTCTATCTCCGCTGAAAAAGTCTTCAGATAAAATATCCTCTTTTGTAATTCCGAATTCTTCATTCGGATAAGTAGAAAGCCATGTTTCTTTTTGCACTTCAGAGATACCGGCTATATCATCAACAGTTGCATTATAAATTTGGATCATTAGATTTTTTGCCAATCTGGCAAAGTTTGGGGTGCCTAATGGGATTCGAACCCATGCTGCGGCTTTCACAGAGCCGAGTGCTAACCATTACACCATAGGCACCGTATCGCTCCGCGCAAAAACTGACGCCAGAGCATCATACTTATAGCACGATTTTTGCGGTTTGGCACGGGTCAGCGGCCCGCACCATCCAAACCAGACAAAGATTTGACATATGGCTTCAGACATGCTAGAGATACCTCAGAAGATCCTGCGTCGCAGCAATGGAGATTCTTTTGCCGGCACCCACAGAATGTTCTGTGGGATTTATTGTCGTCAAATCGATAAAGACAGGAAGTTCCTTGGAAATAAAAATGAAAACAAATCAGAAATTGAAATCAACAGTAGCGGTACTGACAATCGGAATAGCGGTTCTGGCCAAAACACCTTCATACGCAGATACGGTATACACCGGCATCGGGTCAGTCGGCAACGCCTCGACCCATGGGCCGCTTGCGCTCGCAGACGATGGAAACTTCTACGGCTCAACGGTGAGCGGCGGGGCCTCAGGGTCCGGCAGCGTGTACAGAATATCGCCCACCGGGCAATATGCCTTACTGCACTCATTCACATCGCTCCTTGGTTCATTCGGCAGCGTGACTGCTCTTGGAACCGGTCTCTTCGGTACGACCGAGCAAGGCGGCTCGGCCAATCAAGGCACGGTCTTCAGCGTGAATACCGTGAACAGCAACTTCACGACGCTGTTTGAATTCAAGGGCACGAACGGGAGCTACCCTCTCACGGCACCGGTGACACAAGATGGCGTCAAGCTGTTCTGCACCGCGAGCATGGGCGGGACATACAATAAAGGCGCTCTGGTGTGCATTTCGAATGGCGTCCAGATATTCGCGACGCCTTTTGACGGCACCAACGGATATACCCCTCAAACCCGCCTGGCCATACGGACGAACGATGGAATGCTCTATGGAACGACCCACTCCGGCAAAACCGGATACGGAAATATCTTCCGCGCCAATCCTACGAACGGCGCGCTTGTAAGCCTATACAACTTCACCAACGGACCTGATGGAAGCGGTCCTGATGGCAATCTCTGTCCAGGGCCAGATGGAAAGCTGTACGGGACCACCGTAGGCCTGAACGCTTATAGCGCCGGGACCGTGTTCAGCTTCAACCCAGATACGACAAACCTGACAATCCTGCATTCATTCATCGAGGATGCGTCGGTGAATCCTCAAGGGGTCGTATTCGGCCCCCAAGGAAAACTCTTCGGCACAACGGCTTACGGCGGAAGCAATGATCAGGGTGTTCTGTATTGCCTGACGACCGGTGGAGATCTGTATAAGGAGCTCTACGCGTTCACGGGCAGGAGCGGGATGGGGCAGTTCTTCGCGAACAGCCTCACGCTGGCTCCAGATCATAGCTTCTACAGCACGAGTGTGTATCTACCGACAAACACGCCGTACAACTTCTTCAACCTGAGCGTGCCAGTGCGTCCTGATATTCTGACGATCTTTACCACGAACCAGAACGTATCCGTAACGTTCTTCTCAGCGCCCAACCAGACGTATCAGCTCACCGGCGCCTTCACAAACCTGCCGGTATTCACCAACATCGGATCGTCGGACACAGCCAGCGGCGCGCTCACGATGATAAGCGATTCGGTACCGCAGCCGATGCAGTTGTATGCAGTGAGAGATGTGAATCTTTCAGCCGGCCTGCAGGAAATGGTCAACCGGACTGACAATCCCCCGCCCCGTCCGAGCATCTCCGGCGACTGGAGCGGATTCCCGGTCATGCCGATCCCGCCGGGTTGTACGAACTGTCCGCCAAACACGAATGGCATCAATCCTTCCCTGAGTACGAGATGATCTGCTCGAGCAACTGATCCAGCTCTTTTTTCACACCCGTCGGCTTCGGTCGGCGGGTTTTTTAGTTGTGCTCCCAGCACCCAGTAGGTGATTCTACTGAATCAGGAATCTCCCTCACCTCTCGTTCGCTACCCGCTCACTCGGGCTGGGCACCGCCTCGCCATCGCGTCGAGCACGACGCGATATGGCTCCGGCGTTCGATTCCAATACGCAAGGCACGGAGGTGCCTTGCTCGTGGCAATCGCCTGTTGTGCTCCCAGCAGGAATCGAACCTGCACCGCGAGCTTCGGAGGCCCGCGTTCTATCCATTAAACTATAGGAGCAAGTGAGCTTGATTGCGAATGCTCGCATTCGCTATTCAAGCGAACGCAGCTTCTATATCGAGCGAAGCGAAGATATAGGAGCGGACTCGATCAAAGGACTCGGCTTCGCCTCTCGCCTCACCAGTTCGGCTCGGGCTAGCCACCGCCTCGCGGCCTCGCCTGCTGGCTCGGCATCGCTCCGGCGTTCGAGTCCTAGACGCAAGGCACGAAGGTGCCTTGCTCGTGGTAATCGTTCGTTTGTGCGCAGGAGAGGACTCGAACCTCCATGCCCTAATGGGCGCTACCACCTCAAGGTAGTGCGTCTACCAATTTCGCCACCTGCGCGTGTGATGTGCTGTGCATGCCACTATAGCCAAGAACGCGACTAATTTCAACCTTTTGATGCTATACTGGACACATGTTAACCATAATCGCAATCATCCTGATCGTGCTCTGGCTCCTGGGAATAGTCACGGCCTTCACCCTCGGCGGATTCATCCATATCCTCCTCGTCATCGCGGTCATCATGATATTGATACGCGTGATCCGTGGTCGAAAAGTTCTCTAAGAAGAGCCCAGTCTCCATGAGAGCCGGTCTTTGATCTTGTCCACCAGATCGGTGATCGACCAGTTGGATTTAACCAGGTAATACGCCGGGTCATTTTCCGCGATAGCGCGATTGATGCGATCATCGTCTGCGCTCAGATTCGTAAGCAGGATGACGGGCACGCTTTTGCCCCACTCATTCTGGCGCAGTTTTTTCATCATCGTTATGCCGTCCATCACGGGCATGACGATATCGAGCAGGATCAGATCGGGAAGTTCACGCAAAGCCAGGGCTAGCCCTTCCTGACCGTTCTTTGATTCGACGACTGCAAAGCCCTCGAGACGGAGCTTATCGCGGAGGACATCCCTGAGAAGGGCGTCATCTTCGACTGTTTGGATAATAGGCACCTTTCTGACTTTTTTTGGTATGTTGATCATAGTATTGGAAATGTTACGAAAAAATCGGTGCCTTTATTCTCTTCGGACTCGAACCATATCTTCCCTCCGGAGCTCTCGACGATCGACTTCGCTATATAAAGGCCGAGCCCCGTCCCGTCCGAATCCTTATCTCTGACATTATCCGCCCGGAACAATTTGGTGAATATCTGGCTTTGCTGGTCTTTCGGTATGCCGTAGCCTGTATCGGATACCTGGATGCCGATGCTCTTTTTGTCATCGAGAAAGATCGAGAGCTCGATCTTCCCACCCGGTGGCGTATAGGCCACGGCATTAGAGAGGAGGTTCTGGAGGACCATCCGAAACAGCTTCGGATCAGTCGAGAATGTCGGGACATTGTCGCCAAATCTTTGGCTGACGATGAGCTTTTTCTTTTCGATGTTCGGCTTCTGCTCGTCGAGGACGCTTCGCGCGAGCGCGATGATATTGGTCGGCTTCGGCTCGATACGGAATGTCCCAAGCTCGATGCGGGAGACATCCAGGAGGGTATTCACGAGCTCGATCATGCGCTTGTTGCCCTGATATACCTTCTCGAGATATCTCTTCTGGTCAGGAACGACCTGGCCGACGTCGCCTTTGAGGATCATCTCGGTATACCAGCTGATGGTGGTCAAGGGCGTCCGGAGCTGATGGCTGGCCAGCGAGACGAATTCGCTTTTGGCCTTGTCCACTTCCTTCTCCTTGGTGATATCCCGAAAGACTTCGATCGCACCGACGATCTTATCCTCCAGCATCACGCGGGACAGGCTCATGGAGACAGGAAACCTTGTCCCGTCTTTGCGGACATAATAAAGCCCCGACACATTCCTGGCTTCGGATCGGATCGGCCTGTCCATCCCCTTTTTATCGCTGAGACGCATGGTCATGGGACGGACCTGTTCAGACATCCGTGTCCCTTTTTCGTCCTCGATCGGAATGAAATCGGAGATGGCTTTTCCGACCATATCCGAGCTTCTCCAGCCCAGCATGTCCTCCGCGGCCTGATTCACGAACGTGACCTTCCCGGTGAGATCGACGATGATCACGCCATCGCCGATGCTGGCGAGCATGGCCTCGTCTTTGGCCTTAGCATGAGCGAGCGCCTCTTTGTCGTTCTGGAGGTCCTCAAGGACATTCCGGGCAGCTATCTTCGCATCTTCGAGGTCTTTTTCCGTCTGCTTTCGGTCGGTGATGTCTTGCAATATGACCGTGAAGTAATGCCTGCGCGGACTGTATACAGAGACTAAGAACCACCGGGAAAGCCGTCTGACATAGGCTTCCAGGCGTTCGGGTCGGCCCGTCTCTGAGACGCGTACATACGCGGCGAACATCTCGGGGTTCAATTCCCTGAATTTTGGGACGACATCGCTCGCCTTCTTGCCCATGACACCTTTGAGCCCTGTGAGCTTTTCATAATTCTTATTGACCTCGATTAAGATGAAGTCGGCCGGATTCTCATCGTCGTCAAACATCATCTGGCAGTAAGCCAGTCCGTCGAGCATATCCTCAAACAGCGACTTATAGAGAGATCCGAGGGCGCGATGTCTCATTATGAACGCGCTTTTTTATGATTGCCGTTGCCATTCTTGGAGCCATTTCCGTTTTTGCTTCCGTTACCGTTTTTAGCACCATTGCCGTTGCCGTTCTTGACTAGTCTTTTCAGGAGTTCGACTTCTCTTTTGAGTTCGACCATCTTCAATTCCCGCCCGATCATAGTCTTGTTGAGGGATTCCAATTCCTGGACGCGGACCTCGAGCTCAGCGGTCCTCCGTGAGACTTCGATCGTGAGCTCCTTGGTATAGGCCTTCATCTTGTCCTCGAGAAGTTTCTGCTTGGTGATGTCTTCCATTGCCAGGAGCATGATGGGTTTTTGCTCGCCATGGGAGTAGATGCGGCGCGCATTCAGCATCATGATCTTATACCCTATCTTAGGGAATGTATGCTCGACTTTGAAGTCTTCGAAAAAGCTGTTCTTGGGAAGGATGTCCTCCAACAGGATCTTCAGTTTTGAGATATTCCATTGTCCGTTGCCAAGGCTGTAAACGAGCTGGCCTTCGGTCTCTTTCTGAGTCACCATGAAAACGCTATAGAATGTCTTGTTCGCCGAAATGACCCTCAGATCCTTGTCCAGGATGAGGAAAGGCTCCCGCAGCGTATCCACGACCGTGCGTATGTAAGTCCAGGCGACATCCCATAGCTCATCTGCTTTTACCTGGTCTTTTTTTGATATTTTTTTCATATATTTCATGTAAGCCTATGCTGCCTGGAGCGCTAGTACATCTTCGACCTTCTCTACGACATCATGGATCTTCCAATCTGACTTGATCAGGTAATTCATCGGCTTGTGCGTGATCATATCGTCCACGAGCTGTTCGTTGGTGGCGCTCACATTCGTGAGGATGATGACGGGCACATGCGCTCCCCAGGCATCTTTGCGGATCATCTTGAGCGCGGTCATGCCGTCCATCTCGGGCATGATGAGGTCGAGGAGGATCATGTCCGGATGCTCCGTAAGCGCGAGATCCACGCCTTCCTTGCCGTTCTTGGCCTCGAGGGGCAGGAAGCGCTTGGTGCGGAGGACGTCGGCGATGGCATCGCGTATGTTCTCTTCATCTTCCACGATCAATATTGTTTTTTGCGGTTTCATGGTGTTAGTAATGATGTTGATAAATTCATGCGCTTGTTGTGTCTTTTCGAAACGAAAAGCTGACTTTTTTTCCGAGGAATCTCTCATACTCGGATACGAGAGCGGCGATGACTTTCCCTGGAGGCTCTGTCAGAGCGAGCACCCTGCCTGTTTCCGGGTCGATCGTGAGGCCGGCCGTGCGCGATGCGATGACAAGGGCATCATCACCGACACGCTGGCGCATCTGCATGATCGTATCGCTCAATATCTCGTAAAAAGTCCTTCTATCTTTGGAAATACCAGAATAGTCAAATGGAGTGAATCTCGCCTTACGCCGACGTTCGACAAGGATATAACTCAATAATAACACACAAATAGTTATGATGGAGGAAGCTCCTCCATACAGGAGGAAGTCGCTTTGGAAAAGTCCCAGAATCTTCCTTTCGACTCTGAAAGAGAAGCGTGAGATAGCAGGAGTAAGCTGGCCTGCATACGTAACAGATGTGAGGGCAGTATATGTGCCGGGAGCTGTATCAAAGGGTATCTGAACGGACTTAATGAAGCTCGCTGTCGTCTCTACTGCGACAGTCTCGCTGGTCGAGGATATCTCGCGCCCCGTGGCATCCAAGATCGAGTATGCGATGAGCGCATCGACCCTCATCCCTCCGCCGAAATTCGACAGCTTGAGCGATATCGGCAAAAGATCCCCCGGGGCTACCCGTGACGCGCTCTCGGAACTGCCTGCATCGACCCGGGCATTCTGCTGATCTTTGGATGCGGCTATTTGGCCATACGCAGGTTGAGCATATATTATGGCGAACAGCATCAAGATCGATCCCATCATCGCAGCACGCGCGCCTATCCATATGCCATTATTGAACGACTTCATATCAGTGATCATTTCCATTATACCTCTTTATCGCATACGTCTTGATCCGTCGGATGACAAGGAGTGCAAGCGCCGAGACGGTTATCTCGAGGACGGTCATAAGGGTGATAGACGAGACCGGATTATGCTGTGCCGATTGGATCGGTTCTGAACTGACATCGAAGAGCGGAGGGTTGCTTTCCACTTTCAAAGGCTTAGCGGATGGAGATTGTATGGCTGGAAGGGACCCTGTTTCGGGAAGACGGGGGGTTACGGCAGCGTTAGGATTCACCGGAGACAGATATATGAAGCCGCCGCTTCTGTTCGTGCTATTACCGGATGACATGATCGGATTGGGCGGTATAGGAATGATCGGAGGAGCAACAATAGGAAGGGTCGTCGCTGATAGGATGACACCCGTTGAAGTCCCCGCTGAGTTCACGGTGTAAGCCCTGAAATAATATATGGTATTTGGGGTGAGACCGGTCAAACCCTCCAGGAATGAGGCCATACCGGTCTGAGCGCCCAACGTCGAGGTAGCGATCGTGGTTCCAAGGTCCGCCACGGTGCCGTATGCGAAGCCAGACTCTATGGCATCAGCCCTGCCATTGTCCGTGATGGAAGCATTCAGTGTCAGAGCCGATGTGGAGATCGACGAAGCGGCGGAAGTGATGACAGTAGCTATAACCGAAGGCGCTGACGGACCGTATATCCACAACTGCGTGCCATTTACTCCATCGTCAGCCGTAAAAAACAGGGTATTATTTATTTTGGTCAAACTGCTGACGCTGTCGTCCCCGCCGGGATTCAGATCTGCGACCGCCACCGTGCCGCTTTCGGTGCCATCAGTTTGCCAAAGCTGATATTTATTGCCACCGCCTTTTCCGCCTGAAACATTCGTCGCGTCAAAATATGTTTTTCCGTACATGTCGGTAAAACCGGCCGGCCAAGAATCACCGCCATCCGGATTTATATCCTTGACCATCACTGTGCCGCTCGCCGTGCCGTCGCTCTTCCAGAGTTCAGTGCCATGCGAGCCGTCAGTAGCATCGAAATAAACCGTCCCTCCGCCATTATTAAAAAACTGGGCAGGATTCGAATCGCCGACGCCCGGATTTATATCCATGATCATCACGGTGCTGCTCGCCGTGCCGTCGCTTTTCCAAGGTTCTACGCCGTGCGAGCCGTCAGTAGCGGAAAAATAAAGCACGCCGCCGATATCGGCAAAATTTCCAGGGTAAGAAGAATCACCGCCGGGATCTATGTCTTTTACTATGACCGTGCCGAGACCGGTCCCGTCAGTCTTGCCGAGCTCCACGCCTATATTTCCGCCAAAATTATTAGCGGTAAAATACAGAGTATCTCCGGCACAAAATAGATTATTGGGCGACGACATCGCCGGTATCGTCGTGCTAGCCGTACCATCCGACGTCCCGTCCGTATGCCAGATTGTCGATCCGGTGCCATCTGTGGCGATGAAAAAGAGCGTGCTCTTGCAGTATGTCAGATACTGCGGCGATGAATCGCCGCTCGGATTTATATCTACGATCATCACCGTGCCTGTCGCGGTGCCATCAGATTTCCAGAGTTCTGTTCCACGAGTTCCGTCAGTAGCAGAAAAATAAAGTGTTCCATTAACATCGGTCAGATTGCCTGGATTAGAATCTCCGACGCCCGGATTTATATCCATGATCATGACCGTGCTGCTCGCCGTGCCGTCGCTCTTCCAGAGCTCAGTGCCGTGAGTGCCGTCAGTGGCGGAAAAATAAAGCGTGCCGCCGATATCGGTTAAGCCGTTCGGATTGGAATCACCGACGCCCGGATTGATATCTTTGACGATCACCGTGCTGCTCGCCGTGCCGTCGCTCTTCCAGAGCTCAGTGCCGTTGATGCTATCGTAGTCGGTAAAAAACAAAACGCTACCAGCTTTTGTTAGATTCGTCGCCTGTAATCCGCAACAGCCTCCGCCAGTGATCCCCAGCATGTCGGGACCAACAGCAGCGCGGGCCGAAGGCGTTCCTAGATAAGCAGCGGACATGACTACGGAAATAATTCCGACAAAGACAAAACGTATAATTTTTTTAATAATCATTTCCACGAATAATCTATATTGCCAGGCAGACAACGTGCGTACTAGCGCCACTTAGCGAACCTGAATCTTGCAAAGGCTATGGAGCCTTCATCAAACCGACCCCCGCAGTCCATCCGGTCAGACCCGCACTATATCGTATCTGCCACCAGATATGGCCATTTTTTGATTCAGGCACTCCGAGGACAGAGCCTGTGGCGCCTTTAGGCTCCAAAGCCACGATGTCTCCTCCTAGACCCGCCGTTCTCCGTACATTCATTCCCCGGATGGTCGTGACCTGATCGCCAGCTTTATACTGCGCCGAACCACGCACTGATCGTACGGAGCCTGTATTCGGCAATCCCGGAGCAGAGACGAGAACCGTAGCGAATGCGTAGCCGAGAGTCGTAAAGCCGTTCGCTCCGCCGCGCGCCGTGGCCACATTCCTTGTCGGAATCGATATATTCATTCGGCAGGTATATATCCATACCTCTCCCGGATCGAGCAAACCGTTGTCATTGGAGTCGCCGGATATGAAAGAAACCGGGAGACATTTATCGTCAATGATGGCCACGTCGTGCATAGCGACAAAGCCAGGATTCGTGACAGTGTAGGTGTATGTGACCGGGCCGCCGCCGGACGGTAATGGAGTCAAGCGGTCGGGCACTTTGATTATGTTGATGAGAGGAGGAAGGAGGCCGGTATTGGGAAGACCCGGCACTCCGCCGACCGCGACCGTGGAAATGGCGGTTGCGATGGCAGGCAAATGGGCGGCGTTGTCGCTATAGCCAGTGACGACCGCTGTATTAGTGGTCGTCGTCGAGAGGGCCGTCGTGCAACTGTATTTCCAGCCCTCAGACGCATCGAGTTTGCCGTCGCCGTTGATATCCCCGGAAACATACCCTACTGGACCGCACTTGTCATCGATGACTTTTACGTCGACCAATGTCTGCTGTTCGGATACATTCCTGACGGTATAACCATATGTGACAGAGCCAGGCCCTGTAGGCAGAGCGAAAGGCGTAGGAATGCCGATGATGCTGATGACAGGGGCGGCCAAGGATGCATAATAGCCTTCTCCCCCGCCGCCCACTACGGATGCCTGGGCTTGAGGCTGTACAGGGACAGGTCCAGGGATATCGGTATTAACGATAGTACAGATCTTATCGTCTCCCGGAGCGAGCGTCACGCTGCCGCTGGTACAATCCGTGCCGAAGCTCTGCACATATCCGGAATGGGCATCTTCGCTTATGGCATATGTGCCGGCCGCGAGCGTATATAAAGGTCCCGGCGCAGATTTTCCAGCCTGCGGGCTTCCTGCGACATCCGAGCTGGAAGTGGCGCTTTTTATGTGCACGGCGAAGTCGGATGAAGACGCCGTGCCGCCATTGCCGTTGACCACGAGCTTGATGACGTGGAGAGTCGCAGGAGCTGGCGGCACCAGCACATCAAAATCATACACGGAGGCGACGCCGTTCACACCGATGCTGAAGGAGTCGACGCTGCCTACAAATCCGCCCACCCACCCGCCCCCGGCCTTGAACTGCACTGCTCCGGTATTCGGCCCGGCAGAACGGACCCCTGCATTGGGAAAGTCAGCAAGGACTTCCGACCAGGTGCACGCGTTGCTCATCGGGCACATAGTGTTCCCGGGCGCGCCGCTGAACCACCAGTTGCCCGCAGAGGCGTTGTCAAGGGGGTTCCATGTCTGCCATACCCCGGTAGAGACGGTATGGGTATAATACGGCTCGTAGACGAGCCTCCCCTGCCAGGACGTATTGGCATCGGTCACATCGGTATCGATATCGAGCTGTAGAGATGGGGCCAAAGCGCTCCCCCCGGAAACGCGGTATGTGCTGTATCCGAGCGAGGTGATCGCGTCGAGCCGTGTGCCGGCAAAGGCGAATGTGCCGAAGATCTCTCCGCCCGTGCCATCGACAGTGAATTGTGCGCTGCCTATGCCCAAAGGGGGCGTCGACGGGCCGGATACGAACGTGCCTGAACCGGTGGGTGTTTCCTGAAAGAATCCCCAGCCGTTCGGATTATTTGGCGTAATGACGACTGTACCGGCTGCATACGCCCGCTGACTGACCAGAGCCGTCATAAGAAAGAGGCTGATCCCTATCGAACGTCGAAACATGTACATGGATTCCTTCATGATAAGAATGTTCTGTTATACCTTTTATCGGCGGATGATTTTGAAGATAACGAAGCCTATCAAAACAATGAGGAGAGAGGTTATCAGGCCGTCCAACGGCGTAGCATACCCATCTTCCGCCAACTGAACGAAGACCGAGGGCAAGGCTGGCGAGACGGATGGATTTTCCACAGCGCTTGAAGAGGCTGCTCCTTCAGATCCAGTATTGGGAAGGACGGGATTTCCGTTAAGCTCCGCATTGAGCTTGGCCATCGTAAGCGGCCCGAAAGCACCGACCGCTGGCAAGCCTTCGCTCGCTTGATACCTGGCGACTGCGGACTTGGTCAATGCACCAAAGAAACCGTTAGCCGTTCCCGATGGAAGCTCAAGCAAGCCTCGTTGTTCGAGGACTGTTTGGAGCATCACTACATCCGCGCCTGAAGCTCCGATGGCGAGAGGCCGAGAGAATCTGGTAGCGCCTGCGGACTTGCCCGCAACCGTGACGGCTGAAACTGAAGCGGTGGGAGCGGGGCCTTCTTCGGGAATGGCGTCGGCAAATATGACGAGCCGTTGGGGATAATTGCCGTTGATCTGATTCCATATTCCCTCGCAGGTGATGAGGTTCAGATGTGCCAGACCATCGCTCGAGGTAAAAACAGGGGCTGCATCGGCATTGCGATCGAATGATTTGGTCGACCTGACTATGAATGCGAGGGTGTCGCCTTTGTCATCGATGATATATATCTTGTCGCCTACCTTCAGCTTGTCCAGATTATAGAAAACGAACGGGACTCCGTTACTGATGCCGAAATGCCCTCCGATGACCGCGCTCCCGACTTGACCGGGATGAGGGCCTAGGGCGAACCAGGCGACATTGACAGAATTGGCTGGTACGTCCATCCTCCCATCAGGCGTGATGAGAGCATCTTCGATGGCTGAATCCACTGCGATCACCGGGATCTGCAAACGCACTGGGAGACCCTGGGGTATGCCTCCTGGGTCGCGGATGTCGGAATATGCGAGATCTCCGCCCGCAGCCGAGCCTGTCGACGGGAACTTGGTTGCCGATGCCGGGAATTGCCAACCGAATAATTTGTCTGCTATGGCTACGCTGACAGCCTTACCCTGATTGGATCGATAGCTGTGCAGAAGATAGTCTCCGACTCCCATGGCTATGGCGAAAAGGCTTCCGATCATCACTACCTGTACTATGGTCTTTTTCTTCATGATTTTTTGCCTCTTCTCAAAAAGAAGAAGATGCTGAGCAGTACGAGGATGCCCGCGAGCACCTCCCACAGCACCGCCTTCAAACTGGGACTGCTGCCAGTTTCCGGAAAGCTCGGACTGGATGAGGCGATGGCGACTTTGACGGTAAGAGAGAAGCTGTCTGTCGCTCGTAAACCGTTGGCGGTCGCCATGACGCTGGCTGTATTCGTCGTCGTCTCCTTGAGGATCGTCGTGCATGTATATATCCAGACTTCGTTCACATCCAAAAGGCCGTTGCCGTTCGTATCCCCGAGCTTGCCGGACATAGAGGCGCATTTGTCGTCGACAACGATCACGCCGCTCAAGGGCGTCGAGCCCGGATTATTCACTCTGTAGGTAAACGTGATAGGCCCTCCTTCGGCAGGCAAGGACAGCGGGTAGGCGACTTTGGTGATATTGACTATGCTCACCAGCGGGGCTGGATCCTTGCGGCCGACGACCACTGTGGCATACGCTTTATGCACCGCTTGTATGCCATTAGCGACGCCTGTAGCCATGGCGATGCTCTGCGTAGTAGTAGAGATCTTCGTGGTGCAGCTATATCTCCACGTCTCGTCGTAATCAAGGTGGCCATCTCCATTGTCATCGCCCTCGACGAATGCGACCGGGTTGCAGATATCATCCGTGACACGCACGTCTGACAGAGGCAGATCCTGGACCAAGGACTTGACCGCATAGTGGTATGTCACATTGCCTGCGCCGCTCGGCAGAGCCAATGGGTCTGGCACGGACGTGATTCCTATCAAGGGGACATATAGCACGCTCTGGCTCGTTTGTGCGGCTGCGCTCTTCACGCCGTATCCACATGCAGTTATCACGATGAGTATGAAGATAGATTTTTTCATGGCGCTTATTCTTTATCCGTAAATACGATGAGACGGTAGGAATAACTCTTCAGGGCCTTATTCCAGATGCCGCCGCAAGTGATGAGGTTCAGATGCGCTTTCCCGTCGCTCGAAACGAACACACCGGAGGCGTCATCATGCTCGCCATATGTCCGAACCCCGCTGACGATGAACGTCGTAGTCCCCGTCGCGTCCCGGATATATATCCGATCCCCTCTCCTCATGGCGTTCAGGTGATCGAACACGGCCGATATGCCGTTCTTCCAGCCATAGTGCCCGGCGATGACGGCACTGCCGCTCTCTCCGGGACGCGGTCCGAGATCGAACCAGGCTGCATCTGCAGGACCGGCTGGAACTCCCATAGCTCCGGCAGGCGTAAGGCCAACCGACTCTAGGGCCGCATCGACATGGATCTTGGGGATGACCAGGCGGAACAGTGTCCGATCGCCTTCGAGCTGGACTGCCTGGGCATACGAATACGGAGCAGGCAGGACAAAGATCAAAATGAGGGCTGCGACCGAAGCGGCCATGAATTCGATGCTCATGTAGGCGAGGGACATCATTTGGGCGGCATCTCGCCGATAGCTTCGTCTGCCGTGTTCGCATCGGCATCTGCTTTTGTAGCCTCTACGAGACCAGGAAGATGGTTGGCAGGCGCATAGACGGTATAGATCTTAAGAGGGACTGTGCCCGTATTCCAGAAATTATGGTCGGTGCCCGGCACTACCACTACGACGTCTCCGGGACCGATCGAGAACTGTCGGCCATCGAGCACGCCCTTGCCTGTTCCCGAAAGAAAGAAAAGGGTCTGTTCGGTGTATTTATGCGTCTCTTCTCCGACTTCGCCGCCAGGCGGAATGCTCATGACGACGAGCTGGCTGTTCTTTCCAGTGAACAATACCCGGCGATAATCGGCATTGTCCTGGGTTTGCTTGATTATGTTGTCCTGATAGCTCATTTTTTGTGAAGGTTGACTCTCGACTGATCGGCCAGAGACGATGAACATTAACGCGAATCCGGCGACCACGATGCACGCGAGGAGCAATGACCACTTCCATGAGATCTTCGGCATAGCTTTAGCGCTTAGTCTTACGCTGCGCGCCTTTCCATTCGCCTTTGATCTTCTTGGTAAAAGCTCCCACTTCTCGGGCATGTTTCTCGTAATTCTTGCCGACAGCCGCCACTCCGGCGCTGATCCTTTTGACTCTGCTTGAGAGCGTCTGCTTTTTATTTTTTTTCATGAGAGTTACCGCGAGCTTCCCTCTTCGGGCGGAAAGCCTGTGTTAGGGAGACTGGGGCTGGAGACGAGCACCGTAGCGAATGCATAGCCGAGCGCCGTGAAGCCGTTCGCCGAACCGCGTGCCGTGGCGATATTCCTGGTCGAGACTGAGATATTCATCCTGCAGGTGAATAGCCATGATTCGCCGGGATCGAGCATTCCGTTGGCATTGCTGTCGCCGGAAGGCCCTGAAATCGCTTTGCACACGTCGTCGATCACCGTCACCGCATGCAGAGGGACCACTCCAGGATTTGTCACAGTGTAGGTATAGGTGACCGGGCCGCCGCCAAATGGGAACGGGGTCAGCTGGCTCGGAACTTTGACGATATTGATGAGCGGAGGAGGAAGGAGGCCGGTATTAGGAAGGCCCGGCACTCCGCCGACGGCGACCGTGGCGATCGCGGTAGCTATGGCTGCTTGATGGTACGGATCATCGCTGTAGCCGACTGCGACTGCAGTATTGGTCGTAGTAGTCGAAAGCTTCGCGGTACAGCTATATTTCCAATATTCGGTCAGATCGAGCTTGCCATCGCTGTTCAGATCGCCTGAAACCAGCGACACCGGGCCGCATTTGTCATCCGTCACCGTAACATTCACCAACGCCTGCTGTCGGGAGACATTCCAGACGGTGTAATTGTATGTGACCGATCCGCCTCCCTTCGGCAAGGCCAGCGGGCTCGGGACCTTGGTGATGCCGATAAGAGGTACGGCTCTGCCTGCACCGCCTATGCCGCTATTGCTCACGGTTATGAGCGGCGCCGGGGGCGGGATATCAGTATTGATGACCGTGCAGATCTTATCGTCTCCCGGAGCGAGCGTCACGCTGCCGCTGGTACAATCCGTGCCGAAGCTCTGCACATATCCGGAATGGGCATCTTCGCTTATGGCATATGTGCCGGCCGCGAGCGTATATGTCCTTCCGAGCGCTGGAGTCCCGGTCGCCGGGCTGCCCGAGACGTCAGTCCCGGAAAGCTTCACATGCAGCATGAAGTCTGATGAAGACGCCATGCCGCCATTGCCGTTGACCACGAGCTTGATGAGGTGGAGAGTCGCAGGAGCTGGCGGTGCGCCGCAGCTCGGAGCGGTGATCGTATCAGCATTGGTAGTCACCGTTCCTCCGAAGGAAAGCGCCCTTCCTGTCCATACTATCGTGCTGCCTATGCTGATGCCTGATGCATCGATGTCTGTTCCGATGAATGTCGAATTCGCGCCCAAAGTCGTAGCCGCACCCGGTGTCCAGAACACATCACAGGCTGAAGCGCCGCCAGCCAGAGAAACTGCTGAGTTTGCCACCGTAGTGAGCGCGCCGGTCATTCTAAATGTATATGTGCCCGAGCCGGAAAGCGTGATGCCTCCGGTGCCTACAGAAGCGGCTCCGACGACACAATATGTCCCGGGTACCAGCGGCTGAGGCAAGAGGCTCAGATCGGTGTCGGAACCGAAATTGAAATCGCATGACTGGGCATTCAGAGAGCTCAAGGCACTGCCCTGATTCGTGCCCGCCAGACTATACGCACCATCAGCCACATGGGTGGATCCGCTGACCGTCGGGGTTACCCCGGGGCCAGTCGTATACCCGAGATCGCCGTTGATCGTAGTCGTTGCGACATTGGTATAAGTGCTGGCAAGAACAGCAAAATTATCAGCCGGAGGGAAGGCTCCAGCCGCTGCAGCTGCTTGCGAACCATACAGCGGCGCGGCACTACCCACTGATCCCGTCCCTCGGGCTGTGAATCCGACAATGAGCGCGATAAAACCGATCCCGAGACAGACGGCCAGTACGATCAGCAGCAGATTCTTGTTTGGCTTTTCCATTCTTTTTATCTAGGCTAATAATGCGCGCTTATATAGCTCCTCGTCATCGGTCCAAAGTTGCCGAGAGCAGGGCTGATCCCCGCCTGCGCCTGGAATTCCGCCAGCGCTGCGCGAGTAAGGGCGCCGAAGTATGCAGTCGCGCCCGTTGCCGCCAGAGACCGAGCCGCCTGACCTGTATTCTGCGAGATCAGGAACTGCTGAAGGAGCATCACATGATCATTCCTGCTCCCCTCCCTCAAATCGACAGTGATCATCTTTACCTGCTGGCTGAGAGAAGCTGACGGCGCGGCCGAAACAAGCAGATTCCCCGACGCATCGCGGGCAGGCATCGACTGTCCTGCTTGATAATATGTGAGCCCGGCAGAAGATTGAGCAACCGGAGCCGCAGTATTCGAAGGCGTCGCCGCAGCTGGTATATAGACTTGGGCAGGGGTGTATACAGGGGTATTGTAGGTGACACTGGTCATCCCAGTGTATGGCACAGCGACGGAATTCGAATCTAGGGTGACGGCAGCCTGAGCCAGCGCTCTTCCATTCAACTGTGCGCTCGTATTCATAACGACCGTCGTCTGATCCAATATATTCCCGCTAAAGGCCGCTCCAGTGCCTATGGTAGTCTGGCCGGCAACGGCCCAAAAGACATTTCCCGGTTGGGCGCCGCTAGACAGTATGACCTTTGCAGCCGAACTCACCGTCAGATTCCCGGCTATCTGGAATATCCAGACATCGCCGGCTCCGCCGGAAAGGGTGACGTTCGTCGGGATCGTCACGTTGGTTCCCCATCTGTAGACGCCGGGCGCAAGCGTCAATCCCCCGATGTTGCCGGCGCCCAATTCGGTGGTACCTGCCGGACGGCCGGCGGCGTCAGTATAGGCATTCTGCATATCGAGAACCGCCGTGGTCAGATTGGCGGGCGTCGGATTCGCATAATCCGGCGCGTATATCTTTCCGGATACGAGAGCCGACGTCGAAAAGGCGCCGGCAGAAGGGAGCGTCAGCGCGAATCCGGTTATGTAGCTGGCTGCTGCCGGACTGAGTCCGACATCGCCGATGACTATAGTAGATCCGGTGCTCGAGACCCCGGTCTTCGCCAAAATCGCAAAATTACCTGCAGCCCCAAGATTGACCGCTGCAGGGCCGGCCGCGAGCGCAACAATAGGTGCGATCCCCCCGAACACACAAATGACGAGCGTCAGTGCCCGGAGTTTGCTGAAGTTCTTCATATTTCTTCAATAATTATTGTAAGCGCGCTTTTTTAAAGCTAGAGCAAGTATACGCTGTTTGTTACGAATTTGTAACATTCATCTTTGTGGATAACTCAAAAGGCGCCGTCACATAGATGGAATGGCGCCTTATCCTGCGAAGTCCTCATGCATCCCCCGTATTACAGAGTCAGGTCTTTTCGCATTTTTTGGGTGATGTTCTCCAAATACCAATTAAGGACCACGCCCGCTTTTATTCCGAGAGCGTCTGCGATCTTTGAAATGTTCTTTTTTCCGGGCAACCGTTGGCCGTTCTCGATAAGAGTGACGTGGCTGCGAGAGATCCCGCAGGCTTTGGCGACAGCTTCGGCAGTCAGCCCTTGGCTTTCACGCTCCTTGCGGAGCTGTTCTCCGAATGATTTTCCTGCAGCAGTCATGGTTTTGAGTCTGAATTCGTGCGCGAAAAACGGACCGATCGGCCCGTCAGATTATTTCTGTGTTCCACCTTTTGACTCTTCTGCCTTGGGAGTCTCGGCGACAGCTGCCGGTTCCTCTTCGTACTTGGCGTCCATGATGCGGCGCATCTGTTTCCTGATCTCCTTGGTAGCCTTCTCGCGGATGAAGTAGAGCTTGGCGCGGCGGACCTTGGCGCGGCGGACCATCTCGACTTCGTCGATCATGGGAGAAAACAACGGGAAGATGCGCTCGACGCCGACACCGTCGACGACTTTACGGACGGTGAACATGGCTCCGGCTTCCTTGCCATGCTTCCTCGAGAGAACGAGCCCCTCGAAGGCCTGGAGGCGGAATTTGCCCGCTGCTTCTTCGATCTTCTGCCAGACGCGGACGGTGTCGCCAGGACGGATGTCCAGCTTCTTGCGGAAGTCGACGTTGATGGGGCTGATTACCTTAGTTGCCATAGTGGGAGTACCTTATCATATAGGGATAAAAGATTCAAGATTCAGGCTCTCTTAGAGCTTGATATTGAGTATTTTGGCCGCTTCCAGGAAGTCTTGGGGTACAGGAGCTATTACCTTCACCTGCTTCCCTTTCAAGTCGGCGAATTCGATGCTGTTAGCATGGAGCGCCGTGCGTTCGAAACCGAGCGCCTTGGGCTTTCCTGCCGCATAGAGCGGGTCCGAAACTACGGGATGCTGGATGGCCAAGAAATGGACGCGGATCTGATGGGTGCGGCCGGTCTTGGGCTGGGCCTCGAGCAGAGTGAACTTCTCCATACCAGACGGATTATTTGAAGCAGGAATCTCAACTGAACCGGTGCCGATACGCGTCCAATACGTCTCCGCATCGCGCATCTCGCCGCGCATGCCGCGCTGAGCAGACCAACGGCGGAAATCTTTGCCTGATCGTCCGATCGGACGGTTGATGGTGCCGAATTCCTCGGTGAGCTCGCCCCAGACGAAGGCCAGATATTTTTTCTGGATCGTACGGTCTTTGAACTGCTGTTTCAATGATTCATGCCCTGCCGAAGTGCGTGCTATAAGGAGAGCGCCAGAGGTCTCGCGGTCGAGGCGATGCACGATGCCAGGACGCTGGATGACAGTGCCATCAGGAGTCAGGATAGTCTCTCCTACCATGGCTGCTTCAGGATACTTTTTGAGCACCCAGTCAGTAAGAAAAGGCCCTTCCGATCGGCCGTCTGCATGCACCATAAGGCCCGCCGGCTTGTAGATGACGGCGCAATCTGTGTCCTCATAGAGGACTTTGACCTGATCCAGGATTTCATTGCTCATGGGATGAATATACGCTACATTAGGCACAAGGTACAAGTAGCAAGGTGAAAGTACGCACGTCTTCAACTTTCACCTTGTACCTTGCTCCTATTCATGCGCGATTAGCTCAGTTGGTAGAGCAATCCCTTTACACGGGAAAGGTCGCAGGTTCAAGTCCTGCATCGCGCACCATTTAAGACTTTCGTGATTTTGGAGATTACCCGAGGGAGAGCCGATACAGGGCGACATCCTCACGGAAGCCAATAAAGACGGGATTAAATCGTATTTTTTGCCGACGGAAAATGAAACCGTTTTGCGCGAAATAAGGCGGTTCGTTCCAAATTTTTGAACCAGTCCTGAAATTTCAGGCAGGTTGTTTTCAGGTTGGGGTTTCCCCAATGTTTCCAATGAGTTCACGAACCTCTTGGCAGGTTCGACCCATGAATTTTCGCCTGTGCGGTTCAAGTGCTGCCGCTCCTGCTTTAAGCGGGTCTTTTCGACAAGCAATTCCTCCTTGGCGACGCGGTAGCTGTCCTCATCGATCAACTCGTCCAGAAGATGTCGGGTGAGCTTGCGGAGCTTTTCTTCGATGGGCAGCAAGGCTTCGGTCATCTTGTGGATGCCTTGGGACTTCGTGTCCCGTTCGCTCTCAGCCATTGATTCAATGAGATTTACAATCTCCTTTGCCTCTGCTGGCAGAAGCGCGAACGGGCGCAGCTTGTCCAGGCATTGCAAAGTCAGGTGCTCCTCGCGCAGATACGGTTCGTGGCACTGCGCCGTCATCTTGCGGGAACAGCGGTAATAGCGATATACGCCGCCGTGGCCCTTCGCCCATTGCGCGGTGATCATTGCTCCACAGGTGCATCGGAAAAGCCCGCAGAAGGGGAAATTGTGCCCGTTGCGGTGCTTCCTCGGCTTGCTTTTCATCTTCATCACCTTCTGCACCTTGTCGAAAAGATCGGCTGAGATGATCGAGGTGAACTTACCTTCGTATGTCTCGCCCTTCCATTTCATGAGGCCCATATATAGGCGGTTGGTGAGAAGCTGCCACATTTGGGATTTGGAAAAGGGCGTGCCGCACTTCGAGAGGATGCCGCGCTCCGCGAGCCAGCGTGCGCCGGATTCAAATCCGAGCCGCCCTTTGGAAAATTCCTCAAAGAGTTCGCGGACGATCTTCGCTGTCTCCGGGTGGGGCACGATATTTTTAATGCGGTGGTCAAACACGAAGCCGACGATGGCGCGTCCCGGCCATTGGCCACGCTTCAATTTCTCATCATGGGTGCGCTTCAAATTGCGGGACATGGAGAGGATGTGTTCGACCGCTCGTCCGCCTTCGACGGCCATGAGAAGGCCAGCGTCGCGCGGCGTGTAGTCACGTCCGGGCGTGCGGATGGACTGGATGACT
>Ga0265338_10001561_pt1 | contig 36958 bp, 45 predicted proteins | sample 42126metaG_FD_193579 | JGI IMG/M metagenome (GOLD analysis project Ga0265338, IMG submission 193579) | Rhizosphere microbial communities from Carex aquatilis grown in University of Washington, Seatle, WA, United States - 4-21-26 metaG | ecosystem: Host-associated > Plants > Roots > Rhizosphere... | reverse complement strand
GGGCTATATTTCAGGCCAATGGATTGAAACTCGCGTACGCATTATTCCTGCAAAAAATGACATACAATCACTGGCGAGCTACATAACCTATATGAAGCGCTATTGCTATGCTTCTCTCGTGGGCGTTGTTGCCGCTAATGAAGATGATGATGGCGAACGAGCTATGGTAGAAAGCCGAGATGTCATGGCAAAAGGGGTAGCCCTCAATACTAAATACAATCCCAAAGAAGAATCATCAGAGACCATAACCCGCGAACAGATGGAGGAAGTAGAGTATGAACTCGCGGAATATCCCGATATCGCCGAGCAAGTGCTTGATGGTCTCAAAATACAATCTTTAGCTGATATGCCCAAATCAAAGTATCATAACTCCCTGAGACGAATCAGAGAGATTAAGAACGCTCGCAATGGCATTAATAAATAAGGATCAAAAATGAACGGAGATCCGCTTGAGATACCCGTAAGGTACAACACCCCTACCCGCTATGATTTCGCCCCGTATGGTGCATTGGCGAAGGTGATATACGAAGATTGTCGGGAAGAACTCTACATACAAGTATCAAGCGAACCAGAATCTTCGTCATGGATGACCGTTGGTGAACTACTTGCGCGTACAGACTGTGTAGATATCCACAACCTCGCAGAAGCTATCGCTTACTATAGCGATCATCTTGAGCTCCAGAAAAGATCTGAACGAGAAAAGCATCTCCTATGAAAAGGGGGCACTATGCCCCCCGACAATAACTCGCGCTAACACGTCACGAATTAGTTTAGATGTCTCTTAAGCTCGTCTAACTCGACCCGTAACTTAATAATCTCATTCAACAATAGCGCCGGAAAGTCGTGATATTTAACGGACTCTGGCAGTCCCTCATCATTGAGATTAACCAGCTCGGGCATAATCTCAGCAACCTCTTCAGCTATCAGCCCCATTGATGTAATTCCTGGATGTTGTTTATAGTTAAACGTCACGGGCCGCATAGCCAATACTTTGCTACTGTAAGCACCCATATCTTTGATATTGTCTTTGTAGCGCCGCGATGAAGATACGGTGCCTAGTTGTCCTGTGTTAGATATTAAGAGCGCTGCCGTGGTTCCACTCGTCGTGGTAACTCCATATGAGCCCGCAATAAAACAGGTGCTTTGTTGTGCGTTGCCGGTGCCCGTAGTTCCTATGTGTATCGTATTCGATTCACCATTAACACCTCTGTTGCCAATCAGGATATTTGAGCTCTCGCTCGATGTGTATGCGTCCCCTGCAGAATGGGGTCCACTTGGTGAATTTCCCGCACCTATGGCTATGTTGTAACTACCTGTAGTCAAACCACTCGTTGTCGGTAAAACAAAAACAAATTGACCGATACCAATATTATAAGAACCTGTCGTGATATCAGTTCCTGCATCTATTCCAATTAGACAATTTAACCCACCGCTCGTTAAGGATATTCCACTATCCCCTCCGAGTAAGCAATTATCTATGCCGATCGTAATATTTTCCCCAGCTCCGTCTCCAATAATGGTGTTACCAGCTGCCGATGTAGAAGCTGTCATTATTCCATTTCCAAATATAGTATTACCATAGCCAGTTGTACATGCAGTTAGGCTACCACTTCCCACCACAACATTGTTATAACCAGATGTTGCTGATAAAAAATTACCACTTCCTATAATAGTATTCGATGCACCACTCAATGTAGAAATTCCAGATCCATTTCCAATAATAGTATTAGTATTACTATCAGTAACATCAAGTGTAAGTGTTGATCCACTTCCGGCTATTTTGACCGTTGAGCCCGAATTTAGTGTCGAAAAACCTGATATGATATTTATATTACCTGCCGTTGGACTGATAGCACCACCAGAATCTCCGGTCAATGTCTCGACAATACCAGTCCCAACTAAAGTTATAGTTATGGTATTACCAGATGCAGTGGTTCTTGTATGCGTACCATCTCCAACAATCGAAAGAACTCCTAATGCAGTTGGGGTAGCAGTACCTGTGTTACCCAAAAAAGTCTGAGCCGCCACACCACCACCGACCAGAGATGCGGTGAGTGTATGGGTCGATGGGTTTCCCGAAATGGTTATTCCCGTTCCATCTCCAACCACATTAATATAGGGTGGCGCACCGGTAGGCCCAACAAATCCACCTGTATTACCCTGCAAACCAGCAACGATCCCATAGCTGGTAACAAATGGTACCCAGTTTGCCTGTATAGTAACCGCATTTACCCTGTTGATATTCACCAACATGTATGCGGTCTGGGTAACCTGATCAAGCCATATAGTACCTAGCGTGAAATTTTGATAATCATTAACCGTTGGCGCATGGGCATTCGGACGTGAACTGGTAAAAAATGGCACAGGAGTATAGGGATTAACGCCTTGGTACGAAAGAGGATTCAATCCATTTAATCTAAGATCAGCTACATTAGACATTCAATCTCCTAAACACATTTATATCCCGAGAACCAGCTTTGATAAATTCCAGCCACATCAACCCCTTTTATACCAGCAGTATTTCCTGATCCCCCCGTTACATTTACATTAACTTGAGCGGTATCGCCAGCGCTCATAGACACAGAGGTTGATCCATTCCATCGCCAATTTCCTGAATTCGCATTCATAACGGCGAATGGATTTGTGCTTATCAAATCATATGTTCCCACCGAAGGGCCAGATCCCTTTATCTGGATATTCCCACTTCCATTTGTCATAAGGGAGGTGAAAGAAGTTACAGTCACTGAAGTAGAAAACGTATAAACTCCAGCAGAAGGGGCAGTAAATTGACCAGTTGATGTATTATAAGCCGATCCAGTATTATAAAAAGCTGAGTCGAATACCACTAAAACAGTAGCACCACCTCCTGTTTGATTGGTTGAGGAAGAGCTCTTATAGGCGGAGAATGAAACTCCAGAAGATCCTATTTGCTGAAAAGATGGATTAGAACCTGTACCATTTGATGTTAAAACACTGCCAGATGTTGATGGAGAAACAGAATTTACCGCATTAGATGCGCCTCCCACTAATACATCATGCTGGGTTATTGCGCTAGCAGTAACCGCGGAAGAACCATTTCCAGTCAGTAATCCTGTTAGAGTGTTTGCTCCCGTTCCTCCAGATCCAACGGCCAAAGTGCCTGTCAAATTCATCGTAGCAGCGGATGCTGTGGTGGTAAGTCCGGTAGAACCACCCGATATAGTAATAACCCCACCCGTAAACGTTGCAAACCCACTATCCGCATCTAGTTTATTTGCCGACCCTGCCATAACATCCAAATTAAGACTGTTCGCCCCAGGCGTGATAATGATAGTTCCACCCGTTGAAGTAATAGAACTAAATGCGGGCGCACCTGAAGTCGCTCCAATCAGTACCTGGCCATTCGACCCAGCGCCTGTCCACCCTAAAGCAGAACTTGTTCCCGCACCATACGCAACCCCATTGGATGTTTGGGCCCCTAATTTAGCCGTTAGCGCACTTGGCGGTGTTGCCGTAGTACTGGATACCCCCGCAATTGCTTGTGCGTTTGTGGCTAATGCTACAACGCCTGCTTGCGATGTTGAGGCAGCAGTCCCATCTATGTTTAAACTATTAGCTCCAGTGGTATAAGTGAGGGTTCCACCCGAGCTCGTCAGTGTCGCAAACGCAGGTGCCGCGCCGGTGGCCCCCAGAAAAACTTGGCCATTGGTCCCCGCTGAAGCAGCAACCAATCTCGTCCCATCAAAATATACAGCGCCATCAGTGTGTGCAAAGCTTGTGGCGTCAGTACCACCATTAGCGATAGATACCGGAGCAGATAAAGCATACGAAAGCGTTGTTGAGTTAGCGGTTACTACTAACCCTGATCCTGCAGTAGGAGTAACGAAGGAAGGGTTTCCTCCACTGGCTCCAAGTAAAACTTGTCCATCGGTTCCGACCGACAAAGAGGACAACGCACCTCCGGATGTCCCCACTTGAACCGCATGATTAGTTGTTCCAGTAAGCGTGGCAGTGAGGGTGTGGGAATTGTCGCCTGTGACAGTAATATTTCCAGAACCGACAACATTGACATTACCTCCTCCATCTGGCCCCGCAACCCCAGTATTCCCCGCGAGTTGGCTAACTGTTCCACCGGATCCACCTGCCGCCGCAATAGTAATACTATTAGCCCCGTTTGTAATAGTAACATTAGCGCCAGCGGTAATAGTACTCCACGACGGGACGCCGGGGCTTGATCCGATGAGAATTTGTCCATTCGTTCCACTTGTAGAAGATATTGTTCCATTGCCAGAGGTCTGCATGACCCCAGCACCCAATGATTTAAACTGATTTGTTCCTGTCGTTACTACCCCACCAGCTAAGGCAACCAGGCCGGTAGCCGCCGTAAGGGAACCGGATACCGATGGGGATGCAACAAGACTGACCGTAAGCGTATGTGATGTTGCCGAGGTGGAGATATTAGAACCACCCGCAATGGTGGCCGCCCCTGAAGCAAAGGTGGCCGAACCGGTATCAGCGTTGAGGGTTGTCGCCAAGCTGCCAGAGGCAGCAATAGTGATAGAATTGACACCATTCGTTATCGTTACTCCAGATCCTGCCGTAATGTTATTCCAAACGGGTGCTGTACCACCACCAATGAGTACCTGGCCATTGGTGCCATTGCCAATACCACTCGATTCCCAATTGGCACTATTATTAACAATAGAGGTCAAGGTGTAAAACGTGTTATTACTCTCGTTTATCCACAAAGTACCTAGTTGAGCCTTATCTACCGTCGTTGGATTACGATGAGAGATGATATTGATGGGATTTTGATTAATAAGCGGCTGGGTTAGCCCATAGGATACTTGTTGAAATTGAGAGTTAGACATTAGTATCTCCTACAACCACAAGATGCTTTAAATTCTTCGAATTCTCTGCGTAACTTCTGGAGTTCATTAAGCAATATCGCGGGCATGTCATGATATCTTACCGATTCAGGGCTTCCTGAAGCGTCAAAATTCACTATATCGGGAAATACCTCTGCCACTTCTTCAGCGATAAGTCCCCACTGCATGTATCTCGTTTTATCTTCCTTAAATACAAAATTAACCGGCCTGAGATTAAGTAACGAAGAGCTTTTATCACCCATGTCTACTATGTCATCTTTGACCTTGCGTGAAGATATAACCGTACCCAACTGGTTATTGCTTCCCACCAACACAGCGGCAGTGGTGGTAACAGTTACTCCCCTAATACCCTCAACATAACATTTGGTGGTATTTCCATTGGTTCCAATGTGGGTAGCTCCAGTTTCCCCATTGACCCCAACTTGGTTATCACCAATAAGAATGTTATATGCCTCGGTGCCGGTATAATTATTACCGGCATTTTGGCCAATAAGCACATTATTAGTGATCCCTGTAGCATTATTGTCACCAGAAGAGTTTCCAATACAGACATTAAACTCACCCGCATTAGATATCTGCGCTTGGTAGCCATAAATTGAATTGAAAGATCCACTTGTCAGCTTTGAACCACCACCAGCACCTGTGACAATAGTATTGTAGTTTCCCGTCAAAACACCACCAGGCGAATTAACAGCACCCGCACCGTTAGAACCTATGACCGTATTGCGAATACCAATACTTCCATTACCAGCGCTTGATCCAATGACCGTATTGCCACTACCATCAGTAACATTAAGTGTTAATGTTGCAGAACTCCCACTAAATCCTACCGATGAACCACATCCATTAGCTGCTTGATCAGCATAGATGGTAACCGTAGATCCAGTTACAGATCCCGTATCCCCATCAATAGTGGTTATGCCACCACCTCCCCCGCCAGCCTGCCAGGTAGGCAGTGCGCTACTTGAAACGAAAGTAAGTACATATCCAGCCAATGCACCAACTGGATTTACCGACTGTACTCCGCCTGTGGTAGTTGTTCCCCCGCAAATAGGCATATATGCGGTATGACTGGTAACACCCGAGCCACCTCCAGCAACAACGACAGTTCCGAAATGGGGATCACTGGAAGATCCCTGTGAAACCAGAGCCACTCCCGAGGTAGCGCCAGGGGCAACAGAAGTAATTGCATTAGAGGCTCCTCCAACGAGAACATCATGCTGAGTTATAGCGTTTCCGCTAACCGCAGAGGTGCCATTGCCAATCAGGACGCCCGTCAGTGTTGCAGCGCCAGTGCCGCCATTGGCAACCACGAGTGTGCCACCCAATGTTTCAGTAGTACCTGCTCCAGCAAAAGTTAATCCAGTAGTTCCGCCGGTAAAGGTGAACGAAGCGCCCGTTAGTGCGCCACCCGTATTTCCGGTTATGGATATGGAGCTTGCTGGGGCATTTGCCCATCCAGGAGCTGACCCCGTGGTCGCGGTAAATAACTGACCAGTTGTGCCATTAGCCGTTGCGGTAATAGCACCTGTGGCATTACCCAACAAAACACCATGACTCGTGAATGTGGTAGCACCAGTTCCACCATTGCCCACAATCAATGTGCCCGTTAAATCCATCGTCGCAGATGACGCAGTTGTAGTAAGTCCCGTGGTCCCACCTGAAATAGTAACTGTCGAGCCAGTGGCTGAACCAGAATCGCCATCCAGGGTAACTATTCCCCCTGAAGCCGCAGCCTGAAACGTAGGCGCAAGTCCTGCACCATTGCTCGTTAAGACATACGTTGCTGTTCCCACAGCCGTCGTAACCAATCGCGTACCATCAAAGTACACAACGCCGTCAGTGTTAGCCATAGACGTCGCATTGGTACCTCCATCAGCAATCGGTATTACTGATCCAATAGATATTGAGACAGTAGATCCGCTTCCACTGGTGGTAAGAGGAGAGACTCCGTGGACGGTGAGGACTCCTCCTGATGGGACAGCAGTTCCTGAATCAGTGGCAAAGGAAGACGGAATGCTTCCTGTTCCGGTGATGGTGAGGGTGCTTGTACCAGGATTACCAGCAACAGATATGACTCCAGAACCAATAACATTTATATTTCCACTTCCGTCAGGCGGTACTGGACCACCCGTATTTCCCGTTAAAGTATTGACTGGCCCTAAGCCACCCCGTATTAAAAAAGTTCCGTACTGACTCATACGGCACCATAAAATGCTGAGAAGTATACGGTACCTGTAGTTGGTGTTCCTATCTCACGCACATACAGCCGTGTTCCCTCCGCCATATACCATCCCTGGTTAAAGGTCTGGTTACTCGAAATATCATTCAAGAAAAAACCACTAGCGGGGAGTGGAAAGTGATCATTAACTCCGTCAAAAGAAAACATCAGTGTAGCATCAGTCAGATTCTGTATTAGGAACTGCCTGATGGGAAAGGGAACCGCGTTACCCACCCCCATGTAGCCCACACCAAGAGATGTGTAGGCAATACTCTGCACCGGAATCGCCGCAAATCTTACTGCTAAACTCATTCCATCTCCTAGTTGGCCTGAACTTGGTAATACCCAGAAAGATAGATATCCCCAGTACCCGCAGCAGTGAGCCACTTTATTGCAACCTTGGTGCCAGCCGCCATCTTACATACATACCCATTAGGGGATGCATTATTCTGGAAGTTAAGCTCCACAAAATCACCTGCGTTAATCACTTCAGCATCATGAGCGCCACCATCAAAGCTGATGATAACTCCCACATCTGAGGTGTTGTTAATACGCATAAAAAATACTGGCTCAGGTAGCGTAGTAAAAGCCTGATAGCCAACCAATAAGTTAGCTGAATCGTATATGGCCACCGGAATAGCAGCGACTGAGTTCTTTAAAGCCACGTCTGCGCCTTCACGATTTTATTGTTCAACATAATCTTCTTTTGGCTTCGTCGGGCTATCGCCATATATCCACTCCCCTTAGGGGTTTAATCGGTCAATTCGGCATTAACTGGTTCTGCTGGTCCAGCTTGCTGAGCTGCGAGAGCTGCAGCTTGGTCCTTCGCCTGTTTCTCCAGGAAATCTATGCCTTCTTCAAACTCTTTAATTGCTCGCCGACATTCTTCAAATGGTGCACCAATAGGCAATGTAGCCAAGTAGGCGCGATCATTAATAACGGTCGATAGCTCTACGGTAGCGCGATAGTTCATAACAATCCTCATATTTATAGGGGCCGTACATTAAACTGACCCCTATAATATCAAATTAAGAACTATGCAGCGCACGTAATATTAGTCCAGGTTCCTACTGCAGTAGCTATATACATCCGGGTTGCCGCAGTAGCTGCAGTAGTATTTATGTAAAGATCACCCACATGCACAGCACTACCACCAGCTGGCGCACCAGCACCGGTATACACAAAAACCGGTCCAGCAATCTGAAATGGATTTGAGGCAATATTTACCCGATTACCACCCGTTGCACTTCCTAGATTAACCTGCGTCGCGTAGGCACCTGTGCCCACATTAACGGTAGCAGTTCCCGCAGTAGGGGTCCCACTCAGAATATTAACTGTATTGTTTGCTGCAGATGCCCCAGTAGCAATATTTACTACCTGTGCACCAGCATTTATACCCGTCGCAATATTTACCGTGTTACCCGCAGTACTTGTGCCGAGATATATAGCACCTGTTTGGGTGGCCAGACCAATCTGTATAGACCCAGCAACAGCAGTACCCAGAGTAATTGCAGATGAACTTACTCCAGCCCCATTACCGCCCTGCAGTAATAATAGACTGCCATTGGTGAGACTGCCCACCGTAACCGAGTTAGCATTTGCATCAGTACCAATGGATATCCCGTTTCCATTACCCGTGATAGCTAAGTTTCCAACACCAGATGCAATAGTAATAGCCGCTGTATTTGCTGCATTACCGATAGTAACAGCACCATTGCCAACTGTTGAGAGAGCGGTTGGTCCGGGATTCACCGTCAGAGAAGTTAGAGTAGCTGCTCCTCCAGTTAGATTTTCCCAATTAGCACTATTGGAAATAATAGAAGTCAAAACCCACGCACCATTAACTGTTGTACCAGACGAATTTTTTGGTTCGATCCATAAGCTTCCTATGGCAGCAAAGTCTGCAGTAGTTGGGGCGCGCATGGCCACAATAGGCGGTTGCGATTCATTTATAAGTGGCTGCGTTAAGCCGTAATTAACTTGCTTAAATTGTTTAGACATTTGTACTCCCATAGGGATAAATTAATTTCTACAATTAGAATCCATTACAAGCTATTTGCCTAATACAAAGACATGGTATATACTTATATATATGGAAAACAAAAAAACTAGAAAGAGGGTTCTATTTAATATAGACCCCGAGACTCATAAAGCTATAAAGATTCGGGCTACGCTACGGGGAATGTCTCTCACTGGATGGATAATGTCGGCAATTGCATCAAAAATAAAACAAGAACAAAAATATGAATGACTTAATATATGATCACCAAAAATTGTTTAATTTGCCAGCGAGAATTCAAAAGTAAGCCCTCAAAAAGGGCCTCTTATTGCTCTTTGAAGTGCTTAGGAATAAAAAATAGTATCACGGCAAATCCTGATTTAAAAATTAAAGCAACATGCTCTTTTTGTTCAATAGTGTTTGAGTACTATAAACATAATGGTATGGGTAAATATTGTTCCATATTATGCAAAACAACTGGCTCTCGAATATCACCAAAAGAAAAAATAAGAAGAATGAAAGAATTCTATGAACAATATGTAATAATTAAAGATGGATGCTGGGGGTGGAGCGGTACAATTATGTCGAATGGATATGGCTCTATTTCCCAAGGGACAAACAAGAAAATAGGAGCACATAGGGCATCATGGATTATTCATCATGGCCCAATAAAACCTGGATTATATGTGTGTCACCATTGCGACAATCCGATATGCTCTAATCCATCACATCTTTTTTTAGGAACACCAAAAGAAAACATGCTCGATGCCAAAAATAAAGGAAGAATGAAAGGACAATTCCCCAAAGGGGTATCGCCACACAATAAAATAATAAATGAGTGCCATCAGCAAAAAATAAAAGAACTAAAGGATAAAATTAAACTTAAAGAAATAGCATCAAAGCTCTTGATCAGTATTCACATAGTTAAGGAATATAGTAGAAAACTCCACAAAATGGGGCAACTAGTACAACGTGAGCAAAAATATGAGTGATCTAGCAAGATTCTTCAGAATGATTATTTCTATCACTATCGCGCCAGTATTTATATATAAACTACTAGTGCGATGGGATAAGTTGCTTTGGGGTGAATGATGATTATAGACCTGCGGAACTCCCAGCAGAACTAAGTAATTTCCCTATGCCTCCTATAACAGCTCCAGGAATTCCAGCAATGCTTCCAACGGTAGCTTGTAATGCCGTGATCAATCTATTTTGTCCGGCTGGAACCTTTTTTTCTAGAGATTTCCGGAACGCTTCGCTGAGTTTTTCATATTTAGACTCCATTCTATCTTCGAGTTGTTCCAGCAAATCATAAGGAGGAACGCCCTTATTATCTCTAAGAATTTCTTTATAGGTATTATAGTAATCCAATTTTGCCTGTGAAAGACGTTTGAGATTCGACATGACACGATTACGACCCTCAGGGCTTTGGGACAAGGAAGGAACAGTTTTTAAGAATTGCTCAACTTCAAAATTACTAACTCTTCCGCCGAAATATGTTTTAGCATCTTTCGTGAAATTCTGAACTATCTTTTGAAATTCTTCACTCTCGGGATTCATTAGTGCTGGGATATCTAAACCAGACCTTTTGAGAAATTCAACATATCCCGGAGTGTCCAATTTTCCCGATTTATTCAATTCATCGATACGGCTAAGATCAGTCAACTGAGATCTCGCTGACTGAGAATCTTTTATGATCGATTCACGTAAATCTTTATTAAACTTAAACTTCTCTTTCGTATCCTGAGCTTCAGCCTTTTTAGCTTCCCTTTTAGACTTTTCTTCAAGAGCGCGTTCAGTTATAGATCTTTTACGCTCGGCAGCAATTTCTTTTTTGTCTTCACGTAATTTTTTCTCGGCCTCTTTTTGCGCAGCATGTTCCTTTCTGCGTTCTTCATCACTCTTCAGTTCCTTAACCACATTACTTTCAGGAGTTAAGGTAGGGGCAGTAGAAGGAGTGGCGGGAGTAACCGGCCTCGCCTGTTGTCCTAATTGAGCAGCCAGTTGTGCTTGAGGAGAGGATCCCTGCAACAATGACAACAAATCAGCGGGAGCAATTTGTTGCTGTGATTCTGGGGCCGATTGTGGAGTGTGTTGATACTCTTGTGGAGAAAAATCTTGTTGTTGATCACGCCCTTGTTGTTGAGCTGCTGCAAGATCACCAATAACATTACGATACCATGCTTGCTGAAGTCCTGGTGAAAGTTTACCAATAGCTTGAGCTTCTGCAGCCCCCAATCCAGGAACTATAGCTTGCAATCCTGGTGATGTTACATCTTGGCTCACCCGAGCCCTGGCTTGCTCTTTTATAATTGGAGCTAACAGCTGTGGACCAAATTGGGATAGTTGTTGCGCTTGTTGAGGCGTATATCCTAAGCCTTCCAGGGCATTTGTGAATTTGACCTGCTGTTGGCGCTCTAGGACTTGATTTAATTTATGTTGTGCCAAAGAACCTATACCTGAACTAAGGGCTTCACCTATATGGGGTCCAGCTGTTTGAGCAAAAGTATCCCAGAATCCAGTTCTCGGTTGATTAATTATTTGTGGCATGATTTTCTCCTATAAGAACGCTAAAGGTAATGCCTGTGCCGCTCCGCGAGCTATTCCGCCAGCCGCTTGACCTAGGAATTGGCCCCACGCACTTGGTTGACGTGGAATATATGCGTTCTCAAATCTCTGATTAAGGGCTCCCCCCAACAATGTTCGCAATAAATCTAGCTGTTGTCCCCGTTGACTAAGACCTAATTGTTGTTGATTTTGAGCAAGTTGTGCCTGAGGTAATGCATATTGAGCTTTTAGAGCCGCTAGACCTTGCTCTAATTGAGAACCCGCATTTCCTAAAGCAGCCTGAAAGGCGCTCGATCTCTGACCACCCTCTCCACCCATCGCGGTAAATCTCTCTGCTAAACTAGGTATAGTTTGTGTCTGGAATTGATTTCGAGCCTGAGCTTCAATAGGGGCAAAATTAAAATATTGCTGCCAATTGTTATTCAATGGACTTTGTCCGAGTGGCCCCCCCGCTTGTTTAAGTTGATTCTGAGTAAGTAATCCCAATTGATTAAGTAAGCCCATTTGTTGAGGATCAAATTGTGGGAATTGAGCTAACTGGCCCAATCTATCCTTCTTGCCACCTATATTTTGTAAACCAACAGATCCCATAGCCATATTGTTACCAGGAATATCACACACGCCACCAGCACATCTAGCCATATCATCTCCATAGATTTTTCAATACCCCAATCCTACCGCGTTGCACTTTTGACAACAAATATGTTCCATATGAGACTTGTGGCGCGTCTAACGGTCCAGGCCTCTCTCCTTCGCCCATCATGCAGTTTTTGAACGATTCTGCATGGTGGGTTTTCAATACTTGATAAACTCAAGCACTACATACGTCGTCGTATACGCACTGTAATCAATAGATGTTTTAATATTCACATTCGTCGTATCAACCCACAGTTCTATATTCTTGTTCAATGTTCCCGATGAATAGGGTAGGGGTATGAATTCAGTATTTGGATCGGTCGCACATCCATAAATACGAGTGAAGGTGTAGCCAATATTAACTGGTATTTTATGTGCAACACTTTTTGTAGCCGCATTAGGAAGTGCACCAAAGTTAATAACTTTACGAAATACCTGTCTATACGTTGCCGGCATTGATGCCGATGGTGTCGCGGCAGTATTGGGAAAGAACAACTGACCATTCACAAACTCAAGCTGCGAGTAATATCCCGTGTCTTTCAGATTCACATTAATGGCGAGTAAATTAATGTTCTGATACAGGCGTATAAGCAGCTCTTTTAAAGCGGGATCTATATTGAGATCGGCTAGCTGCCCTATATCCCATACGTTACTTACCGGTACAAAAGACCCCGTGTTTTGGGGAAACGACATTAGACATCCTTCCAGTTTCTACCATCTTTAATACCCTGAATTGCTCCCCGGCTGACACCATATTTTTGAGCTATCCTTGGTTGTGACCATCCAGCAGAAATAAGTTCTCTTATCTCGCGAACTTTAAGTATATCTAGCTTACAGGAGGAATTATCCTCACCCCTTTGGAAATATTCTTTTTTTGTTTTACCAATAGAAGGTACATTAAGTGCTGAAGGAACTGCTACCCAAGTCCTTTTAAATTTAATATCTTCTATCGATGATCTGCTAACTGTATAATGCCTAGAGATTAAATATTGCGAGTAACCTAATTCAAGTAATTTTTTAATCTCGGATACCTGTAACTCATTTAATTTTGCACTATAATGCTTCGATCCACGTACAGGATTATTTCTTTTTTTGGATATCATGTCCCGAGAATTATCCTTAGGCGATCCTAAAAATAAGTGTGTTGGATTTGAACATGATCTATTATCACATGAATGCAGAACCCACATACCTTCTGGAATTTCTCCATAGTTGATCAACCAACTAGCAACATGTCCACTTATTATCTTGTTGTTGCACTTTATTGTTCCATATCCACTTTTTATATCAATCCACGACCAACAGCCCGCAGGATTCTTTAAAACTTTCCTATCATATAGCTTCATAAGGCGCTGAAGTTCTTCATGTTTATTTAGAAAAAGATCTCCCCTCTTTAGCTCATCGGGGCCATCATATCGTATGCATTTTTGCGAACAGAACTTTATTCTTCTCTTTTTCACAATAAAAAGTTCACCACAGGTCTTACAGGGCTTCATAAGATATCCGTGTTATAATTTTAATTAATTATAACACAACAAGATCCTTATTCTAAGCGAGAACTACTTGACTGACAAAGCAGCGCCATCCCATCAATCTGGAAATCTGATAGTGCTATGCCCGGGTTAAGCATCTGTGTATTACTCATGTAGATATTGATCTGTATACACTCACCCGTTGACTGAAAATAAACCGAGTGCCATAGCCTGTTCTGGAACTGCTCTAGTGGATAATAAATAGCTAGATATGGGGCAGTTGTTAAGACTCCGGTCCCCATTATTGATCCATTATCTGTGCCAGCTTGCAGCATGGAGACTTCGGTTGCAGATGGATAGTAATCAACCGTAACTTCGCCCGCCGCAGTCTTCTCAACGCCAAATTCAATACGTTGTAAATGCACATTTTGGTTATCAGCTATATAGGGGTTCCACTGCTTGGACAATATATTGTAATTAGACACACGAGCTATGACGCCGCCTCCGGTATAACTCAGGGTAGCACTCGGACTGAATTGGACCTTCACCCAATCAGCACTAAAAAACTCAGCAGGTGGCATCGCCGCAGGATTATAACCAAGATTAGCTATTACTTGAACTATCTGTGTGTTAATTCCGGTAAATCCAGTTCCCTGACAATAGTTAACCTGTATATATTCACCCACCGCCAATGTATTAGCGATGGATTGTAGATATGTATATCCATTTGCCTGCACTATATTAGTGATCTCCATCACGCTGGCATTGCGCGTCGAATCAACATCAATAATAAATACATATCCCTGTTGGTTGCCCGCTACAACACGCCGCGAATCATAACCAATGGTTCCCTGTTGCCACGTCTCGTCAAAATCTTCCCATGTATCTAATATTCCAGCCCACGTTAATGCTGGTTGCTGCTGGATATAACCGAAAGCGGTTATGCAATCATCAACAATAGCCCATGACTGGTTTTGGTAGTTATACAACAGTACTTTATTGGGATATACAAACTGTGCGGGCGCATCGCTCGAACAATATCCCCAATAAGCGAGCTCAGGAAAGTAGTCACGAACACCTTGAACACGCAGGTTGTCATTACCCGATAGCGAAATAGTGAACACCGTCTGTGGTATTTTCGTATCGATGCGTTCAACATTGGCACCATTGCAGGCATGAACACCCACGTTACCAACCGTAAGGACCTGTTTATCGAATGGTATGGTTGAGAAGGGTGACTCAGAACCAAGTTCTGTGTTAATTTTTTGCCACAAAAAGGGTTGAATATCGTTGCCCGTGTAGGCTAGCTCATAAGTCGACCTCTCAAAGAACACAATAAGGCGATCTTTTATGAACTCAGCAGCAATAATAGCTTCATCGGTGTATGCATCTATATACCCACCACCAATATAGGTATTTGGTACATTATCCACCACATTCGGCTCATACCAGGCATTAACTGCAAATGGGCTCGCGTTAGCAGAGAATCTGCATCGAGCTACGTATTGCGCATTAGTGCCGCCCCCTCCACCACCATCATTCTCAACGGTGTTAAGCAAAATCAGACGATTCCTAAAGGCAACTATCAGGCGAGCCGTTTGAACAAATGGTCCACTTCCTGGAGCTCCACCACCCGGATTTGTATAGGGCACAAATTTAGCCCAGGATCCACTACTAAATGACCATAGGGGATCATCAGTCGCCGCAGGAGATCCTACCGTAGCGTTGAAATTTGATACGAACATGGCCACTAAATTGGTAGTCACTCCAATCCACATAGCTGCATCGAAGAAGTTTAAGTTGTCACCATGCCATAAGGGGGTAGATCCACTACCAGATCTTTGCCAATATCCGTTGGCGTAGAGATACGCGAACTGGGTGTCAAACGCATACGTGGGTTCATTTTCTGGCGCACCTAGTTGGTAGGTTGTGATCCCCATAACTGGTTGTGCAGGATACCACCAAATAGGGGTACTATTACCCAGACCGGTACCAGAAAGTACAAACGCCCCCGTACTTGTGTTAAAAGTTCCTGTTCCGGGGCCCGTGGCAAGCATATTAGCTGGGGTTCCGGTGGTTACCACGGTAAATATCTGATCACCGGCTGAAAATTGTTGCCCCGGTAGGAATATGTTACCTGGAACCGGCGACGAGGGAGAGCCAATAGTGCCCACTTGAACTCTTAATCGAGAAAAAAGCTGCGCAACATTCGCATTATCCCAACCGTAGCCAGTATAACGACCACCAAACCGCTTACGCAGGCGACCACGGTAGACGTAGGCATTCTCTAATACCTCAAAAGCATCGTCCAAAATAAGCCACGGGCGCACGTTAGTCTGTAAACCAGTTTCGAACGGGACAATCATGAACTTATCTAATGGCATTTTAGCTTCCTATAACCAAGTAGTTAAAGTTTCCCGCAGCAGATGCGTTTACCACGAGAGTGGTTGTATTAACGCTCGAAACATAGGTTGTTATAGCAGTAGTTGGCGTGATAAATGCCACATAAGTTGCAGCGAATACCGGTATGGTAGATGCAACTGGAAAGGTAACTGTATAATTTCCTGACCCACTTGGCGAACCAGTACCCCATTTATAGAGAACTCCAGAAGGTAATCTAGCCCATCCTGGTGAAGCAAGCCCAGCTGAAGTGAATTCATAAATACCACCAGCGCTCTGATGTGAAAATACGAGTTCAGGATTACCTGAAAATGCAGAGGTTTGGCAATAAAGCCCCACTTCACTTGCGCCTGTTGTAGGGACTGGGCTTTGCACGGGAAACTCAACAAAGAAATGTTTCCCTGCATTTACCGATGCGTAGTCTACATGGTTTACATCTATCCATGCCTGTAGCGCTTGGAAGTTAAGTAATAGCTGTCCCTGAGAAACACTTATAACGTCGGTCGCCGCAGGTATATTAGGATTATAAGAACTTGGTAATGTCATGATATATCACTTTCACGGTTAGAAATTGCCACCACCACCCCAGCCCCAGCCACCTTGGCCACCAAATGAAGTTTGTTCGGTATAGATAGTGGCAGTTCTTTCGTTGGTCCATTGAACTATATTTCTACGCTCACAGAGCGCCTGTTGCACTTTGAACTCAGGCATTATTAACTGCACCGAATCCATATCTAGGCGATCTTCAAATATCTTCTTAGCGGCACCGTAGGCTATGTATTGCCAATATTCCTCAAGCGCGGGAGCTGAGTTAGTAGACATCAAATAGGTTGGTCGCCTGAATACTTCGAAATTAATCTGGTATGGCTGATCGGGAACCGGTCTTAAGACAAATTTATTCTGATACCATAACATTGCCTGCGGTAATGAAGTTATCTCTGGTACCGTCTGGCTATTAATAGCGTGTCCCGTACGGGGTGCAAATGGAAAGGTTATCGTGAATCTTCCCGTCACATAGTTAATATAATTCTGCGAATTTGGTGCTCCACCAGGTACAAGTGTATAAGGAGTCGCAGCAATGGGTGGAGTTTCAATGGCCGCTTGCCATGCAGACGATCCGGGAACATAAAGATTTCCCCAAACGGTAGGATTGCCAGTCACACTATCGATCACCGGTATATCCACCAAGCTTAAGCCATTACCATACAAATCTACCGATTCAAATAGAACGTTTCGTTTGAGTAAAACTGCGCCACCCTGGTTGTTATGCACTGATGGGTTGGGAAAAGTAGACGAAAAGTGAGTGTTGATTCTACCACTAAAGGTAACGGTAACTCCATCACCACACACGCCAATAGACTGAATGCTGTTCACATTTGGGTAGATGCTAAAAAATTGCTCCCTATTTTGTGAATAGAATGATTGATATCCAGCTATATATACCGGATCATGAACCGTCAGAATATGATTCTGAAAGTTATACAGAATGTTCTGGGAGGCTTGTGAGGCAGTACCAAATGATGCAATGTCGGTAGGATACTCATCCTGAAATGGGTTGCACCAAAACTTGAAGGATTGCCTAAAGTTAAAAGTGCGCAGATGCTCGGGGAAATCATACACCACAAATGTGTTTATGTAGTTATCTAGATCTGCCGTTGTCAGCTGTGCCTCTGAAGGGCTTCTGGTCAAACGACGAACCTTAGTCTCTATTGCTTGAAGCGTAAAGGTAGGCGCGATAGCCATTAGCTTGCTCCGTACGGCAGTACATTCTGTACCGCTGCTGTAAGTATTTCGTTAATTTCCCCTATTGGCACCACCTGCGCATACTGAATGGGAGGATTGGCGGATCCAGGTATGGCAAATGGTGCAAACAAGGTTGTATCTATATTAACAGTAAACGTAGTGGTTCCCGTCACCGTAATGGGTGCAATCTGTTGGTTAAGCTGTTGCATCCCATCTGCGTAGGGAATATCAAATCTTACAATGGTACCGTTCACGTATTGATGTGCAAAAGTGGTGGTTACTACACACGGATTGGCGTTTGTAATACTGGCTATAATACGCATCGATGGTTGAAAGACTGGATATTGCTGCGCTGGCTTAGGGGAACTCATGCTATACCCGTTCTACCGTAATAACCGAATTACCCTCAGGGGTCAGGTCTGCAACATCAACAAACTCCAAACTCTGGAAGCTGGCACGTCTCACCTTCTGACCAATCTTCATCAGGGACTTACCATTCTCATCCATAGCATATGCATGCACGGGATACCAGAGATTCTTGTTCAGATGATGCGCAACACCAAGGGGAACCGTGTATACTTCCCCATCCATCAGGTGATAAGTCTCTACCTCATCTTCTTTCCACTTCTTAAAGGGAAAGCTTAACATGCCACCTGGGCATTCGTGATAGCGAAATATTCCCTTCACCATCTCACGATCTTTATCGCGCAAATAGCGCAGATTAACCTTTTTATCCTTTTTAGGTTCGGCAGCTTGAATAGCTGTTGACATATAGCTCCTCATACGGCAATAATCTACCTGGCGTGTTTCATTCCCTCTGTCTCATGCCGGCCTTTTTTAGCCCATGGTTGCGAGCCATGGGTTTTTATCTACAGACCACCGTAAGTTGACTTACCAGCAAGCCAGTACATCGTATCGCCAGTAGGCGCGTTACCCGCACTCCACGATATAGAACCAGAAGGCCCTAAGATAGGAGTGGTAAGTACCTTGCCGTTTCCACCAGCGCCAAGAATCATGCCAAGATAACCAGTATTAATGGTTGAATCAGACAAGAATCCAACGTTAGCGTTATTGATCAGATTACCTTGCGCATCAACTGGTGTTTGAGCCTGCGTAGAAAGCAATGCAGAGGCACTGTTTTCACCAATAGGTTCAACAATAGGGAATGAGCTTGGTTGTTGAGCAATCGTAGGCCAGGTGAACGCGGTGTAGGCACTCGTATTTGTATCAATCGTAAAGTTGTAGGCATCCACAACAGTTAATACGGTTGAATACATGTAGTTATTGGTCGCACCAGGGTTCAACTGAACCATGCCAGACACTGCAGGGATAGTGAATCGAACTGCTTGTCCTGCAACATATTGATGCGGAACTGAAGTGGATACCTGAGCATTGGTCGCTTGGGTAATGTTCACCACAAAACGACGGCGTGGATAATACAGAGGATCAAAATTGACCAACGAATAGAATCCAGCACCACCAATAGCACCAGGAGCTGTGGCCAATGTATTAGTAGCAGTCAATAGTGTGAAGTGAGTACTATCAGTAATAGTACCAACTACCATATCGACGCCATTAACATCTGTTTGTGCAGTGCCGTAAAGTCTCACGATAGAGCCCACAACAACAGTTGTATCGGCAGTATGAGTTACGGCGGGGCGCGTAGCGTTGGTTACTGCGCTTACCGCTACTGGAGTACCCAAGAACGGTTGTGCGCCAACTGATTGTCCCGATGGATCATACAGAGTAAATCCACCAGCAAGCAGCGTATCACCATATAGGCCTTGATTTCCGTTGCCATAGTATTTAGCTATGGCAGTACCAGCCGCCATACCGCGTTGCCAGTAGAACTCAACACCGGCATAGGCATTTGCTACCCCATTAAAATATGAACCACTTGATCCTTCGGTGCCAAATTGCGTGAAGTTTAAAACTCTCACCCAATCAGCATTCGAAGGGATCTGAATAATAGTCGGGTTTGCTTGTCCTACTTCAGCATTACCTGGATTTGGGTTTGCCAGATTTGCTGAGTTTGCAGTAAAAGTACCCTGACCGAGTATTGTACCATCCATAATAGTCTCCTAATTAAGCAAGGGTGGCACGTAAGTTGATAACCCAGAGATCATTGGTGATGCGTGGCACTTCAGCGAACTTATAGCCCACAGAAGCGTTAAGCGCCAATGGTCCGTCATATATTGGAGGACGATAGATAAAGCTCGCGCTATATCCGTCCTGCTCGATACATGCGTATGCTTCCATACCAACACAGAATATGTTGTACACGGTCGCACCGAGTGATGAACCTTGCAGTGTTGTCGAACCAATAGATGAAATGAGGAACCGAAGGTTACCAATAGCACCCCATTCTGAACGCAATGCATTCATAGGTGCTGGATATTGGTTCTTTTGGATAAATCCTGCCACGTTGTCCAAGTTGCCCGTGAGGTTTGTTGAACAAAGTGCAAAGTAGGCATCACGAACAGGAGCCGTACCAAATTTATCTTCACCCTCAATGTTCAATTCTGTTACTTTAATGACCCTTTCGGGCGGGGAAACTTCTTCGAATCTCCCTCACTATGTTTCCATAGTGTTCAGACTATCGCATCCTCTTTCGAGGTCTTCTCACTTAGTCGTTCAGGCTGCTTGCGCTTGCCCCTTGTTGCCCCATAGGGCTTCCAAGTCAATCAGAGAAGATTTTAAATGGACAACAAGTTTATCCATTATTGTGTACGCGTTGTTGTTCAACAATGAACGGACAACGGTATCAACATCAGAACGGGTAATCTCGGTAGGATTATCACCGTTTACACCACCGGTACAGTTGATGAACCCAGCAGTTGAAGCCAACATATCTCGGGTAAGTTGATCTTCGGTTTGGCGAAGACTTACACCAAGACGTGCTGCGCATTCGTTGAGAACCGGATCTTGGTTCTGACTATTTGTAATTATACTGTTACTTTTATTGACCATATATTTTCTATATGGCGGGGAAAACTCTTCGGATCTCCCTCTCATGTTTTCACATGAGAACAGACTATCGCATCTCATATTGCTATGAGCCAAGGGGCTTAGTCGTTGCGGCTGTCCATTAATTATGATATTCTGTAATGTATATTCACAATACATAACGCAGCTGGCGAAATGAACAGATATCCCTATACAAGAAAAGAATATTCTATTGAAGAGATCGCGTATCTTGCTGGAATAGTTGACGGAGAAGGATCGATATATATTGGCGCATTTAGCTCTAATCCAAAAACAGGAGCTCCTCATTATCAGACCAATATCGAAGTAACTAATACTGATATTGGATTGATTGATTGGCTTGTTAATGTATTTGGAGGAAGGCGCGCAAGCTATACAGCTAAGCAAACTCCTAAGAATTCCAGGCGAGCTGTTTACAGATGGATGGCGAGCGGCGATAGATGCACTCATCTCTGCGAGATCATGATGCCTTATCTGGTCATCAAGAAGCGGCAGGCAGAAATCATGCTTCAAATGCGTGCAACTTTCAAGCACACAGGTGCGCAAAAGGGCAGACAAGGAACCCCGGCGGTTTCCCAAGAAATTCTTGAGATTCGCAAGCGTCTTGAAGCAGAAATGAGAGCTCTTCACGTTCGCAATTATCATAATTAACACTTGCCTCTGGTTGCCATGCCTTAATTGCTAGATAAGGTTTAGGTTTTCCAAGTAATCACCTTTGGTTTATTGACGCCTCAGCAAGATCCAAGCGTCACCTGCTCGTTGATGCTTACGTAGGTCCCGTAAAACGAAATCTTCGCATCGATATCGACTGCGGTCAGATTTTGTGGCGGAGGCGTGACACCGCTATTTCCCAACGGAACCATCGCAGTGTTTAAAGGATTATACCGGCGCATACGAAGCGTAGTACCACCATTACGGGGCATATTCTTCTTCATCGCAGGAATTTTATGAATCATGTTCGGCACAGGGACGCTTAGCAATTTATAGCTAAAGCTTTGCTGAACTGGTGCCGGCAGTGTACTGGTGGTTGTTATAGCCATCAGATAACTCCTTGAAGGACTAACTGGTATGTCTCTTCAAGCTGGCGAGGCTTGTTTTGCGCCATTGGATGAACGACTTCCCGTTGCGTTCAGATTGGCGGTGCGAATCGCCGTTGCGCGCCCTTATTATAGCGCGAATCAAACTTACGCAACCAGATAGATTGACGATGATATTAAAGGTGCCCATAATGCGACACAGAGGTCCTGTATACCTCAAACACACACAAAGACGGCCGTGATGCAGCCGTCTTTACTGACAGCTACACGTACGCCACATAATGATCGCAGTGATCGCAGAGCTCAATACAGTAGCGCTAAATCCTATTATTGCCACCTTAATCTTTGTGTTGTTACTTTGCCGTGAATCAACCAATGATGGTCGCGGAGTATCCAGATGTACGTGTTGCTTCTTCGGGCTTAATGTAACTGGTGGGGTGTAGATATTTATATTTATGTTCTCTATGGGATCTAAACTTTTATCCAATTTGCTCAAATCAATACTGTGCGGCCTATGATGCTTAAAATGGGGGTGATGCGGAGCGTGGTGATGCTGAGAAGATACGAGTGACCAGGTAATGAAAAATAAGAGACATACCATAGCGGACTCCTTGGTAAGATCCTCTACAAGTATGCCTCCTGTTTACCAACTACTACAAGTCTTGCATCTCAAAATGATCCGCATCGGGTAGTTCTTTGAATCTCCCACCCCATCTATTGAGTTTATTGAGAGATTCCCAGTATTTCCCGAAGGGCTCTAGAGACTGAATATCTGTAAGATAATTACCCTGGTTATCGAATATGTTGATATCTATAGCAAGCTTCTTGCAGTGCAAGCTATCAAGTATCCCCTTGCCCGCTTTAACATATATCTCTGCCTGCTCTTTAGTTCGATATACTTCACCAAGGGTGCATCGATGACCAATGCTGCCGATATACCATATAAGATGCTGAACATTCTCAGCAAATATCGTCTGCTTATCAAAAAGGGTCATTAATGCGCTCTGCGTGCTTCAAACATCTCTCTTCTGAGCTGTTCTTTGAGTTCATCGGTGAGACCATTCGCAAACGCATTAGCTTTTGAGAGAGGAGAATCACCTTGTTGAGGAGCAACGCTCGCGATCGGTCTCGGTTTCGCTGCATTTCTGTGGGCGATAGCTTTCTCAGCTTGATAAACATCTTCACCCTGTATCCCTAGTTTTTTTATCATCGTATATGCAGATACACCGGTAGCGTACAGATCTGAGCCGGCATTTAAAGTTTGGGCTATCTCCGGATACATATCCCGCAAGCTCTCGATATTCTCCTTGGTGACTACTTTATCAAAGTCGGGATACTGGGTCTTTAAGCGAACTTCAGTGGCTACCATACTTGATTGCTGCTTATAGCCGTGAACCTCTTCCTGAAGCGCCTTTATCTTCTTGTTTAACTTACTAAGATGCTTTCCTTCAGCAATATCGTCATCACCTAGACGAATATCTTCTTCTTCTACTATATTATTCCGCTTTGCCTCAAGCTCCTGCACCCTGCGCATGGCTTCATCGCGTTCGCGCTCAATGCGTTCTGCCTTAGCGCGCAAATCCCGCCAGCTTTTAGAAATAGACTCGTCAACCTTCTGCTCAACTTGCTGGGGTTGTACCTGAGTATCCTCTTGAGTCTGTTCTTGGGTATCAGTGGTATCTTGCTGAACTACTTCATCATCAAATAACATAGTACTCCTATTACGCAGCTAAAAGCGCAGAATCTAGCTGCTCTCCATTTAACTTCTTAGATATCTTAAATAAAGTTCCATCAGCAAACTGTAGAACAAATCTGAGTAAATCACGCTCCGACTCTGCTACCAGAAGAGCATTATCGATAAGATGCTTGCTCGCATCACGGGACGGAATTACCCAAAGAAAATCAATCCGATCTTGATGAGGATCATAAGCATACACAGCCTGATCGTAATCAGGAGTGGGACAAGAACGACGGCCGAAAAAGTAGTGCCTGAGCACATTAGGCATGAGCGGCTCACGTTTAGTGAGGACGACGATATAAAACCAGGATCCCACAGGAACCATAAACTCTTTTTTACAGCGCTCAATACACTCCAATACATTCTTTTCATACTCTTGATGCATCTCCTGCTCGATCTCAATAGGATCTCGAGATGCGGGCTCTTTAAGGGAGAGGTCCAAGGAATGCTTGCCAACAGTTTCTCTATTCAACGTATTCGCTCTCACATGCTCTAGGTTTTATTGGTCCCTAGCGTAGAAAAAATAACCCTATTCGTCATCCCATATCTGGTATTTTCTATCGCGATCACGAGTTATGAGTATCTTACGCATACGTTTCTCGCGTTTAAGAAGATAGTGAATAGCCTGTTTAGCTATTCGGTTGTGACGCTGTACTTCATGGGTATCCAGGCTCTGCCTATTAATGTCGTTAAGAATCTTGCGCACACGATTTATGTACAAACCCTTCTGGGTAAGTGCATGTGATAGACCACAAAACATAAATACCATCAAAGACATACGCATAGCCGTTCCCTTTCATAGAACTCACCATGAGTATAATAAAAAACCCCCACGAAAGTATTTAAACTCTCGCGGGGGCAGCAATCCATGATGTATATCAACTACATCATCATTCGGAGGAGTCCGAAGGTTTTGTTACTATCATTCTTCCTGGAATAGGTGCCGTGCAATACTTTCTCGTAAATGGATCAATTCTTCCCTTGTGGAATCCGTCATCATCAAATCCCTCAATAGAAAGATCTCGTTTAACAAATATGGCATAAGGAGCATCTTCTCCCGCAGCTGCAGCTTTAACCCACTCAGGCTTAAGCCCCTTGCCACACCAAGGACAAAAGAAGAATATGAACTTATTAGCGTTGTAAGGCCATACTTGCATCATGAAGTGACTTTTGCCCTCATGATCATAGTCAACCATCCAGCGATCATCTCGGACCGCATCTTCCATAGAGATGCAGCAAAAATCACCTTTATACAACTCGTTCATCATAGTTATTTACCTGTCTTTCTACCCGGAACACCATCTTTATAGATTTGCCGAGTTACCGGATCAAGTTCACCCATGTGCTTACCATTCTTATTGCACTCTATACCTTTATGAGTTCTATCTCGCCACACTTCATCAATACCTGGGGCAACAGGAGTACCACCTTTTTGTAAATGATGACTGCCTGTTTGAGGACTGTACTTGTAATCTTGTTTTATTTCCTGCCAAGCCTTAGCAAGTTCTTCAGGGGTAACCTGAACTCTTTCTTTGTCACCCTTATCATCGCCCTTGGACTTGTCACCTTTATCACCAGATTTATCGCCCTTATCATTCGATTTGCCACCTTTGTCGCTGGACTTACCACCCTTATCGTTCGATTTGCCTTTGTCAGCGGTGTCATATAGGGGCGGAAAAACGTCTCCACGCTGGATGGCATCCATACGAGCAGACCAAATAGCTTCGTTTTCGTCGCGCTTCTTTTGATCTTCTTCGTACTTTTCTTTGGCGATCTCTTCAGGCCATATATCATCAACCGTTTTGGCAACCTTGTCACCTATCTCGCAGGCAACGTCGCCAATCTTCTGAGCAGTTGGAGATTCACCCGTAGCGATAAGCTCACCAATAACCAGACCGGTGGTCACCGCCACTGTTGTTGCCACCACAACTGGCGCACTCAGTGTCCCACCACCAGCAACCACAATAGGAGCAACCTCAAGACCGGTTATCTTGCGCTTAGGCATGTAGTTAAAATGTCCGCCATAGTTCTTGGCCAACAACAAACTACCCATGTGCTTACTGAAGCGCTGACTCAATGGGTTGTGAAATAGGTGCGATCCCGATACGGAATTGCCCAGTGCTAACAACGATATAACTATCGCATAGCGTTTTCCGAAATACATAAAAACTCCCTCGAAATGAGATTAATAATAGAAGATGCTCTGATGTATAATATTACATCTAATTTCGAATTAGTTCAACTTGTTTTACAAGTAATAAAAACCCCTGGAGGGGAATAGGAGTGAAGAGCATATCCTAGAATCCAGGGGCTTGATAAGGAGGACTTATTTTTTAGCTTTACGAGCTTCAGAAAGGGCTATTGCAACAGCCTGTTTCTGGCTTTTAACCTTAGGACCCTTTTTTGATCCGCTGTGCAATTTTCCTTCTTTCCATTCATGCATAACCTTTGAAACTTTGCCTTCTTTTTTGGCAACTTTAACATCTTTTTTGATTGCTTTGCCAGCTTTTTTACCGGCTTTTGCCATGGACTTGTTCTTACACTTGCAAGGCTTATGAGCCATTTTTTTAGCCATTATCGTACCCTAGTCGTTTCTTCCATGATTAGACGAGCATTGATCAGCTTTTGTTCTTTGGACTTCTTAGCGGCCAAATTTTGCGGCGTTCCCAGAATCTTAAAAGCTATCTTCGTGGCTTTCCTATATTGCCGAGGCATGCATGGCATATTATCTCCTACGACGCATTGAGCTACCATCATCATCAAGCCTTGAATCATATCCCCGCACCGTATCATCAAGGTAGGGAGTCTTGTAGAAGGGTGCTTGTGGATATTCACAATGGATGGCTTGTCTGGGTAGATTTGACATAGCCAAGTGATCTTCCCGGACCATGCCGCCATCAGCTATTTCAGAGCGCCTGCGTGGATCTATACCCCCAAAAAACTCATTACGAAGCTCTTTGGTGCGTTCAAAGGCGCGCTGATTACGCTCTTGTTCCAATTGGTATACATTGGCGTACTCTTCACGAATCTCATGACGAGTAATCGCGCGTTCTTGAGACTTGTCTAAATATTGATTGCTTGGTCGATAATCATACATTTCCCGAGATTGGGGTGTCCCAATATCTTCGCCGCGATTACGATTAGAGCGAGCCAATCCATCGAGATGATTATTCTTGATTGTTTTAGCCATAATATTTTCCTTTAAATAGGGGGTGCAGCGTTTTGCCTTCTCGTCGCACCCCCATTAATTGGCTAAACCTTTTTCGGATAAAAGTGTGCTCGACGTTGTGAATCGTCGTAGTCCATTTGACGCTCAATGCCACGTCCTGTGTCATCAAGGTCCTCAGGCATGTATGGACCGGTCATTGGATATGCCTTAATCATCACTTCCTGAGGAAGATTAGCGATAGCACGGCGATCCTCATAGATCATGCCTGGCTTCTCAATCTCAGCACGTCCTTCGCCACCCATACGCGGGAAGTAATTAACTCCTCGCGCAGATGCCATACCGTACGCCTTTGAGTCTGAGCGCTTCTCATCATTAAAGTGATCGGAATGTTCACGGACAGAAGAGCCGCTTTTCTTTGAATCGTAGATTCGTTTTGCCATAATGGCTCCTAGTTACTGCGTACTCAACCATAGACACCATGTCGACAGTTGAACGCAAGGTTTATTCCTCTAACTAAGACAACGCTAACACGGTACAACGTGCGATTCAATAAAAGATAAGCCCCCTGCCCAAGGAGTACAGGGGGCTCGATAGAGTGTCTACCTACTGACAAGAATCACAAGGAGAATATGTCACCGTTTGTTGCTGAGCAGGTAAATCAAAGTCATCACAATGAACTCGAATTGGACTGCAAGGATTGGTAAATGTTCCACAAGGAATAGTCACTGCAGGACATGGAGTACAAGGAGCACTTGTTCCACCGCTACAGAGTCCAGATATGAATATGATCTTGAAGAATGAGTTACCATCCTCAATACCCGTTCCTATGATATTCACCGTACCAACAACTGGCGCTAATCCAGAAGCACCATTCATCGAGAGTACGTTATAGTCCATAGTAACTACGTCTCCAGCCTGGAGAGTAATCAGCGAATCTAAAATAACCTTTTGCTGGTTATTAAAGGTAAGCCATGGCGAATAAGCCTCCCGAACCAGAATGCCATTAACGTACAACTCTGGATTGGCAATAGGCGTACCCAAAACCGGACCACTAGTCGCCACAAGATTCTCAACGTTGACCTTATACGAAAACATGTAGTATCCGGAAACAGGAGCCGTATAGGAAGTAACAGGAGATAGGTTCACATTGTTGTTCGGATCATCAACAATGTTGTTGAAGTTTAAAGGACTACCCAATGTATACGTCTGCGTAGTAGAAAAGTTAACCGTTGCTCGATACGTAATACACGGAGAGAAATTCCCAATCGTTAAATCGTTAATACAAGCTGATGCAAGTATAGCCTTTTGAGAACATAAAGTATTTATATTAGCACTGGATGCGCTTAACTGGGCTGTTTGTAAAGATTTAGATACGCATAAATTATTCGCCACTTCGTTCTGTACCGAGAGAGTTCCTACCTCTGCAGTTTGGGTACATACGTCATTAAAAATAGACCTCTCAATCCTAGCCTCTCTACCCTTGAGACACTTCGAGCAGAGCGTATCCAAGCTAAGACTGTTTTTACAGCATTTACTCATGAGAAAACCCCTAATAAGAACCCTAACCCTAAAAGACGCTATTAAGGCTAACCGGGTGTACCTACCTATGCAAGAAAAACTTTCCTCAATGATCTATAGGTTTCCTATAGTGCTGATATATTCGCTAGACTGTTGAGCGTGGGGCGTAACCGCTCACCTTACATACCGTGATCATATACCAGTTCGGGACGTTTTATCACGAACTGGTATATGGTATGTTCCTCTAACTACCCCTGGGGGCAGCGTTATTCATAGATGTGCTTGCCGAGGGGCTATTGGTCTGAGTATGTGGAATCATAGACTCAGCAAGCTGAATCAGATTCTCAGTTAATGTTATGAATTCAGACACATTACCAGTCGTTAGATTTGAAGCTATCGACTCAACTAATTGTAGAAATTGCATAAACACCTCCAATTAAACGCTCATACGATACACCTTACGCAACAAGTGGCTGACTAACCTGTGACGTTTTGTCACGAGTTGTTACCTCTTGGGCCATCTTGTCTTGTTCTTTGAGAGTACGCTCAAGTTCCAATAAACGAGCAATATGATCGATGTCCATAGCATCAATCTCTTTGAGCGCCTTAATCTTGTTCAGGAATCCAAGGTCATCATCAGCGCGCGCCTTGGCTTCACGCTCTATAGCAAGCGCTTGGTTCTCTTCAACACGAGATACGCGCTCTAGACCAAGGCCTTGATCCGCAGTAGCGCGGGCTTTTGAGAGCTCAATATCCGCTTGCAGCTTTTGCATTTGCAGTTGTTGAGCCATCTGTCCAGCCTGCTGCTGCGCTTGCTGAGCTTGCTGAATAGATTCAATAAGCTTTTTCTTATTCTGGATGGTACACGACTCAAGCAGGGCCTCATCAGGAACGGGCACCCCAGATTCTCGCAATTGCAGTAACTGGGCAAATTGCATCTGCTTCTGCGTCGTTGTGTTAAGCCCCTCTTCAACATTGGCATCATACTTCCCAAAAGCTTTGTTATAGAACTGAGCCGTCGGCTCCTGACCCTCAAGAATCTTCTTAACCTTACCCGGTGTGAAGTTAGCCTGTATGATATCCAACATAATCTTACCCAACAGCTTCTGAGATCGATCCAGTTGATCGAAAAGCGACTGCAGGGTAGTCAGCCCAGCCCCTTGTCTGAGCATCGACAGCACCCCCGCCTTATCGTCCATCGCTGAACCAAGCAGCTCTTCATTAACTCCAGATATCTGTTGTATCTCATCAGCAAGTATCTTGGATAAATCAATCATAGATGGCGGTATCTGTGGCGCAACGATCTGCTGAACATCAGTCATTTGGGCTTCTTCTTTAAGTGCCAAGCCACGCCCTTGACCACTCAAAAAAATATCTTTTGGATTGACCAATGCGTTCTCTTTATAGATGAACCCACTGTTAATTTGACTCTCCAAAATGTCTAATTCGATCACTTTTCTTCGTCCATAAAGATATTGTGCATCCCGTAGGCCCCGTACAACGCCAGAGATGCGATAGGGAAAATATGGCATTTGTGGCCGATAATAAGCAAGCACAGGCACGAAAGGATAGCTATCAATACCCATAGGATTTGGGCCGTCATACATGACCTTGCCCTGTACCACAATAGCGAGGCGCACCGTAGGAATTTCTTGCTCAATAACGGTAACTTGTGGGTATAGTTTGAGAAAGCGCTGTAAGCCTTCTTCGTTCTCACTGCGCCATTCCATAGTCTCGCCAGTCTCGGCATCAACCAACATACGCTGCAAGCGATAATCTCTATAATAAAATTCATCATAGGTCATCAAATTTTTCATGCCGTAATTATAAGATTCAGGCAAGAATTGAAATTTACCGTCTCTACCTGTTCCGTTATCGCCACCAACCATTCCCATAATCTCATCGGTGTATGCGGGCAACAGCGACAGAACTTCTCGTTTGGTTAGGAAGGTTCGTTTCCAAATGGAGTTGCAATCAGAAAGATCTGGCTTACGGAAGTAAGGATCAATAAGAAAACTATTATATGAGCAGTTGTCGACACGTATATTTCCTGAAACGGGGTCTGAACGATAATCTACCCATACTTGCAGCAGATTCATACCGGTAACGAGTGCGCCTTCGAAGGATTCTGATATGGTCTCAAGCACTCCCTCTTGGTTATTAATCCACATCAATACTTTAGTAAACTGATCAGCAGTCTCAGAATCAGCGTTCTCAACGGGAGTAACGATGGTAGATTTACGATTGCGTCGCTGGTGCCCAGAGATCATCTGGATGACGCGCCTTATGCGATTGAAATTAAACTGTCTGCGACGGTTTGCCGGAAGGTTGCCATAGAGATCGTTCCATAAGGTCTGGTCTCCAGCCTCAAACCGAGTATCGGTGTCAGCCTCTCCCCAGAAGCTCTGATTTATCGTGATAGATTCGGCATAAAACGTCTCCATCTTTGATAAGATGGCCTTGTCTTTCTCGTTGTAGTATTGGGGGCCCAACTGGGGGAAGATCATTAAACGGACTCCTGGCAATGTTTTTAACATACCAAGAGTAGTTGCGTGCAGTTATTGATTCAAGCGGAACGATTTTGTTCCACAAAAAGGTCGAATGACCTACTAGTTTGAGTCCGAAAAGTTGGCGCTTTTCGGACTCATAAAGCTGTGGCTACCCACAAACATTGGTCTCTTCAGCTTAGCTGCTTTAAAGATTATGTCTCACCACTTAGTGGGCATGTTGTAATTGGGACCCATCATCGCTTCCATATACCGCTTATCGAGATCTTCTGGTGTCAGCCCGTCGCGTGTCTTAGGTAAAGAAACACATAAATAGCGCATGCAGCTAACTAATCTTTATTTTATTTCTACGACACGCAATCAATACTTCTTCGTAACTTTTCTTACCAAAGTTCTTTATGCGCAACAGACCCTCTTTTCCCATGCATTGTATGTCACCGATAGTATTAAATTTAGCAGCTAATAAACAGTTATGTGCCCTAACTGATAGTTCGAGTATATCTATCGGCCTATTGTCGAGCTCTTTTGAGGCAAGCTGAGTGCCAGCGGAGGCATTTATTCCCAAGATATTTCTACACAAATCTTCTTTTTCCAGAAAAGAGCCATCAGAAGAAAGTATCTTAAGTATCTGATCACAAAGATCGGCTGCCTGCGATTCGCGCTCCTTAAGCTTATAACTCTCAAGCTCTTTATCTATGTGTTTATACCGCTCAATTTCTTTATTTGCTTCAGTAAGTAATGCTTGAAGTTCTTCTATGCGTCGCATGCGAGACGCCAATTCTTTTTTGGCACATTCATCAGCCTCTATTTGTTGGCGCTTATAAAGATTCGCAAGCGCTATTTCATTATCTTTTTTGTTTTGCAATTCAGCATCAGTCACCGGAGGCTCTCCCTTTATGACCAGCATAAATTTATCAATATCTTCTTTTCTATAGAGGCGGTATTTATTGATGGGATTGCGATAGGATACAATTTTTTTCTCTCTCTCCCAATTTCTCATGGTATTTGGGGTGACTCCAAGTAATTCGGCCGCCTCTCTAACCATCAAATAGTCGCTCAGCTTATCCATCCTACTGAACCCTCTCAGGAAACTTCGATCCCCTATTCTCCTCACACTTCTCTATGTACTCTTCCAATAACTTGTTAACCACCTTGTTAAATGTTAATCCAGGGGTCCAATACACAATCCGCATAATACGGTCATGAATTGAGAGATCCATGCGTATTGATACTAGTTTTTTCATGAGTCTCCTTATCGTAATAATCTATCCAGCACCGGTGACAATAGATGAGATATTCAGCTATCTCACAAAAGCAAGACTTACACAGCTTCATCTAACAATCTCTTGAGCGAGAACATATACACGCGCCCCGGGCGCAAAACTTAAGTCATTTCATGCAGCATCGCCTCTTTACCATATTAAAACCAGACATAAAGAACAGCACTAGAAAAATACAATAGAGATAGGTATCCATAATTAATCCAATAGTTTCATGTATTCTTTAGGCCAGTTCTTTCTAAACACCAGTTGTTTAACTAAGATAAGTATATCAACGATATACAAGATGTCAATAATCTGGTAGATCTGTGCGGAACACCGCGGGCATGTTGTAATTGGGACCCATCATCGCTTCCATATACCGCTTATCGAGCTCTTCTGGTGTCAATCCATCGCGTGTCTTAGGTAGTGACACACATAAATAGCGCATGCAATCCGCAAAATGTGAATTGTGATCATGCAAAGGTTGTGACTTATACACACGCCGCTTAGCATCAAACTCTTGCCGATAGTTTTCTAACGCCTTGATAAGGGGCTTACAGTTACGCTCATCAATCCATATCTTCGCCAAAGATGAACGCACTCCTTCAATGCCATCAACAATGGATATATCAGGAGCTATCGTGAAGTTTATACCCAGCTGCCGCGCCTTCTCGATACGAGCTACCCCAGAAGTAAACTCTCGAACCTTAATATCATGAGGGGCTATGTGCTTCCCGTACGTGTAGGGCTTTGAATGTAACACCTGTATATAGTGCTCAAGCCCCTCTTTTGACTTCTCGTAGCAGTCTATGATGCGAACAGTCTGCCCAACATTCTGAAAGAATATAATCGTTGTACTATCGCGCACCCCAAGGTCCCATGCAGTATGCACCTTAAAGCTAGGTTCCCAAGGCACATCCCCAATCTGTCCCTTGACGCGCATACGGTCTATGTACTTGGTGTAGTAAGCCCCTTCAACGCCCATGGTAAATGAGGTGTAATACTCCTGCTGAACCAAATCAGGGCTCATAATGCCCTCAGCCATTTCTTTCTCAATGGCCCAGAGCGGAATGTGTTGTGTATCATCAAGGGTAAGCTTGTACGCAAACCAATCGGGCGAGTTCTCCGCAATCTGAAACAACTCCCACATGTGATTCTTGCCACGAGGAGTAGACACAAAGAGCGCCCACCCATCATTAGCTGTCAAAATAGGCCTAATAAATTGATAGGCCCTGGGGTCCTGCAGAGCATACTCACTAAAAACACAACCGCGCGGGTTAGTTCCCACTAAACTATCCACGTTATCTGAGCCCACAAGTTGCATTAACGAACCATTGGTTAGCGTTATCTTCATCTCCTGGGAATTAGAACCCGCAATAAGCTCTGGTGGAATATAGTCTAAAAATTTCTGACCGTCATTATTTATCGAATCCCAAATTACTTTTTTTGCCTGGCTGTAAGTTGGGAAAATGTAATAATAAACTCCAACCTTACGTAAAGCAGCGCGTAACATCAGGTTAAAGGCGACCACATCTTTACCCGCTCGTCGGGGCATAATGCAGATAATCTTCCGATAACCCTTATTCTCAAGAGCATCAATAATAGGAAGTTGGTAAGACCGCGGAACAAAACGATTAAGATGAATTTTGGTCTCGACCTTCACTGTGCCTCAATACATTCTGTGTCGCACGGTTCACCATCATGTCTATCTTCGCAGGTGCCCCATGGTAACTTCCAACACTCAAAATCCTTAACACTCCCCACAACATGCCAATGGGTATCTTGATAGACATACATCTGACCTCCTCGTAACATATGTGCTCCTTGAAGACCATGTCCTATGCCAACTCTCTTCATACTTTTTCATCAACCTTCACAGGCACCACGGATGTCTCGGGATATTTATCTATCACCACCACCGTATTGGTCGCCGTAGTCGCCTCATCCTTCTTGGTTAGCGATGCTCGCCATTCACCCAGCGCTTTCCAGTCCTTGTCATACTTGGGCATGCTCGAAAGCACCATCCCCGGATCCCATTTTCTTTCCAGACCCTTGAGCTCTCTGCGATCTCCTATTTCCATCAAAGCGAACTCATGCGCTCTCTTCAATGCAGGACACCGCTCCTCCCAGCGGACCAGATCATCATGGTGAAATCCCTTCTTCGAAAAGAATCTATTCAGCTTGTATGCCCCGGGGTCCTCTTTAGCCCACTTCACCAGCTCAGCTGCCAATCCTTCGAGCCACACGTCAGATACAGGGACCTCTCTGAACGTAAATATGTCCATATAATTGTCGATGGGCGGGTGGCTGGCCCAGTCCAACGTCACCGTGCTAGGATTAGAAATTTTTTTTTTGGCCATACCTACCTACAAACACGTAATAGTAAATTCAGTTCTTGGTACATCATCATAAATCTTCTTGGAAGCAATGGAAGCCACAATAGAATCGTTGTCAAAGAGAATTCCAGTCGCAGCATCCTCGACAAACTTAATCATGTTTGAAAGATCGGGCGTGAAGATATGGTATCTTCCCCGGATCTCTTGAGCTTTTTTAACTGAGCACTTGGGCATAGGAAGATAAAAGATGATATCGACGTGTAATGGTCCGGTATATTTGTACTCACCGAGTTGTTCGAAGTGTTGCTTGCGTATGTCTATACCCCACACCAATTTAATCTGCTTCTGTGAATCCCAAGTCCTTCTTCCAGAATGTCGGTGACGAGCAAGTGGTATTGGATCTCCCATGACAACATACGTAACCATCACGACTCCTCATTTAATAGAGACGCCAAAGTCTAGCAAAAAATTACGCAATGTGTCGTTATCCTTAAGCGCTTCTCGCAGAGATACTCCCTGAGCCGCAGTCTTATTACGCTCCTCACGCTCACGAGCTGTTCTCGCCAGTGATTTTTCATAGACCTGACGACTCCGCTCCTTCGCCTTTAACGCTGCATCATCCTCTGGTCTTGAAGCCGAAGGCGCCTTTTGTGGGATCTTAGCTCTTTCGTATTGATATAACTCTCTATTATCAGACATATTGGGTGCTCCTCTTGTCTTTGGGAGGTTATTAATAACGCTCTTTACTAAATCTGACGCGTCCCCTAACCCCCGCGCGGAAGATAAATCTTTGTTAAATACCTTAAGAGAACTATACGTGGACACACCTCTTGAGAATGCCCTGTTAATGGAGGATTTAGGTGTGCCAAGCATCATGGGGTCTGCCAGCAAAAATGCTATCGCTAATCCCTTAAGCGAAGGAATAAAACGAGACACTACGGCGCGCACCACCGTATCAGCCAGCCACTTACTTAATACATACACATTGGAGTTGTAAGGACGATTGTACCAATCAAATAACCCTATCTTGCGCGCACACTTAAGAGCTCGCTGAACCGTTCTCTTATGCCACCCAGTTTTACTACTGATGGTATCCAGAGACTCAAAGTAGCTCGCATGCAACTTATGTCGGTATAAACAATAGTCCCATATCTCAAGGTAACTCTCAGGATAGTTACCGATACTCGCCGGATTGTGGAATAAGTCCGAACCTTTTTCAGGAAAAGGTAGCTTGGATACTTGCTTTTTTCTACTACTCAACTATAGTTACTCCGCGTAGTTACTCCGTAGTTACTCCTACTCTGTGATTTTTTCTACTACGTAGTTAGACCGACCGAAGTAGTTACTCCGACCGAAGTAGTTACTCCGAAGTTTGGGTGGAGTTGAAAGAACTCCTGTGCTTTTTTCTACTACTCAACTGTTGAACTAAGCTGCCCTCTTCCGGCCGCGTTTTGACTTCTTCATTTGCATCTCAGGAGTCCCTGGAAGAGCGAAACTCGAGAGCAAATACATAGTTTTCATCGTTATGACATTTCGTTATGTCGTACACGGTATAAAAAATAAAAAGGTGTCAGGTAAAACTGGCACTTTTTTATTATCTGTAGACGCTGTGTACGATCTGTTGAAATCGATCGGCCAGATCATACCAATTTTTTTTCCTCTTGAGAATCTCCCTCTTTACACAAGAACTCCTCAATACGCAGAAGTATCGTAAAACGCACATTCTTCCCATCGTTCAAAAAACGATTCAACGTACCAAAGGAAATAGCCACACGACGCCCCAACTCAACAATTCCAATCTTGCGTTCTCTCATATACGCATACAGCTTCTCTCTAAACACATCCTGACTCTTCATGTATTTCACATACTCAGGCGTACTCACCATTATCAAACATCCTTTCATTCAACATATTTGTGGAGTAATCTAAACTATGTTATAATAAGAAGCAATGATTGGTTCAACTTATCGGGAGTTTCATGTTAGATAAACCGTGTTCGCCACAACCTATTGATACATTCCAACTCATCAAAGACCTCATCGAATCAGTAGGGACCATAACAGCGAGTCACTTCAATGAGCGCGTAACTGAACTGATACATGAATCGATCTCTAAAAGTAAAAATCGTCCCAATCAGTCGGATTGTCTTAATGAGCTCTTCACGGCACTCGCGAAAGCTCAATCAGATATGGCAACTGCTGGACTCAATCACACAAACCCTTACTTCAAAAGTAAGTACGCAGACTTTGCGGAAATAGTCCGCGCCTCTCGACCATCACTCACTAAAAATGGACTCAGCGTCATCCAACAGATTCTCCCTAACGATGATGGCCAACTCATACTGCACACGATTCTGGGCCATATTTCAGGCCAATGGATTGAAACTCGCGTACGCATTATTCCTGCAAAAAATGACATACAATCACTGGCGAGCTACATAACCTATATGAAGCGCTATTGCTATGCTTCTCTCGTGTGCGTTGTTGCCGCTAATGAAGA
>Ga0265338_10001559_pt1 | contig 36985 bp, 27 predicted proteins | sample 42126metaG_FD_193579 | JGI IMG/M metagenome (GOLD analysis project Ga0265338, IMG submission 193579) | Rhizosphere microbial communities from Carex aquatilis grown in University of Washington, Seatle, WA, United States - 4-21-26 metaG | ecosystem: Host-associated > Plants > Roots > Rhizosphere... | reverse complement strand
CACAGAAAGCAAGAATAAGCTCATTAGCGGGACCGTTTAACTGCTACTCAGTCAAGTCCGCGGCGGCCGGTCGGCAATATCTTTGCCTTCAGGCCGGTCGGGTAACATCACTCCGTTCGGTTAATTCACCTCCTCGACCGACACTAAAGAACGGATGGGACTGCTGTTCGCTCGGATTTATTAGGGAGTGCATTGGGGAAACGTGGTGCCTGAGGGGAATGCCGGGCAGTCGCGTGCGGCTGGCCAGATCGTAACGTTCTATTCGTTCAAGGGCGGGACCGGGCGCACCATGGCGCTCGCGAACGTGGCCTGGATTCTCGCGGCCAACGGGAAGCGGGTACTTGTCGCCGACTGGGATCTCGAGTCGCCCGGCCTGCACAATTTCTTCCAGCCGTTCATGAGCCCCGATGTCAGCGACCGGCCCGGCATTGTCGACTTCATCCGCCAGTACGAGCTAACCGGCGAACTCGTGTCTCACGTGGGACAGTACGTGATCCCGGTTAATTGGCAGTTCCCGGAAAACGGTGCCATTGACTTCCTGGCACCGGGGAGGCAGGAAAACGGCGACTACGTCAATGCGCTCAGCTCGCTGGACTGGGATGCCTTGCACGACGATCTGTGGGGTGCCGGGTCCCTCGACGCGCTGCGCACGGAACTGAAGAACTCCTACGACTACGTGCTGATCGACAGCAGATCAGGCCGGTCAGATATCGCGGAAATCTGTACCCTGCACCTGCCAGACATAGTGGTCGACTGCTTTACCTTGAGTGCCCAGGGCATGGCGGGCGCGGCCAGAATAGCCAGGCAGATTCACGGCTTCCGCGAGCGCGACATCACGATCCTGCCGGTTCCCATGCGTATCGACCACACCCAGCGGGCCAACGTGCTCGCCGGCCGGCGGCTGGCGCAATCCCTCTTCCCCGGGCTGCCCGCGGGCCTGTCTGAGCGGGAGCGCGAGCGGTACTGGGACGAGGTACAGGTGCCTTACCTCCCCGCGTACGCCTACGAGGAGGTGCTTGCCGCCTTCGGCGACCAGCCAGGCGATCGCAACTCGCTGCTGCCCGCTTATGAACGGATCGTCGCTCGGATCACCGGCAACGAGGTGAGCGCACTGCCGCCGTTCGATGAGTACAAGCGGTTGCGCACCCGGCTCCTGTTCGCCAGGACCGTTCCGCGCGACCTGCCCGAGGTGGTCATCCAGTACAGCCCGCAGGACCAGATGTGGGCCGAGTGGATCGCCGCGGTGCTCGCCGGGGCAGGGATTCATGCCCGGCTGGCCGATGAGGAGTCCGACCTCCCGGTGGACCCTAGGACGGCGGAGCGGGTCATCGCCGTGGCGTCGGAGTACTACTTTGCCGAGCTCGAGCTCCGGCAGCTTGATTTGCGCGACCTGGACCCTGGGACGCGCCCGGAGCTGCTCGTCAGCGTCACGGACATGCGCATTCCCTCCACCGGGCTTTCCGACGAGCTCCCCGTGCTCTTCCTGGCCGACCACTCGGAGGCCGCGGCGGCGGAACTCCTGATCGACCGTTTCAGCGGCCCGCGGGGACCGGAAGACCAGCCGGCCGCCAGCGCGACGGGCTATCCCGGCGGCTGGCCGGACCAGATCGTGAGCGTGCCGGCGCGGAACGCCAACTTCACGGGCCGGGACGCGGTGCTGCGTCAGATCCGCGAGCAACTGCGGTCCCGCGCCGCCGTGGTCCAGCGGCCGCTGACCATCCAGGGCACCGGCGGCACCGGCAAGACGCAGGCAGCCCTGGAGTACACGCACCGCTTCAAGGCGGACTACGACGTCGTCTGGTGGGTGAACTGCGGGCAGCCGGAGGACATCGACGCCTCGCTCGCGGACCTCGCCGCCTGGCTGCGCAGTGCATACGACGTGCCCCTGCCCGAGGAGGGAGCCGTCGCCGAGGTCGCCAGGCGGCTTCTCGACTACCTCAGCGGTCAGTCAGCGCTGCGCTGGCTGCTCGTCTACGACAACGCCGAGGAAGAAGAATTCGACACCATACAGCACCGGCTGCCCAGGGGCGGCGGCCACGTCCTCCTCACCTCGCGTGAGGACCTGCTCGAAGGCGGTGGGCTGACCATGCCGCTTACCGTGTTCGACCACGAAGAGAGCGTCGACCACCTGCGCAGGCGGTTGCCTGGTATCTCCCAAGATGCGGCGTATCACCTGGCTGGAACCCTCAATGACATACCGCTCGCCGTCGCCACGGCGGGTGCGCTGATCGCCACCGAGAACATGGCCGTCACCGAGTACCTGCGGCTCCTTGACATGCAGCCGCCGCCGGAGGGAGGGCCGCCCGGCAACTACCCGACGATGGTGATTAAGGCCTGGCACCTGTTGCTCGACCGGCTTGAGCTCAGGTCTCCTGCGGCCTACCGGCTGCTGTCGATCTGCTCCGTGCTGGCGCCGGTCATCAGCCTCGACCTGGTCGTCAGCGATGCCATGGCGGACGCCGTGCAGGAACTCGACCCGAGCGTCACCGAGCGATCGATGATCAACCGGCTCATCCGGCAGATCGACCAGCTTGACCTGATCAAAGTGGACTTTTCCGCGCGCCAGATGCAGGTGCACCAGGTGGTGCAGGAGGTCGCCAGGCAGCGCATGTCCGAGGCGCAGCTCGACTCCGCGCGCCGGGACGTGCACCAGATCCTCATCTCTGTCCGTCCGCACGGTGACGTCGACGACCCGGCGATGTGGCCGGAGTACCGGATGATCTGGCCGCACCTTACCCCGTCACAGGCCCACCGTTCCGTCAAGCCGCAGGTCCGCGACCTGCTCGTGGACCGGGTGCGCTACCTTCGGCAACGCGACGACCTGGAGCGCGGGCGCCGCCGCGCGGAGGAGATCCAGGGGGCGTGGACGATCATGCTGGCTGAGCAGCGAGAGCCGGCGGCATCCAAAGTCCTGCGGCAGCAGCTGTACCGGCTCCAGTTCAGCCTGGCTAACATCCTGCGCGACCTTGGACGGTACGAAGATGCCCGCGTCTTGGATGAGGAGGTCCTGCGCGGGCAAGAGGCACAACTGGGGGCGGATCACCAGTACACCTTGCAGACGCGCAGCAACCTCGCCGCCGACCTGCGTGCCCTTGGCGATTACCGGCAGGCCCTCAGGTACGACCAGAAAACCTATCAGGCATGGGAGGGGAACAGCGGCTTCGGCGACGAGTACTACGGCATGCTCAACGCATCGAACAGCCTCGCCCTCTCCTACCTGCTGACCGGAGACTACCGGCAGGCGCTCCGGTACGACCAGCAGACCCTGGAGCGGCGCCTGCGCACGTACCCGCGTAGTCATCCGCGAACCCTGGACTCGGGATCCGCGGTCGGGCGCGACCTGCTGGAAGCGGGCCGCTACCAGGACGCGCTGCGCATGATGCACGACGTGCTGGCCCAGTCCCATGACACGTACGGTGACGACGCCCGAATCACGCTGAACGCCCACCGATGGCTGGGCATCGCGCAGCGCTGCGTCGGCCAGTCGCAGGAGGCGGCGGTCCACCTGGACATGGCGGTGGACGGGCTGAGCCGCGCGTTCGGCAGTGAGAGCAGCGACGCCATGGCCGCCCGGCTCAGCCGTGCGCTGAACTACCTGGCGCTTGGCCAGGTGCGGGACGGGCGCGAATCGGCGGAGGAAGTGCTGGCCGCCTATAAGCGCCGGCTAGGGCCTGACCATCCGCACTCACTCATCTGCCTCCTGAACATCGGTACCGCGCTGTGCCTTGAGGGCGACTACGCGGCCGCGCGGGAGAACGTCTGGCGAGCAGTGGACGGTCTTGCGAGCAGGCTCGGGGAGAATCACCCCTACACGCTGGCCGCCAAGCTGACGCTGGCGAGCGTGCTCGCCCGGCTTGGGCAACTAGCCGAGGCGGCCCAGCTTCAGGAGCTGGTGGAGGCCGCACGAGCCGATGTGCTCGGAGCACAACACCCGGACACCACCCGCTGCCGCGTGAACTTGCTGCTGACTCAGGTCGAACTGGGGATTCCCGGCGCGGCCGCCGATCGAGAGCAGGCGGTGGCGGAGCTAACCGCGCTGCTCGGGCCCGACTACCCAGACGCGCGCGCCGCCGCCGAACGGGAATGGCTGCTGTGCGTCATCGACCCGCAGCCGTTCTGACTAGCCGGCCCCGGTCGGATGTTCGCCCGGGCGCGTGCCTAGCCGGGCGAAAGCCGGTCGAGGGCCTGCCGGGCGCGGCGCTCGGCCGTCTCGGCTTGCCTGGCCCGCATCCGCGCCCCCGCGAGGTCAGCCCGCGCCCTGGTGAGCCGGTCTTCGAGCTCACGGACCTCCCGCTCAAGCCGGTCCTCGGCCGCGTGGGCATCGGCGGCGGCGGCCGCGGTCGAAGCAACCGTACGTTCTGCTTCCTCGTACTGCTCCCGGCGGTGAGCCGCGCGTTCGGCCGCCTCCTGCGCCAGCCGCTCGGCTACCTCCGCCTGCCGCCGCGCGACGACCTCCGCCGGCTGCCGCGCGACTCCCGCCCTGGACGGCCCGCTCGTCACCACACCTAGCCGAGGCGGCGGAACGGCGGTCGCCCCGTCTTCCGCCGCCGCTTCACCCGGCCCGTCGGCGGCCGCGGGCAGCCCACCGAAACCAGACCACTGCACCGCCCGGGTCAGCGTCCCCGCGGCGAAGTCCACCGCGACCCCGGGGTCCGCCAGCGCGGCGGTCAGCGTCTGCGACACCTCAAGCCGCAACGCCGGCGGCGGATCCGCCAGCCCGGCGAGCGACAGCGCCTGGCCCGTGAGCGCGTCGACCAGCGCGCCGCGGGCGGCGGACAGCTCGCGCAGCCGGGGACCGTGCCCGGCCTCCTGCGCGGCGCGCAGCGCGGCGCCAAGCTCGGCCAGCTTGGCCGGCCCGCTCGGGTCGGTGCGGGACAGCAGGTTGACCACCCAGGCCGCGCGGGTCGGCCGGCGTAGCGCGGCGATCGCCTTCGCCGCCGCGCGGTCGCCGGCGTCGCGCGCGGCGGCGGCGAGCTCGGTGCGGCGCTCGGTAAACGACTCCGGGTCGGCGCCGTACAGCTCATCGACGGCCGCCGCCGCCCGGTCACCGATCCCGGCCGCGTCCCGCGGCCCGGCACCATCGCCATCCCCACGGGCGTCCACGGCACGAATTATGCCCCGGTCCGTAGCCCCGCGAACAGGTCGTCCTCGGGGAGCGGCGCGCCGGTCGTGTCCGCGATCCTGATGAAGTACTCGTAGCCGAACGCCTGCTCCGCGATCTCCACGGGCAGCTTGCTGAACCACGAGTCGTTGATCTGGCTGCCGTGCGCGAACAGCGCCGCCCGCTTGCGGTCGAGCACCGCGCGGATGTCGATCGTGCTGGTGATCCGCGCCTCGGACTCAAGCGCGCGGCGGGCTCGCTCCTGCGCCTCGGGCGAGTCGTTGTCCCAGTTCGGCACTTCCTCGCCTGCCTCGCGCAGCGCGTCCCAGATCTTCCGCCAGTTGGAGCCCTTCATCGTGGACAGGTACACCTTCGCGGGGATGCCGGTCGCCGCGGCCGCGGCCTGGGCGGCAAGGCTGGCGTGCACGTGGTCCGGGTGCTGGTAGGCGCCCGCGTCGTCATAGCTGACGAGTACCTGGGGGCGGTACTTCGTGATCAGCTCGGCGATCCGCCCGGATACCACGTCGAGCGGCACGTTGCAGAACGCGTCCGGCCGTGCCTTGTACTCCCAGTCCTCCATGCCCGAGTCGTGGTAGCCGAGCGTCTCGAGCGCACTGATCTGGAGGATCTGCGCCGACTCGTCAAGCTCGGCCAGACGCTGCCGGGCCACCGCAGTTGGATCGTGCCCGTCCTGTCCCGGCTTGATCCCGCCGGGCGCGTCACCGAACTCCCCGTTGGTGCAGGTAACCACGACCACCCGGATGCCCTGGTCGGCGTACGCGGCGAGGATGCCGCCGCCGGACGCCTCATCGTCGGGGTGGGCATGGACCGCCATGAGCGTAAGAACGTCTGCCATGCCTTCAATAGTGCCGTGGACCCCCGACATTATTTCTCACTCTTTTCCGATCGACTTTAAAGAGAATTGGCATTATCCGGAACGAGAGCCGCTCACTCCGAAACGCCCGTGACCCTCGGCCCCCGCGCAACGTCCGCGCCCGGCGGCTCCGCAACGTCCGTGCCCCTCGGGCCCCGAAACCCTCTGTGCCCCTCGGGCCCCGAAACCCTCTGTGCCCCTCGCCCCCACCCTCCGTGCCCCTTGGCCTCGGCGTGGATGTGCCATTGGTGTCGCTATAGCTACACCGATGGCACATCCACACGGTCGTCACCCGGGTCCGGGGCTGGGTTGGCGGGCTAGGCGATCTTGCCGATAGCGGCCTGCCCGGTGCCGTTGCCGGCCGCCGGAGCGGTCATGGCGGACTTCTTCAGCAGGTCGAGGATGGAGATGCCCTGCCCGATCAGGCCGGCCACCACCTCGTTGACCCCCTGCGTCCCGTTGAGCACGGTGAGGTTGGCCCCAGCGAGGCCCTGGGCGGCCGCCTCGGCCAGCGCGGGGAGGTTCTCGATCAGCCTGCTCGCCGCGATCAGCTCCTGGTTGCCCTCGCGCAGCGACGCGGCGAGCGCCTGGTTCGCGTCCGCCTGCCCCTGGGCCTCGGAACGCTCGGCGTGCGCCCGCGCGTCCGCCCGGAGCCTGGTCGCCTTGGCCTCGGACTCGGCGAGCGTCGCCTGCCGGTAGGCCTCCGCCTCCGCGGCGAGCTTGGCCTGGTCGCGGTCGGCCTCGGCGAGCTGGCGCTTGCGGAACGCCTCGGCCTCGGTGGTGAAGCGCTCCTTGTCCCGGCCGGCCTCGGCGAGCGTGCGCGTCTTGTACGCCTCGGCATCGGCCGGCCGGCGCACATCGGCTTCAAGTCGCTGCGCGGCCAGCTCGGCTTTCACCTATGCGCCTATATCGGTATATCACCGCTCTGAGAGGCGCTCGCAGGGACCCCGCCGTTATTTAACGTCTTTACGGCGTAATGGCATAAGTAATGCCAATCAAGGCCGTTCCTAAAAGCTAGATAAAGCATCCTAAAGGCTGGTTAAAGGCGAGGCGCTCGCACCGTCAAGGCACCGGGCCGGATGGTGACGCTGAGGGTATGGCCCGGTGTGATGAGCTCGCCGTCCACCTCGCGGGGGAGCAGCGTGGTGGTGCTGATCTCGATCCTGCGGGCCTGGAACCGCTCGAGCATCCGGTCCTGGTACGCGCTGTTCGTCAGCACCCGGGTGGCGAGCCGTGGCCAGCCGAGCGGCCCGTGCGGCGCGAGGATACCGACGTCGAGCAGTCCGTCGTCGACTCGTGCGTCGGGCAGCAGGCTGAAGCCGCCGGGCAGCAGCCCGGAGTTGCCCACCACGACGGACCGGGCCTCGCGCTCATGGGGCTCCGCGCCATCGAGCGAGATTGATACCTGGGCGGGCGGCAGGGCGAGGTGCCTGGCCCCGGACATGGCGTAGGCGAGCCAGCCGAACTGGTGCTTGAGCTTGGTTCCCGCGACGACGGCGGCATCGAGGCCCATCCCCGCCATCGCGGTGAACGGCTCGCCGTCGGCCACCGCCAGGTCGATCACCCGGTCGGTGCCGTCGCCGGCGAGCGCGCCGGCGAGCGCCGCCTTCGGGTGCCCCGGCAGGCGCAGCGTCCTGGCCAGCAGGTTGGCGGTGCCATGCGCCACGATCCCGAGCGGTACCCCGGTTCCAGCCAGGCCCTCGGCGCAGCCGCGCACGGTGCCGTCGCCGCCGACGGCGACCACAAGGTCCGCGCCGTCAAGCGCCGCCCCCGAGGCCGCCGACACCCCGGCCTCGGCCTTCTCGGTCACCCGCAGCTCGGCGTCCCAGCCGTGCCGCTTCGCCTCTTGGCGACACAGCGTGACAAGGTGCCCGCTGCTGCGCACCAGCGAGCCGTTGATCACAAACGCGACACCAGGCATACGCCAGCGAGACTACCCGTACCGGCCACGGGAAACCCCGCTGGGTGCCGCGGGCCGCGCCCGTCCGGCAACGCGCCGCTACCTTCGCGTCAAAAAACACGTGGGGATTCGAACCGTTACCGGAAATTACCTGAGTGACCAGTTGTAGGGGGCGATCAGCTTGTCCAGCGCGGCCGGCCCCCAGGAGCCGCGCGCGTACGGCTGGACGGGCGGCGGCGAGTCGAGCAGCGGCTGGGAGATCTCCCAGACCCGCTCGATGCCGTCGGCCCGGGTGAACAGGGACTGGTCGCCGAGCATGGCGAGCAGGATCAGCCGCTCGTAACCCTCGAGCGCGTTGGCCGCGGCGAACGAGTCCTCGTACCGGAAGGTCAGCTTCGACGCGCCGAGCGTCATCTCCGGCCCGGGCATCTTGGCCATGAACTCGATGCTGATCGACCCGGGATCGGCGAAGTCGATGACGATCTCGTTCATCTGGCCTTCCGGCGCGTCGTGCCGGCGGGTGCGGAACATCCGCACCGGCGGCGTGTGGAACCCCAGCGTGATGACCTGCCGGGATTCCGCGAGCGCCTTGCCTGACCGCAGGTAGAACGGCACGCCGTGCCAGCGCCAGTTCTCCACCTCGACCCGCAGCGCGATCATCGTCTCGGTATCGGAGTCCTTGGGCACGCCGCTGATGTCCCGGTACCCCTCGTACTGCCCGCGCACCACGTGCCGCGTGTCGATGGGGCGCAGCGCGTCGTACACCTTGCTCTTCTCATCGCGCAGCGGCTTGGCGTTGAGCGAGGTGGGCGGCTCCATCGCGACGAAGCCGAGCACCTGGAACAGGTGGGTCACCACCATGTCCCGGTACGCCCCGGTCGCGTCGTAGAACCCGGCCCGCTGCTCGACGGTCAGCGTCTCCGGCACGTCGATCTGCACGTACTTGATGTGGTTGCGGTTCCAGATCGGCTCGAACAGGCCGTTGGCGAACCGGAAGGCGAGCACGTTGTCGACCGACTCCTTGCCGAGGAAGTGGTCGATGCGGAACACCCGGGACTCATCGAACACCGAGTGCACCGTCTCGTTCAGCTTCACCGCCGACGCGAGGTCGGTGCCGAACGGCTTCTCGATGATCACCCGCGAGTTCTCGGTGGCCAGCCCGGAGTCGCCGAGCATCTGCACCACCGAGCCGAACGCCACCGGCGGCACCGCCAGGTGGAACAGCCGCGCGATGTGCCCGGCCCTACCGTTCCGCCGTTGGCCGGACGCGCCGTTGATCGCCTTCTCCGCCGCCGCGACCGCGGACACCAGCGCAGAAGGATCCTCAGGCGAGGCCGCGCCGAAGGTGAGCCGGGCGGCGAACGCGTCCCACGACTCGTCGGGCTTGCAGTTGCCGAACTGCTGGCACGCCGCGTGCGCGGTGGTGCGGAACTCTTCGTCGGACACCGCGAAGTCCGGCGGCGCGGACCCGATGATGCGGAACTCCTCGGGCAGCAGCCCGGCGCGGAACAGGTGGTGCAGGCCCGGCAGCAGCTTCCGCTTGGCCAGGTCCCCGGTCGCGCCGAACAGCACGATGATGTGCGGGTCGGGCTTGGCGTGCCCGTGCCGCACCGTGTGCGCGGCGGGGCGGGGCTGCGACTGCTCGGACCGCGTGCTCACTGCTGTGCCGCCTTCTGCTCCGCGTGGCCGCCGAATTCCGACCGCAGCGCGGAGAGCATCTTGCCGGTGAACACGCCGAGGTCGCGCGACTCGAACCGCTGGTACAGCGCGGCGGTGATGACCGGGGCGGGCACGCCCTCGTCGATCGCGGCCTCCACCGTCCACCGGCCCTCGCCGGAGTCGGACACCCGGCCGCCGAAGTCGTCGAGATTCGGCGACTTCGCGAGCGCCGCCGCGGCCAGGTCGATGAGCCAGGACGAGATCACGGAACCGCGACGCCACACCTCGGCGACGTCACTGACGTTGATGTCGTACTGGTAGGCCTCGGGGTCACGCAGCGGCGTGTTCTCCGCGTCGTGGGTGGCGTTCTCCTGCAGGCCGATGCCGGCCCCCTTGATGATCGACAGCCCCTCGGCGATCGCGGCCATCATGCCGTACTCGATCCCGTTGTGCACCATCTTGACGAAGTGACCGGCGCCGGACGGCCCGCAGTGCAGGTAGCCCTGCGACGCCTGGGCGCCAGGGGCGCGGCCCGGCGTCGCCTCGGCACTGCCCTCGCCGGGCGCGATCGTCTTGAAGATCGGGTCGAGCCGCAGCACCGCGGCGGAGTCCCCGCCGATCATGAGGCAGTAGCCGCGCTCCAGGCCCCACACGCCGCCGGAGGTGCCGACGTCGAGGTAGTGCAGCTTCCTGGGGGCGAGCGCCTTGGACCTGGTGATGTCGTCGCGATAGTAGGAGTTGCCGCCGTCGATGACCGCGTCGTCGGCGTCGAGCAGCGGAACCAGCTGCTCAAGCGTGGTGTCCACGATCCCGGCCGGGACCATGATCCAGATATTGCGCGGCTTGTCGAGGGCGGCCACGAAGTCGGCGAGGGTATGCGTGCCGGTAGCGCCCTCGGCCTCCAGGGCCTTGACCGCGTCCGCGTTCACGTCGTAGGCGACGCAGTGGTGCCCGTCGCGCATCAGCCGGCGGACCAGGTTGGCGCCCATCCGGCCGAGCCCGATCATGCCGAGCTGCATCGGTGTGTCAGTTGTCATGGAAGGTCAGCTCCCCGATTTCATGGACCGGTAACGCCGGATCAGCGCGTTTGTAGACGAGTCATGGTTCAGCTCAGGCTCCGCCGCCGACGTCAGCTCGGGGATGATCCGCTGCGCGAGCTGCTTGCCGAGCTCGACGCCCCACTGGTCGAACGAGTCGATGTCCCAGATGACGCCCTGCACGAACACCGAGTGCTCGTACAGCGCGACGAGCGTGCCGAGCAGCCGCGGCGTGAGGATGTCGCACAGCAGGGTGTTGGTTGGCCGGTTGCCTTCCATGACCCGGTGCGGCACCACGGCCTCGGCGGTGCCCTCGGCGCGCACCTGCTCCTCGGTCTTGCCGAAGGCGAGCGCCTCGGCCTGCGCGAACACGTTCGACGAGAGGAAGTCGTGGTGCTCGCCGAGCGGGTTAAGCGTCCGGGCGAAGCCGATGAGGTCGACCGGGATCAGCACCGTCCCCTGGTGGATGAGCTGGTAGAACGAGTGCTGCCCGTTGGTGCCAGGCTCGCCCCAGTAGATCGCCCCGGTGTCGTAGTCCACGTGCCGGCCGCTGCGCGTGACGTGCTTGCCGTTCGACTCCATGGTGAGCTGCTGCAGGTAGGCGGGGAATCGCTTGAGGTACTGCTCGTACGGCATCACGCCGACCGTCTGCGCGCCGAAGAAGTCCCGGTACCAGAACGCGAGCAGGCCCATCAGCACCGGCAGGCTGGCGCCGAGCGGCGCGGTCCTGAAGTGCTCGTCCATGTCGTGGAACCCGGCCAGCAGCTCGTCGAACTGGTCGGGGCCGAGCGCGATCATGTTGGACAGCCCGATCGCGGAGTCCATCGAGTACCGGCCGCCCACCCAGTCCCAGAACCCGAACATGTTGGCCGTGTCGATCCCGAACTCCGACACCCGCTCCGCGTTGGTGGACACGGCCACGAAGTGGTTCGCCACCGCGTCCTGGGTGCCGAGCGCCGCCACCGTCCAGTCCCGCGCCGACTTGGCGTTGGTCAGGGTCTCCAGCGTGCCGAACGTCTTGGAGGAAATGATGAAAAGGGTCTCGTCGGCGCTCAGGTCGCGGACCGCCTCCGCGAAGTCAGTGGAATCCACGTTAGACACGAAACGGAAGGTGATGTCACGCGTGCAGTAATGCCGCAGCGCTTCGTACGCCATCACGGGCCCGAGGTCCGACCCGCCGATGCCGATATTGATGACGTTCTTTATCGGCTTCCCGGTAAAGCCCTTGAATTCACCGGAACGTACCCGGCTGGCGAAGTCACGCATGCGGCTCAGCACGGCGTGCACGTCCGCCACGACGTCCTGCCCGTCCACGACCAGCGTGGCCGTGGCCGGCAGGCGCAGCGCCGTGTGCAGCACTGCCCGGTTCTCCGACACGTTGATGTGCTCGCCGCGGAACATCGCGTCCCGCCGCGCGGGCACCCCCGACTCCTCGGCGAGTTCCACGAGCAGTGCCATGGTCTCGTCGGTAACCCGGTTCTTGGAGTAGTCCAGGTAAATACCCGAGGCCTGCGCCGTCAGCCGCTCACCCCGCCCTGGATCGGCCGCGAACAGGTCACGCAGATGCGCACCGGAGATTTCCGCGTAATGGCGCTCAAGCGCCTGCCACGCCTTCCGCTCCCGTAGCGGGGTAGCCGGCATGCTGGTCTCCCCTCGTCTCGTCCCAGGCACAGATGTCTCACGTTGTATGCCGTTCCCGATCCTTCCACGCTCGGCTGTCCGTGGGATGTCGGGGGGTCAAAGTCGAAGTCAAAACCCGCCTTCCCCCGACCCGGCTCCACCCCCGCCTTCCCCGGGACCCCGGCACCACGGCCGGCCAGCCACCGTCCCCCCGCACCTCGCCGCCGCCACCCCTAGCGCCTCACCCCAACCAGAAGCCCACCCCAGCCGCCCCCTCCCGGTTTTCCTCGGGTCATCGGGGAGTCCCGGGGGACCACTCCAGGCAGTCATAGTGCGGACGGGCCGATGGCGGTGACGTGGGGTATTCGTGTGACGGACGGGATGACCGTCCGGCTCCTCAAGCACCCTAGGGCCATGATCATGAAGGCTTTATAGCGTGATAGCGCTATAAAGCCTTCCCAACACTCAAACCCTTCATGATCATGGGCTGGTCAGGGACCTGCCAGCGGCGATGCGGGCAATTCAGATGGCTCTCGGCGCTCGTAGGCCGAGGAGTCCACTTAATTAACAGAATTTCCCTATCGCATTGTCGCGAAATGAACGGGATTTCAATATCGTACTGCCGCGAAGAGGTCGGCCGCTGACCTGCCAGGATTCCCGGATATATCAGTATTTGACGGTTTCGTCGCCCGCGACGGCGCGGGCGACCGCGCGGACGCGCTCGCTGGTGGCCAGGTCCTCCAGGAGGACGGGCTCGCCCTCGGGACCGCACAGCGGGAGCTTCCAGTTCGGGTACTCGTCGCACGTGCCCGGCATGTTCTGCGAACGCGTCTCGCCGGCTGCCTCGGCCAGGTTGACGCCGATGAGCATCGCTGGCGTCTTGGCTAGGTAGCCGTAGAGCGCCACGGTGAACTCATCCGGGGTGGGCCGGCGGCCAGCCTCAAGCAGGCCCTGCTCGACACAGGCGCCGATCCAGTCGTTGACGATCCGCTCGGCCTCGGCCCGCTCCTCGGCCTCGGGGCGGGTCAGCAGGCCGAGGGCCAGGCGGTCGGTGACCTGAGTGCCGGACAGGAACGCGGAGGCGGGGGGCAGGTCGTGCGTGGAGACGGTCACCAGGCTGTTGGCCCGCCACCACTGCGGGGCGAGCGGCTCGCCGGACCAGCCGCGCTCGAACCAGAGCATCATCGTGCCGAGCACGCCGCGGGCGGCCAGCGCCTCACGCAGCCACGGCTCCACGGTGCCGAGGTCCTCGCCGATGACGACGGACCCGGCGGCGGCCGCCGCCGCGGCGAGCGTGCCGAGCGTCCCTGGCGCGTCGTAGTACACGTACGCGCCCTCCGTCGGCGGCGCGCCTTCCGGTATCCACCACAACCGGGACAGCCCCATGACGTGGTCGATCCGCAGGCCGCCGCCGAGGGACAGGTTGGCGCCGATGAGGTCGGCAAGCGGCTGGTACCCCGCGGCCGCGAGCGCCCGCGGGTGCATCGGCCGCAGCCCCCAGTCCTGGCCGCGCTGGTTGAACGCGTCCGGCGGCGCGCCCACGGTGAACCCGGTGGCGAAGTAGGCCTGCCCTGCCCACGCGTCCGCTCCGCCGGGGTGCGCGCCGATCGCCAGGTCAGCGATGATGCCGGCCTCCATGCCGGCCGCGCGCGCCGCCGCCTGCGCGGCGGCGACCTGGCCGGCGACCAGCCACTGCACCCAGACGTGGAACTCGGCCTGCGCGGCGAGGTCGCCGCCGCGGACCTCCGCCTCGGCGGACCGCGGGTCGCGCAGCCGCTCGGGCCAGGTGCGGTAGTCGGCGCCGTGCACCTCCGCGAGCGCGCACCACGCGGCCCAGTCGGCGAGCGCGCGCCCGCGCCGCGCGCGGAACTCATTGAGCGACGCCTGCCGCTCATCAGACAGCGTTACCTTGCGCAGCATCTCGAGCGCCTCGCGCTTGGCGGCCCAGACGGCGTCCCTGTCGATGAGCGCCGGCGTCAGCGACGCGGCACGAAGCGGCTGCGAAAGCTCGACTATCCGCATTCGTTCCTGATAACTGAGCTCGGCGTACTCGGGGATGTCCTCGATGCGCAGGTAAAGCGGCGACACCCAGTGGCGGCTCATCGGCAGGTACGGCGACGGGCTGACCGGGGGGAGCGGCTCGGCGGCGTGCAGCGGGTTGATGAGCACGAAGCCGGCGCCCAGGTCGCGGGCGGACCAGGCGGCGAAGTCGGCGAGGTCCCGCAGGTCGCCGTGGCCCCAGGAGGCGCGGGAGCGCAGCGAGTAAAGCTGCACGGTGAAGCCCCAGGACCGCTGCGCGGGCTGCGGCGCGGCCGCGTCCGGCGGGGTGAACCCGCCCGCCGCCGCGGGCGCGTCCTCGAGCGCCGCCACGATCGCGGCGAGCGTTTCGTCGGGCACGGTAACCTCGTGCCCCTGCCAGTCCCAGTAGCTGACGGAAACACCAAGCCCGGCGGCTCGCTGCCGCAGATCCGGGTTGCTCACCCGCCTAGTCTGCCGTACCCGCGGACGTGTTTTGTAAATTGCAGATGCAAATTACGGAACATCGGTCCGCGATCAGCCCAGCGTGGCGGCGTGATCGGGAACGAGCGTCTGGCTCTCCCACGGAGTCCGGACGTAACCGGTCGAGGCCGGCCTCGCCGGCAGCTTGAGCTTGGGCTCGGGCACGTCGTGGTAGGGGATGGTCGACAGCAGGTGGGCGATCATGTTGACCCGCGCCCGCCGCTTGTCGTCGGACTCGACCACGTACCAGGGCGCCTCAGGGATGTCGGTCATCATGAACATCTCGTCCTTCGCCCGGGAGAAGTCCTCCCACCGGGTGAGCGACTCCAGGTCCATGGGCGACAGCTTCCAGCGGCGCACCGGGTCATCGAGCCGCGACTCGAACCGCGCCTGCTGCTCGCGGTCGCTGACGGAGAACCAGTACTTCCGCAGCAGGATGCCGTCCTCCACCAGCATCCGCTCGAAGGCCGGGCACTGGTGCATGAACCGGGCGTACTCCTGCTTGGTGCAGAACCCCATGACGTGCTCCACGCCCGCGCGGTTGTACCAGGACCGGTCGAACAGCACGATCTCGCCGGCCGACGGCAGGCGCGTGATGTACCGCTGGAAGTACCACTGGGTACTCTCCTGCTCGGTCGGCTTGTCGAGCGCGGCGACGTGCGCGAACCTGGGGTTGAGGTACTGCATGGCCCGGCTGATCGTGCCGCCCTTGCCTGCCGCGTCCCGCCCCTCGAAGATCACGACGATCCGGGCGCCGGACGCCCGCGCCCAGTTCTGCATCTTCACCAGCTCCGACTGGAGCCGGTAAAGCTCTTTCTCGTACGCCGTTTTCTCCAGCTTCTTTCCCATCACCCAACGTTACCCATTGAGGCCGTGAACGAGGAACCAGCACGCCGCCACGAGGCGGTTCTCCTGGACCGGACCGGGGCCGCCTTATCGTGTGGTCATGACAGATCAGCGAGTGGCGGTAGTTACTGGTGCGGGCTCCGGGCTCGGGCGGCTCATCACGCTCACGCTGGCGGGCAAGGGCTGGCTGGTGGCCGCGGCCGGCCGCCGTCTGCTCCCCCTTGAAGAGACGGCACATCTAGCCGCGGCCCACGCCGGCGCCGCGGCCGGCTCGGTGCTGCCGGTGGTGGCCGACGTGGGCGACCCGGAGTCGGTCGCCGCGCTGTTCGGACGCGTGAGCGAGCAGTTCGGCCGGCTTGACCTGCTCGTCAACAACGCGGGCACCGGAGCGCCGCCCGGTGCGGTGGACGAGCTGACCCCGGACGGCTGGCAGTCGATCGTGGCCACCAACCTGACCGGTTCCTACCTCTGCGCGCACCACGCGGTGCGGATGATGAAGGCGCAGCACCCGCAGGGCGGCCGGATCATCAACAACGGGTCGATCTCCGCGCACGCGCCCCGGCCGCGGTCTCTCGGCTACACGGTGACCAAGCACGCCATCACCGGGCTGACCAAGTCGATCTCGCTCGACGGCCGCCCGTACAACATCGCCTGCGGTCAGATCGACATCGGTAACGCGAACACGGAGATGACCCAGTGGATCGCGGCGGGAGCGCCGCAAGCGGACGGGTCCGTCCGGCCGGAGCCGACGTTCGACCCGCAGCACGCGGCGGATGCGGTGGTGTTCATGGCGGGCCTGCCGCTGGACGCCAATGTGCAGTTCTTGACGATAACGGCGACCACGATGCCGTTCATCGGCCGCGGTTGATGGCGGACCGCGGCCGACAAACGGATAACGGGCTCCGCCCTCCGGGGTCCGCGCGCCGGAACCCGGTTAAGCGGAGCCCCCGGACGGGGGGGCATCCGGGGGCTCCGAGCGGGGTAAGCCCTGCTATCGAAACGCTACCCGCCCCGCGATTGTTACACCCCAGAACGACATTTTTTTCCGTGATCTAACGAATGCGCAGAGCGACCGGCTTAGAGGCCGTATTCCTCGAGCAGCCGCAGCCAGAGCTCGCTCATCGTGGGGTAGGACGGGACGGCATGCCACAGGCGGCTCAGCGGGACCTCGCCGGCCACGGCGACGGTGGCCGCGTGGATCATCTCGCCGACGCCTGGCCCGGCGAGGGTCAGGCCGACGACGACCTGGCGGTCCTCGTCCACCACGAGCTGGGCGTGCCCCTGGTAGCCGTCGGCGAACAGCCGTGCGCCCGCCACGTCGCCGATCTCGTAGTCCACCACGCGGACGCGGCACCCGGCGTCGCGGGCCTGCTCGGCGGTGAGCCCCACGGCGGCGACCTCGGGCAGCGTAAAGACGACCTGGGGCACCCATTGCCGCGAGGCCAGGTCGCGGACCAACGGCTCGCGGCCGTCGGCGCGCGCGGCGATCGCGTCACCGCAGACCCTGGCCTGGTACTTCCCCATGTGCGTGAGCAACGCGAGGTGATTCACGTCCCCGGCCGCGTACAGCCAGCCGCCGTCCACGGCGGCGACCCGCAGGGTGTCGTCGACCGGCAGCCACGATCCTGGCTTAAGGCCAACCGTCTCCAGGCCGATGTCGGCGGTCTTGGGAGTGCGCCCGACCGCGGCGAGGACCTCGTCCGCCTCGATGAACGTCCCGTCGTCCAGCGTCAGCGTCACCGGCCCGGCCGTCCCGTGTCCGCCTGGCCGGACCGCGGTGGTCACGTTCACGCCGGTGCGCACGTCAACGCCCGCGTCGCGCAGCCCGGCCGCCACGAGTGCCCCGGCGAAGGCGGGCAGCCGGTCGAGCAGCCCGCCGCGCGACAGCAGCGTCACCCGCGACCCGAGCGCCGACCAGGCCGCGGCCATCTCGCAGCCCACCACGCCGCCGCCGACGACGGCGAGCCGGGCGGGCACCGCCTGCGCGCTCGTCGCCTCCCTGCTTGTCCATGGCCGCACCCCGGCCAGGGTGGACGGCACAAGCGCACCCGTCCCGGTCGCGATGGCGACCGCGTGCCGCGCCCGCAGCGTGACGTCGCCGACCGACACCAGGCGCGTCCCGGCCAGCCGCCCGTGCCCGCGGACGAGGGCGATCTTCTCGCCATCGAGCCAGGCGACCTGCCCGTCGTCCTTCCAGTCATGGGCGAAGGAGTCCCGCCGCTTGAGCACCTCGGCGACGTCGAGCCGCGCCCCGGAAACGCCGCGCACCGCGCCGGCCTCCGCGACCGCGGCGGCCGGCCGGAGCAGCGCCTTGCTCGGCATGCAGGCCCAGTACGAGCACTCGCCGCCGACCAGCTCGGACTCGACGACCACCGTGGTCAGCCCGCCGCGCGCCGCCCGGCCGGCGATGTTCTCGCCGGTCGGCCCGGCCCCGATCACGATCACGTCGTACTCGTCCGCCGCCATGTGCCTCTCCTTGACCGGTCCCGCCGCCGTCACTGACCCCGCCGCGCGGCCATCGCGATTCCCGTCATAGCTCCCCGATCCCGTCGTCGCCAACCATGGACGCCGGGTCGGTCACCCGGTCGAAGTCCTGGGCCGAGATGTAGCCGAGCGCCAGTGCCGCCTCGCGCAGCGTGGAGCCGTCGTGGTCGGCCTTGTGCGCGATCTCGGCGGCCTTGTCGTACCCGATGACGGGGGAGAGCGCGGTGACGAGCATCAGCGAGCGGGAGACGTGCTCGGCGATGCGGGCCTCGTTCAGCGTCGCGCCCTCGACGCAGAACAGGCGGAACGCCCGGCTCGCCCCGGCGAGCAGCGACGCCGAGCGCAGGAAGTTCGCGATGATCACCGGCCGCATGGTGTTCAGCTCCAGGTTCCCCTGCGACGCGGCGAACGCGATGGTGGCGTCGTTGCCGAGCACCTGCGCGCACACCATCAGCATGGCCTCGCACTGGGTCGGGTTCACCTTGCCAGGCATGATCGACGACCCGGGCTCGTTGGCCGGGAGCACCAGCTCGCCAAGCCCGGCCCGCGGGCCTGAGGCGAGCCAGCGGATGTCGTTGGCGATCTTCGCAAGCGGGATCGCGAGCCCGCGCAGCCCCGCCGAGGCCGCCGCCACCGCGTCGGCGCCCCCGAGCGCGGCGAACTTGTTCGGCGCGGTCACGAAGGGGTACCCGGTCGACGCCGCGATCCTCATCGCCACCTCGGCGGCGAACCCGGGCGGCGCGTTGAGCCCGGTGCCCACCGCGGTGCCGCCGGCGGCCAGCTCGTACAGGCCCGCGCAGGCGTGCTCAAGGCCGGCGAGCGCCTGCGTCAGCTGCCTGGCGTAGCCCGACCACTCCTGCCCGACGGTGAGCGGCACCGCGTCCTCCAGGTGGGTCCGCCCGATCTTCACTACGTCCCGCCACGCCACGGCCTTCTCGCCGAGCGCGTCGCGCAGCGCCGCGACGGCGGGGATCACCGACCCCATGACGGCCTGCACGGCCGCGATGTGCGTCGCGGTGGGGAAGGTGTCGTTGGACGACTGCCCCATGTTCACGTGATCGTTCGGGTGCACCGGCGACTTGGACCCGATGGCCCGGCCCGTGAGCTGGCTGGCCCGGTTGGCGATCACCTCGTTGACGTTCATGTTCGACTGCGTTCCCGACCCGGTCTGCCAGACCCGCAGCGGGAAGTGGCCGTCAAGCTCACCGTCGATCACCTCATCGCAGACCTGCGCGATGAGCGCGGCCCGCCACTCCTCGAGCCGGCCCGCCGCGCCGTTGGCGAGCGCCGCCGCCTTCTTGACGTGGCCGAGCGCGTGGCACACGGCAAGCGGCAGCGGGTCGTCACCGATGTCGCCGAAGTGCAGCAGCGAGCGTTGCGTCTGCGCCCCCCAGTACCGGTCGGCCGGGACGTGGATGACCCCCATCGAATCCGACTCCCGGCGGTGCCCGGTCTCCCCGATCCCCACCGGTATGTCCCGCACCTGCGGCACTTCGCTCATGGCATCACCCTCGCACACCGCAAGCCGCCCGCGGTCCGAAGGTCAAAGACAAGATGATGAGCAGCGCCACCGGGCCGGACTTGGCCCTGGCCCGCGGCTCCGGGGCGACGGCGCCGCGGGCCGGCCGCCTCAAGCTCACGCGCCGGCTACGACCGCTTGATCGAAGGCACCGCGGTTGGTAAACCCGCATTCCATAATCACGGGCGACCGTGTGCGGCCGCGTACGGCAACGGCGCATCCTACCGCGCATTATTCGCAGGGGCGAAGTAAGCCCGGCGCGCATTAGCCTTGCGCTCACTTTCATGAATTTGCATGGAAGTTGCGGCCGTTTCCGGTACGCGCGGCATCCCCTTGGAACGAATATGTCCATAATATACCGTTTTGCGCCATCCAAATTTAGGTACATATACCTAAAAACGATACCGAGGTTGCGGAAGACTCGCGTGCGGCCTCATGCAATTGCGCCGCCGCCATTCATGGGGCCCGTCAGCAGGCCCCTGTCCAGGCGCACGGCGAGCCATTAACCGATTCAGGGCATGCCGAAGCTCGCGCTTATGCAACGGGGCGCGCCCGCGAATTCTTTACGGTCCGGCGCCGTCTTGCCGGGGCGCGGCGGCAAGCGGGCGGCTACCGGGCCATGGACGGCCGGGCCGCCGGGGCGGGGCGCCGGGCACGCGCCTTGCCCGCGCCGGGAGGCGGCAGCTCGCCGGAGCCGCGGGCGATCAGGCTGACCGGGATCTTGATCGTCTGCGGGGTCCCCCCGGGGTCGCGAATGCGCTGCAGCAGCAGCTGCGCGGCGATGGTACCCATGGCGACCGGGTCTTGCGTGACGACGCTGATGCCGGGCTTGACGATGCTGGCGAACGAGATGTCGTCGAAGCCGACGTGCGCCACCTCCCACTCCCGGCCCATGGCGGCGAGCGCGGCCCGCGTCCCGAGCGTCAGCAGGTACTGCGCCGTGAACATGGCCGTAGGAGCGCGCGAGGACCCGAGCAGCTCGCCGACGGCCCGCTGGGCGGACTGCGCCGTACGGACATCGCGCCTGATGAGAGACCCGTCTTCCTGGATGCCGCCGTCCCTGAGCGCGGCCTGGTAGCCGCGGTAGCGTTCCGCGGCCGTGGAAGCGTGGCTCAGGTCTCCGAGGAACCCGATCCTCGTGTGCCCGTGAGCCATCAGATGGGCCACCGCGCTGCGGGCGCCGCCGACGTTATCGCTGAGCACCGTGTCGGCCGCCACCGTGGGGGCCGGACGGCCGGTGAACACCACCTGGATGCCGCGGCGCACCTCCGGCAGCAGGTAGCGGTGGTCGAGCGCGCACGGGTCGATGATCAGCCCGTCGACCCGCCGCGTGCAGAACGCGGCGAGCAGGGCCCTCTCCCGCTCCGCGCTGCCGTCAGAACTGGCGCAAAGTAGCAGGCAGTTGCGCTCGCTCACCACCTTCTCGATGGCGCGAAGCAGCTCAGCCGAGGGCGGGTTCGCCACGTCCTCGAGCAAGACGCCGATGGTGGCCGTGAGCTGCCCAGTCAGCCGCAGGTTGCGCGCCGTGACGTTGTGCCGGTAGTCCAGCTGCTCGATGGCGTGCCACACCCGTGCCGCCCGCTCCGGCCCCACGCCGCCCCTGCCGTTGACCACCCGGGACACCGTCATGACGCCAACGCCGGCGAGCGCCGCGACATCTCGCATTGTCGGGTGAGTGCCACATTGTGGGCCGAGATTGGGATCGTTATCCAAGCGAAGGCACCTCATCGCAGATCGTAAGTGTCCCGCGCGTTTAGGCGGCATATCAATATCAATTTGACCGCGACCGCTTGACCTATCGACAGTGTAGTCGTACGGTCACCCCAATTAGGTAACGTTACCAAGCCCCGGGGGAGGTGGTCGTGGGCCAATATCGGCGACGCTTACACCCGACCCTGCAAGCGGTTCGCCTTCCACCATCGCGCTTTTGCGACGGCATATCAATAGGCGGTCCCGGTGGGCGCCACGGCCCCTTGGCGTGCGGCGTCCGCAGGTCAGGCTGCCGTTATTCAATTCAATTCCACAGGCACGATAGGCCGCCGCCGGGCTGGTGTTTCACCTGCCCCTGAGCCGGGTTCGAACGCTTGCCCGCCGCAGGCCGGCGGCACCGCCTCCAACCGGGGGGTCAGCGGCATCATCGAGCGCCCACGGGGGCGAGCAACTCCAGGAGGAGCAGAAATGTCACGAAGAAGTGCGCCAGGTAAGGGACTCCAGCGGAGAGGGGGACTCGCGCTCGCGGCTGTCGCGGGCGCAGCGGTGCTTGCCGTGTCCGCGTGCAGTAGCAGCGGCAGCAGCAGCGGCGGCGGCAGTGCGTCCGCGCCGGCCACCGCCGCTACGGCCACCTCGGGCAGCATCGTCTGGTCGGCCAGCCCGCTGACCGGCACGGGCGCGAACGACGCCCGCACGGTGCTGATCAACGCGTTCGAGAAGCAGTACCCGAACATCAAGGTCACGCTGGTTTCCGCGCCAACCGACACCGACACCAACCGGGCCACGCTCGCCACCGAGATCTCCGGCGGCTCGTCGACGCCTGACGTGTTCATGGGCGACGTGATCTGGCCGGCCCAGTTCGGCGCGCACCAGCTCGCCCTGCCGCTGTCGACCGTCCTGCCCGCGAGCTACTGGAGCAGGTTCGCGCCCGGCCTGGTACAGGGCGCCACTTACAAGGGCCAGGTCTACGGCTCGCCGCTGTTCGAGGACCAGGGCTTCCTGTACTACCGCAAGGACCTGCTCGCCGCGGCGGGCCTGTCCGTGCCGACGACCTGGGAGCAGCTTGAGTCCGACGCCGTGACGCTGGTCCACAGCGGCAAGGTCAAGTACGGGTTCGTCTGGCAAGGCGACTCCTACGAGGGCCTCACCTGCAACTACATGGAGTACCTGACCGACGCGGGCGGTAGCCCGACCAACAGCGCCTACACCTCGGCCACGTTGAACTCGGCCGCGTCCATCAAGGCCATCACGTTCATGCGCAGCCTCATTACCTCGGGCGCCAGCCCGGCCGCGGTAACGACGTTCCAGGAGGCGCAGGCCATGAACACCTTCGGCGGTGGTAACGCCGCGTTCCTGCGCAACTGGGACTACGCCTACAGCGCCGCCACCACCGCGTCCAGCGGCGGCAAGCTCACGGCCAGCCAGGTCGGCGTGGCTCCGCTGCCGACCTTCGCCGGCGAGTCGCAGCCCGGTTACTCCAACATCGGCGGCTGGAACATGTACATCAACCCGCACAGCAAGAACGTCGGGGTGGACCTGACGTTCATCCAGTGGCTGTCCAGCCCCGCCGCCCAGGACATCCTCTCGGAGCGGTACGGGTTCATCTCCACCGTGACCTCGGTGCGGAACTCGGCCGCGGTCAAGGCGTCGAACCCGGTGTTCGCCGTCGTGCCGACGACCAGGCTGACCCCGCGGCCCGCGGGCACGGCACAGTACCCGGCGCTGTCCACCGCGATCTACCAGAACGTGAACGGTGCCCTGGCCGGGTCGACCTCGCCCTCCGCGGCGGCCGCGGCCATGCAATCGGCCGCGAGCACCGCGCTCAGTAGCACGTCAAGCGGCGGCTTGTAGCCCGTTAGCCGTTGCGTCCGGGGCCGGGAAGCAGCCCGCTTCCCGGCCCCGGACGCCCCCCTGCTCCTTGCCCCGGCCACGAGGAAGTGACCCCATGACCGCCCTCTCAAGTACTCCTGAACAGATGGTGGCCGAGCCTAAACTGGTCGGCCGCCCCGATGTGAACCGGCAGCGGCTGGCCCGGATGGGCTGGGCCTTCACCGCGCCCGCGCTGCTCGTCATCGCCGCGGTCACGATCTTCCCGATCGTGTACTCGGTCGTCATGAGCTTCAACAACGTGACGGTGACCGGAAACGGCTTCAGCCTCGACGGCTTCACCTTCAGCAACTACAACCTGCTGATCCACGCCTCGCTGTGGCGCGACGCGCTGTACTTCACGCTCTACTACACGCTGATCACCGTGGTGGTCGAGCTGATCATCGGGACCTGCATCGCGCTGGTGCTCGAGCGCCTGGCGGCGGGCCGCGGCTGGATGATGGCGCTGCTGCTCATTCCCTGGTCGATGATCACCGTCATCAACGCCGAGCTCTGGGCCTACATCTACAACGGCACCTACGGCGTCGCCGACTACATACTGAACGGCCTCGGCCTCGGCAGCCCGGTCATCCTCGGCACCCCGACCCCCGCCATCATCGGCCTGATGATCGCCGACATCTGGAAGACCACGCCGTTCGTGGCCATCATCGTGCTGGCCGGCCTGGTCATGCTGCCGAGCGACGTCTACGAGGCGGCCGAGATGGACGGCGCGTCCGGCTGGTACACGTTCTGGCACGTCACCCTGCCGCTACTGCGCCCGACGATCGCGCTCGCGGTCATGTTCCGGGTGCTGCAGGCCTTCGGCCTGTTCGACCTGCCCTACGTGATGACGGGCGGCGGCCCGGGCACCGCGACCCAGTCGCTGGCCATCCTGGCCTACAACGCGCTGTTCAAGAACCTGTCGTTCGGGCCCGGCGCCGCCGTGGCGACAAGCACCGCGCTGCTCGTGCTGCTCGGCTGCCTGGCCACGCTCCGGGTTTTCCGTGCTCAGGTCGGACAGGAAGGCAGCTGACATGCGTAATCGCAAGCGCACCGGCTGGCACCGGTACGTCAACGGCGTCTCCATCTCCACGCTGGTCACCGCGCTGTTCATCATCGTGCCGCTTTACTGGCTGATCGCGACCAGCTTCAAGAACCCGAACTCGATCGGTAGTAGCCCGCCCTCGCTCGGCCCGACCCCGTTCAGCGGCGGCAACTACAGCAACGCGTTCGTCGGGTACGACTTCGGCATCTACTTCAGGAACTCGGTGATCGTCACCATCTGCGCCACCGCGCTGGTGCTCGCCCTCGGCACCCTGGCCGGCTACGCACTCGGCCGGCTGCCGATGCGGGGCAAGTTCACCACGATGGTGATCCTGCTGATGATCTCGGTCTTCCCGGCCGTCGCCGTGCTCGCGCCGCTGTACCTGCTGATGCGCAACCTGGGCTGGCTGAACAGCTACCAGGCCCTCATCCTGCCGTACACGGCGTTCAACCTGCCGTTCGCCATCTGGATCCTGCGGAACTACTTCCTCGGGATACCCAAGGAGATGGAGGAGACCGGCCGGATCGACGGTGCCAGCCCGCTGCGCACCATCTGGTCGATCGTGTTGCCGCAGGCGCTGCCCGGCCTGTTCACCGCGGGCATCTTCTGCTTCACCGCCTGCTGGACCGAGTTCCTGATGGCGCTGACGTTCAACAGCTCGAACAACTTCCGGACCATCCCGGTGGGCATCGCCGAGTTCGGCGGGAACTTCCAGGTCCCGTACGGGACCATCTTCGCCGCCAGCGTGGTGGCGGTGGTGCCCATCGGCATCCTGGTGTTCATCTTCCGCAAGTTCGTGATCTCCGGCCTGACCTCGGGCGCGGTGAAGGGATGAGCGGTTCCTGCGGTCCCGAACTTTCGCCCCCCACCCCGCGCCCTGAGCCTGAAGAGGAGTCATCATGGCCCCGGTAAGCCTGGAGAAGATCAACAAGGTCTACGAGAACGGCTTCCACGCCGTCCATGACCTCAGCCTGGACATCGCCGACGGCGAGTTCATGGTGCTTGTCGGCCCGTCGGGCTGCGGGAAGACCACCGCGCTGCGGATGGTCGCCGGGCTCGAGGACATCACGAGCGGCATCTTGCGCATCGGCGGGAAGGAGGCCAACGACGAGACGCCCAAGCAGCGCGACATCGCCATGGTCTTCCAGAACTACGCGCTGTATCCGCACATGACCGTCGCGCAGAACATCGGCTTCGCGCTGAAGCTGCGCCATCTGCCCAAGGACGAGCTCAACGCCAAGGTCAAGGACGCGGCCGAGATCCTCGGCCTCACCGACTGGCTCGACCGCAAGCCGGGCCAGCTGTCCGGCGGCCAGCGCCAGCGGGTGGCGATGGGCCGGGCCATCGTGCGCGAGCCGTCGGTGTTCCTGATGGACGAGCCATTGAGCAACCTGGACGCCAAGCTGCGCGTGCAGATGCGCGCCGAGGTGCAGCGGATCCAGCGGCGCATCGGCGTCTCCACCATTTACGTCACGCACGATCAGGTCGAGGCCATGACCATGGGCGACCGGGTCACCGTGCTGCGGGACGGCAGGCTGCAGCAGGTGGGCACGCCGCAGTACCTCTACGACAACCCGGACAACATCTTCGTGGCCGCGTTCATCGGCTCGCCGTCCATGAACCTGTACGACGCGAACCTCGGCGCGGGCGCGCGGTCGGTCAAGATCGGCTCGCAGGAGGTCGACCTGCCCGAATCGGTCCTGCTCGCCCGCCCGGCGCTGCGCGGCTACGAGGGCAAGAAGCTCGTGGTGGGACTGCGGCCCGAGCACCTGCCCGCCGAGAGCCCGGGCAGCACCGGGCCGAAGCTGGTCGGCGAGGTGGAACTGGTCGAGGCGCTCGGCTCGGAGCAGGTGGTCCACTTCACCATCGACGCCAACCGGGTCCTGGCCGAAGGAGCGGTCGACAAGGACGAGGCGGCGGCGGTCAAGCACGGGGAAGGCGTGGCCCGCGTCGCCGCCAAGACCCCGGTCAAGCCCGGCGATAAGCTGACCTTCGCGGTAAGCATCGAAGACATGAAGTTCTTCGACGAGGCCACCGGGGTGGCCATCCGCGAGTGACGAGCCGGGCAAAGGCCGGCCGGGAGGCGGCGGTGGTCTCGTGAGGTTCGTATTCAGTCCGCCCGCCGCCGAGGCGGCGGGCCTGCTGACCTTGCCGTTCGATGAGCCGCTCGAGGAATGGCAGGACGAGCGGCTCATCGAGATCCGCCAGGCGGGGCTGTCGCGGCACGTGGTCCGCTTCGTCGCTGACGACGGCGTGCTCTACGCGCTGAAGTCCATCAGCGAACGGCTGGCCAGGCGCGAGTACCGGCTGCTCCGCGCGCTCGCCGAGGTGAACGTGCCCGCGGTCGAGGTCGTCGGCATCGTCGTCGACCGCGGGCCGGACCTGGACGCGATCCTGGTGACCCGGTTCCTCGAGTACTCGACCACGTACCGGGCGCTGTTCTCCAGCCCGCGCATCGGGCAGCCGACCGACCGGCTGCTCGACGCGCTGGTGGAGCTCCTGGTCCGGCTGCACCTGTCCGGGTTCTTCTGGGGTGACTGCTCGCTGTCGAACACGCTGTTCCGCTACGACGCCGGCACGCTCGCGGCCTACCTGGTCGACACGGAGACCAGCGAGCAGCACCCGGCCCTGTCGGACGGGCAGCGGCAGATGGACATCGAACTCGCCATGGAACGGACCGGCGGTGAGCTGCTCGACCTCGAGGCGGGCGGACTGCTGCCGGCCGGGGTCGACCCGCTTTCCTTCGGCGAGGAGCTCAGCGGACGGTACGAGGCGCTGTGGGATGAGCTGACCAGGGAGGAGAAGCTGCGCCCGCAGGAGCAGCGCTACCGGATCGCCGAGCGGCTGCGCCGGCTCAACGCCCTCGGCTTCGACGCCGACGAGCTTGAGCTGATCAGCACGCCGGACGGCAACAAGCTGCGGATACGGACCAAGGTTGCCGCGGCGGGACAGCACAGCGCACAGCTCTTCAGGCAGACAGGGATCAGCGCGGAAGAGCATCAGGCCCGCAGGCTGCTCAACGACATCGCCAGCTTCCGCGGCTACCTGGAGCAGAAGAGCGGCAGGCCGGTGTCGGAGACCGTCGCGGCGCACCGGTGGCTCGTGGAGATCTACGATCCCGTGGTGGCGAAGATCCCGGCTGGGCTGCGCGGCAGGCTCGCGCCACCGGAGATCTTCCACGAGATTCTTGAGCACCGCTGGTACCTGTCCGAGCGGGCAGGCCGAGACATCGGAACCATGGCGGCGGCCCGGTCCTACTTCAAGACCGTCCTGCCGCTCGTGCCCGAACCGCTCACCACGGTGACGGAAGGCCTGCCCGGAGAAGCGGGATCATGAGCATCCCGAACGAGTCCGTGCTCCGCCCGTCACGCCCGTTACTCATCCGGCGGGCGGGATCAGTCGTCGGGCGGCGTCGCGGCCAGCGCGAACACGGCCACCGCGCACAGCAGGAGGCCGGCCACGCCGAGCACGGGGGCCCACGGCGCGTCGGCGAATACCAGCAGCCCGGCCCCGGCCGCCAGCCCGAGTAGTGCCGCCAGCCCGAGCGGCGCCGCGCCGAGGCGCCCGGCCGGGCCACGGATGAGCCCGGCCGCCTCACCCGGGGGCGCGGCGGGACCGGCTGCGGCCGCGGGCGAGTCCGGGGTGTCAAGCCGCCCCCGCAGGAACAGCGCGAACAGCAGGGCGAGCGACGGGACCAGCACGGCGAGCCCGCAGCAGACCGCGATAACCAGGGCGGTCAGCGTGCTCATCCCGGCGGCGGCCTGCGTCACGGTCATGCCGGGCAGGAACCGGGGCGCCTGCGCCGCCGCCCAGCCGACGACGACCGCCGCCACCGCGAGCGCCGCCGTCAGCCGGGCGAGCCCGAACCTGGACGCCCAGCACAAGGCGAGCGTGGCGAGCCCGGCGGCACCGGACACGCCGACAAGCGCGAGCGCGGCCCCGGTCGTGAGGTCGAGCCCGGACCCGCGCATCACGAGCAGCCCGGCCAGGGCGAGCGCGCCGGACAGCGCGCCCGCCAGCAGGGCCCGCCGCCGGAAGGCGGCGGCAAGCGCGGCGTGGCCGTAGCGCACCGAGTCGGCGGCGAGGAACACCGCCGCCAGGTACCCGGAGAACGCCACCGCCAGGGCCCCGACGAGCACCGGCGCGGGGGAGAGCCACGAGGTCAGCTGGTTGCCCGCCGCGTTGCCCACCGGGACCCGGCCGACGGCGATCGCCCCGACCGCCGTGCCGAGCGCGAACGGGGTGAGCACTGAGGAGAGGCCAAGCAGGTTCTCCGCGGCCCGCGAGGTGTCCGCGACCCCGCGCAGCGCGTACGCCGCGCCGCGGAAGATGATCCCGATCGCGGCGATCAGCAGCGGCGCCGCGAGGGTCGAGGCGATCGAGCCGAACGCCACCGGGTACGCCGTCCAGCACACCACGAGCACGAAGATCAGCCAGACGTGGTTGGCCTCCCAGACCGGCCCCATCGCGTGCCTGGCCTGGTCCCGCACCCGTTGCCCGCCGGGCCCGTCAGTCAGGCGCGGCGAGACAGTGAGCAGCGTCCACAGCCCCGCGCCGAAGTCGGCGCCGGCCAGCACCGTGTACGCCGCCATCCCGGCGAGGATGAAGGCGACGGGAACGTAAGCCATCGTTCCGTACCCCCTGAGTACCCGCCGGCTCCGGCGGCCCGGCGGCCTCAGGAGGCAGCGGGATCCGGGCGAGGCGCCGCAGGATGAGGAACACGATCCCCGCGAGCGCGAGGTACACCGCCGACAGGGTGCCGTAGCCGACCGGGATGTCGCTGGCCCCGGTGACCGCCTGCGAGACCCGCTGGACGTCGTACACGATCCACGGTTGCCGCCCGACCTCGGTGGTGATCCACCCGGCGATCAGCGCGACCACCGACAGCGGCCCCGCGGCGACCACGGCCCACAGCAGCGGGCGCGGCAGGCCACGGCGCCGCAACCGCAGGTACAGGTACACCAGGCCGAGGAGCGCGAGCAGCGTGCCGATGCCGACCATGGTCTGGAAGGAGATCCGCACGACGTTGACCGGCGGCTGGTCGGCCAGCGGCACGATGTCCAGCCCCTTGACCGTGGCGTCGGGGTTATGGAAGGCGAGCAGCGAGAGCAGCCGTGGTATCTCGACGCCCCACACGACCGCGTGCCCGTTGTACCAGCCGAGCAGGTGCTCGGCCGCGCCGCGCGTCGTCGTGGCGAGCCCTTCCATCGCGGCGAGCTTGACCGGCTGGTCGGCGGCCACGTCCCGCGCCGCCCAGTCACCGACGATCACCTGCAGCGGCGCGGCCACCGAGCCGGCGGCCAGGCTGATGCCGAGCGCCGTCCGCTCGTACCGGCCGCGCCTGCCGCGCAGCATTGCCCACGCGTACGCGCCGGCCAGCAGGAAACCGCACACGATGTACGCGGCGAAGTACATGTGCACGTACTCGCTCCAGAACATCGGGTTAGCGAACAGCGCCGACCACGGGCGCACGTCCGCCGCCCGCCCGTCCACCAGGGTGAACCCGGAGGGATGGTTCATCCACCCGTTCACCGCGATGACGAACAGCGACCCGGCGACGCCCGCGACCGCGACCGGGATCCCGGCGAGGAAGTGCGCGCGGGCGGGCAGCCGGTCCCAGCCGTAGGCGTAGATCCCGATGAAGATCGCCTCAAGGAAGAAGGAGAACCCCTCGAGGGTGAACCCGAGCCCGAACACGTTCCCGAAGTCCTGCATCCAGACCGGCCACAGCAGCCCAAGTTCGAAGGACAGGATGGTGCCGGTCACCACCCCGACCGCGAACAGCGCCAGCATGATCCGCGACCACCGCCGGGCCAGCGTCCGGTACAGCTCGTCCCCGGTCCGCAGGTACCGCCACTCGGCGAACAGCACGAGCACGGGGAACGCGATGCCGAAGCACACCAGCGGGATGTGCACGGCCAGTGACAGCGCCTGCATCTGCCGCGCCTCGAACAGGTAGTGCTGGTTCACGTCCATGTGCCCCGACCCTACACCTGCTACTACAACACGTAGTAAATGAGGGTGGCCGCTAAGGCACATGCGGAGGTAACGAGCGAGTGCGGCCGGTGAGCGGGCCGTTAACCGTCGGCGCCCGGGGGAGACGATGCTCGTCAGGTAGTACCGCGCCTACGCCGGGTCCAGGTGCCAGCGGACGACGCGGAAGCCGTGGCCGATGGCCGCGGCGAGGGCGTCCGGGTCGAGGCGCCCGTCGCCGTCGCGGGGGATCGGCAGGTAGCGCATCGCGCGCGGGTTGCCGACGGCGATGACGCCGAGCAGCCGCTCCACCTCGGCTGGGTCGGCGACCAGGTCGGCGTGCGCGGGCACGTCGCGGCCGCGCAGCCGGAGCCGGACCCGCCTGCCGTTCTTCAGGTTGAGCGTCCACCGCCCGCCGCCGGGGGTCAGCAGCATCTCACCGTCGCGCGCGTAGCTCACCGGCTGCCGGTACGCCTTGCCGGACTTGACGCCGGTATACGAGATAAGCATCAGGTTCGCCGACAGCGGCGTCGCGAACGGCAGCCGCAGCACGGCGCGCATGGGCACGTTGACCACCCGCATCATGCGCGCCTGCCGCCGTCCCGCGGCCGCCGCTTCCTCGGGGAAAGCCGTCATCGCCACGAGGGTGCTCCTTCCTTTGGTTTCCCTCAACGGGCTTATCAGCCATAACTTAGACATCGAAAGCTTAGATGTCAAACTATTAGCCTTCGATGGGTGGTGTTACGCTGACGGGCATGCCAGAGCCGTTCCCCCTTCCGATCGGGCTGCGCCTCAACCAGGCGGCCCGGTCCGTCGGGCGCGCCTTCGACAAGGCCCTGGCCGACGCGGGCGGCAGCCTTCCGGTGTGGCTGATCCTGCTCAACCTGACCATCGGCCGGCCGGGCCCGCAGCGCGACCTGGCCGAGGCGGTCGGCATCCGCGAGGCGACGCTGACCCATCACCTGAACGCGATGGACGCCGACGGCCTGATCACCCGGACGCGCGATGCGGCCAACCGCCGCGTCCAGGTCGTCACGCTGACGGACAAGGGCAACCAGGCGTTCCTCCGCCTCCGGGCCGCCGCGGTCGCCTTCGACGCAAAGCTGCGAGCCGGCCTGGACGACGCCGACGAAGCCACCCTGGCCGCACTTCTCACGCGCCTGTCAGCCAACGTCGCCGCCCTGGGCGAGCCGTCCCCTCCCTGGACGGGCCTGGCCGGCTCTCATTGACCCGCCCAGCCCGAAGCAGGGGCTCAGCGGAACGCGGGGGAGCGGGGGACCGTGGCCGGCGCGCGGGAGGTGAGCAGCGGGAGGTCGCGCGGGGTGATGACCGTGGACAGGGCGATCGCGGACGTCGAGCGGGCGACTGAGGGAGAGGAATCGATGCGCAGCAGCACCTGCTGCAGGTCGGCGTGGGAGGTGGCCGCGACCTTGCAGACGACGTCCGCCGAGCCGGTGACCGCGTAGGCCTCGAGCACCGCGGGGATCGCCGCGAGGTCCGCCTGCACCGCGTCGAGGGCGCCCTGGGCGATCGACAGCGTGACGAACGCGAGCACGGTGAACCCGGCGGCGGTCACGTCGATGTCCGGGCCGTAGCCGGTGATCACCCCGGCCTGCTCCATGCGCTTGAGCCGCGACTCCACGGTGGCCCGGGCGACCCGGGTGACCCGGGACAGCTCGAGCGCGCCGGCGCGCGGGTTCTCCCGCAGCGCGGTGATGAGCGCAAGGTCCAGCGCGTCAAGCTCCGCCATCGAAGCACCTCCATAACCATCTACCGGATAAAGATAGTCAATCTGTCTAGATAAATATCGCACCACATCCGCAGAATGCTCAATACAGCTAGCAAAAGATGGGGTGGTTGACTAGTGACACCCGCACCCGTTCTGATGGCACCAGATCGTCACCTGCTAGCGGAAGCGCCGGAGGCAACCGATGACAGTCAGCCAGGAACTCCTCGACACCGACACCCTGACGGGCGTGGTTGCCCATGACACCAGCCACGACCCGTTCCCGGTCACCGGCTGGGACGCGGTCGTCTGGGCGGCGGGGAACGCGACGCAGTCGGCGGCGTACTTCCAGCTGGCCTTCGGCATGCGGCTTGAGGCGTACTCCGGGCCGGAGACCGGGAACCGTGACCACCACGCCTACGTGCTGACGGCGGGAAAGGTCAGGTTCGTCATCAAGGGCGCGGTCAGCCCGGACAGCCCGGTCGCCGACCACCACCGCAAGCACGGCGACGGCGTGCTCGACGTGGCGCTCGAGGTGCCCGACGTGGACAAGTGCGTGGCGCATGCCCGCGCGGCGGGAGCCACGATCGCGGCTGAGCCGCGTGACACGAGTGACGAGCACGGCACGGTGCGCACCGCGGCGATCAGGACCTACGGTGACACCACGCACACGCTGGTGGACCGCTCCCGCTACCACGGCCCTTACCTTCCCGGGTACGCGGCGCGCGGCAGCGCCGTCCTTGAGGCGCCCGCGTTCGTCGCGCTCGACCACGTCGTCGGCAACGTGGAGCTTGGCGCCATGGACGAGTGGGTGGCCTTCTACCACCGGGTGATGGGCTTCACCAACCTGGCCGAGTTCATCGGCGACGACATCGCCACCGAGTACTCCGCGCTGATGAGCAAGGTGGTGGCGAGCGGGGACCACCGGGTGAAGTTCCCGCTGAACGAACCCGCCGTCGGCAAGAAGAAGTCGCAGATCGACGAGTACCTGGAGTTCTACCGTGGCTCCGGCGTGCAGCACCTGGCCCTCGCCACGCCCGACATCTGCGAGACCGTCGACACGCTGCGCGCCCGGGGCGTCGAGTTCCTCGCCACGCCAGACTCGTACTACACCGACCCGGTGCTGCGGCAGCGGATCGGCCAGGTCCGGGTCCCCGTGGAGGAGCTGCGCAAGCGCGGCATCCTGGTCGACCGCGACGAGGACGGCTACCTGCTGCAGATCTTCACCAAGCCGGTCGGCGACCGGCCGACCGTGTTCTTCGAGTTCATCGAGCGGCACGGCTCGCTCGGCTTCGGCAAGGGCAACTTCCAGGCGCTCTTCGAGGCGATCGAGCGCGAGCAGGAGCGGCGCGGCAACCTCTGACGCCTGCCTTACCCCGTCTTACCCCGCCCTACCCACCCCACCCGCCCGAGCGCCCTGGCCGGGCGAGCCGCTCATCCAGCCACGGCCGGAGCTGGCCGGCGGTGCTGATGCCGAGCTTGCCGAACGCGCTCGCCAGGTGATCCTTGACGACGGGCGTGGACAGGAACGTCTGCCGGGCGATCTGCTCGGCGGACAGCCCGGCGCCGGCCAGGTGAGCGATCTCCCACTCCCGGTCGGTCAGCTGGTTTGGCTGGGGCACGGTGAGGGCCTGGCGGCCCGGCACGTCGGCATCGGCGACCGCGAACGCGACCGTTTCGTCGAGCGGCGCGGCGGCGCCGCCGGCGAACAGCGCGGTGAACTTCTCACCCCCTAGGGACGCGCGGCTGGCCCCGATCGCGTCCGCATGCACCCGCTCGAGGGCCGTGGTGCCGCCAAGCCGGCCGCCGGCCCGCGTCCAGAGCGGGTCCGCGGCGCCGAGCAGCCACGCGGCCCGCGCCTGCCGCCCCGCCCGGGCGGCCAGCCAGCCGTGGATCTCCAGGCAGTAGGCCATGCCGACCATGTCGCCGAGCTCATGCTTGGCGAGCAGCGACCTGGTGGCCGCGCGCGCGGTCTCCGCGTCCCGGCCCGGCTGCCCGTACAGCGCCATCGCGGAGATCGCGTGCATCCAGGCCGACGCCCACCACTCCCTGGTCCCGTCGAACCGGCTCAGCCCGCGGGCAGCGTAGCGCAGGGTCGCCTCCGGGTCGCCGGCGAGATGGGACAGGTGCGCCCAGTGCGCGTCGAGGATGGCAAGCCCGGTGCGGTCGCCGAGCGCCTCAAGCGTCCGCTCCGCCTGCACCGCGGCCGCGCGCGCCTCCTCGTACCTGGCGGCGATGGTCAGCGCCAGCGTCAGGTAGTTGTAGCCGCGGCCGATGAGCCGTGCATCGCCGAGCGCGATGCCGATCGTGATGCCCGCGGTGCCGTCCGCCACCGCCTCGTCGGCCGTGCCCTGCATCGCGCCGAGGTAGCAGCGGCAGGCCAGGGCCCAGCCGCGTTCCCGCGACGGCTCGGTAACCAGGTCGAGGACCTTCGCCAGCCAGTACCGCCCCTCGCGGAGCAGGCCGGACATGTGCCAGTAGCCGTACAGCGCGATCGCGAGCTCCGCGCCCTGGCGGTGCCGCTCGGCAGGCTCGGCGTCCAGCGTGTACTGCAGCGCGGCCCGCAGGTTGCTGTGCTCGCGGCGCAGCTCGCGGAACCTCATCAGCTGGTCGGCGTCCGTCAGGTGCCCGGCGAAGTAGCGCGCCTTGTCCAGGTAGCGGGCGATGAACCTCATCCGGATCGCGGCCTGCTCGCCGGACGCGCCAAGCATGTCCTCGCCGAACTCATGGATGGTGTCGAGCATCCGGTACCACGCCGTGCCGCCGTCGCCCGCGGCGGGCGGCTCCGCGGGCACCAGGACCGACTTGTCGACGAGCCGGATGATCGTCTGGAAGATGCCGTCGGCGTCGAGGCCCGCGCCGGCGCAGACCTCCTGGGCGGCACCGACGCTGAAGGTGCCGGCGAACACCGACAGCCGTGCCCACAGCCTGCGCTCCGCCTCGGTGCACAGGTCGTAGCTCCAGCCGATCGCGTCGCGCAGCGTCCGGTGCCTGCTATCGGTCACCGTGGCGTCGCCCGCCTCGTCGCCGCCGGTCAGCAGCGGCAGCCTGCGGCCGAGTCCGGCCGCGAGCTCCGCGAGCGGCAGCGTGCGCAGCCGGACGGCGGCGAGCTCGATGGCGAGCGGCATGCCGTCGAGCCGCTGGCAGAGGCGGATCACGTCGCCGCGGTTCGCGTCGGTCACCGCGAACCCGGGCACCGCGGCGGCGGCCCGCCGTTCGAAGAGCTCGACCGCGTCGCCGTCGGCTGACGTCCGCGCGCCGCTGCCGTGGCCGCCGCGCACGGGGACGGTCAGGCCGAACGCGGGGGTGTCGTCACCGTTCCCCTCGGCCCCGGGCACCGGGAGCGGGCGGACGGGGAAGGTGGTCTCGCCGTCCACGTCGAGCGGCTCGCGGCTGGCCGCGAGCACGGTGACATACGGCGCCTGGAGGAGGATCTCCTCGGCAAGCTCCGCGCAGGCGTCGATGAGGTGCTCGCACGTGTCGAGAATGAGCAGCAGGCGGCGGTCACGCAGATGAGCGAGCAGCGCGTCGCGCTGCGAGTCGCGGGCGTGCTCGGAGAGCTCGAGCACGCGCGCGACCGTGTGCGGCAGCAGCGCGGGGTCGCGCAGCGCGGACAGCTCGACGAGGCGGACCCCGTCCGGGTACCTGGCCGCCGCCGCGGCGGCGGCGCGCAGCGCTATGCGGGTCTTGCCGACGCCGCCGGGGCCGGTGAGCGTGATCAAGCGGGTGCCGCGCAGCAGTCCGTCGATGTGGCGAAGCTCCGCTGTCCGCCCGACGAACTCGTTGTTTTCTGCCGGGAACCAGGCAAGCTGTCCCGCAGGGTAAACGCCGGCCATCTCACCCCCATTATCGCGATGCGGGCGCGGCGTAACGAGGTCAACGGGAAACTGGCCGGTCAAGCCGGCGGACCTGCGCCCTGCTGGCCGTCCGTGGACGCCTGGCCCGCGGGAACGAATTGATCTAGCCGCGTGTGGTGCCGTCCGCCTCCGCGATCTCCTCGCGCGCGTGAATCGCGAGCATTACCCGTGAGGTAATCTCCAGCTTCCCGAATATGTGCTCAAGGTGCGCGTCGACGGTACGCCGCGAGATGAAAAGCTTCTCCGCGACTTGCCGGTTGGTGAGGCCGTCGGCGACAAGGGCGGCGATTTCCAGCTCGCGGGCGGTGAGCCGGGCGGTCAGCGCGGCCGGCGCGTCGCCGTCGTCGTCGTCGGGGTCGCGGGTCTCATCGAGCGCGAAGGCGATCGTCGCCGCGAGTGGCTGGCGTGCCCCCCTGGCGAGCAGTTCACCGAACCGCTCCGCGCCGAGCGCGGCCGCGGACCTCGCCCTCGCGCCGGCCCGTGCCTGCTCGAAGAAGGGGAGGCCGGCGAACCGCCGGCCCGCCCGCTCCCAGCGCGCCTCCGCGGCGCCGAGCAGCCACGCGGCGCGCTGGTAGCTGCCCGCCCGTGCCGCCAGCCAGCCAAGCAGCTCAAGCCCGCAGGCGAGGCCCGCGACGTCACCGGTCTCCTGTTTGACCCGGAGCGCGCGCATCGCTGTCCACACGGACTCGGTGTCGCGGCCCGCCAGGTAGAGTGCGAGCGCGGCCTGCAGGTAGCAGCTCGCGTGCAGCCAGCGCTCACGGGAGGCGCCGAGCTGCCGCAGCGCCCGCTCCACCAGCCGGAACGCCGCCTGGCTGTCCCCGCCCCGCAGCGCCAGGTAGGTCAGCTGGATGTCGAGGTCGATCAGGCCGGCCCGGTCGCTGAGCGCGGACAGCAGCCGCCTGGCCTCGTCGCCCGCTTCGGCCGCCTCGGTGAGCCGCCCAAGCGTGGTCAGCGCCATGGTCTTGACCAGGTGGCCGCGTGCGGTCAGCGCGCCGTCGGCGAGCTCCGCGGCCGCGTCGATGACCTGCGACGCATCGGCGAGCGCGAGATCGGCCCGGCCCTGCATCGCGAGCAGGTGGCCGCGCGCGAGCAGTGCGCGGGCGCGGGCGGCCGAGCCGGCGGGCGCCCGCGCGACGGCCTTGCCGAGCCACTGGCTGCCTTCGGGCGCGAGGCCACGGCAGCGCCAGTAGTCGAGCAGCGCGATGGCGAGTTCGACGTCGGCCGGCGCCTCGGTGGCTGCGGTGCTCTCGGTGGCTGCGGCGGTCTCGG
>Ga0265338_10001558_pt1 | contig 37008 bp, 45 predicted proteins | sample 42126metaG_FD_193579 | JGI IMG/M metagenome (GOLD analysis project Ga0265338, IMG submission 193579) | Rhizosphere microbial communities from Carex aquatilis grown in University of Washington, Seatle, WA, United States - 4-21-26 metaG | ecosystem: Host-associated > Plants > Roots > Rhizosphere... | reverse complement strand
ACGCGGAAGAGGTTCGCGAGCTCCTCTCCCGCTACTTCGACCGCTGCCGGAGACTGATCGAGGTCTACGGCGGCACCGTCGAGAAGTTCATCGGGGATGCAGTGATGGCCGTGTGGGGGACGCCGGTCGCGCAGGAGGACGACGCCGAGCGCGCCGTCCGCACGGCGCTCGACCTCGTCGCTGCCGTAGCGGCGCTCGGCGAAGAGGTCGGCGCCGACCTCCAGGCCCGTGCCGGCGTGCTGACGGGTGAAGCGGCGGTGACACTCAACTCGCAAGCGGAAGGGATGGTCGCCGGCGATCTCGTCAACACCGCGGCGCGCATCCAGTCGGCCGCCGAGCCGGGCTCCGTGCTCGTCGGAGACGCGACGCGGCGCGCGAGCGACGCAGCGATCGCCTACGAGGATGCCGGCTCCTTCGATCTCAAGGGCAAGAGCGAGCCGATGGCGCTCTTCCGCGCCGTGCGGCTCATGTCCCTGCGCCGCGGGACGGTGCGGCCCGGCGAGCTCGAACCGCCCTTCGTCGGCCGGCTCCGCGAGCTCAACCTCGTGAAGGAGCTCTTCCACGCCACCGCCGAGGACCGGAAGGCGCATCTCGTGTCGCTCGTCGGGATCGGCGGGATCGGCAAGTCCCGCCTCGCCTGGGAGTTCGAGAAGTACCTCGACGGCGTCGCCGAGACCGCGTACTGGCACCGCGGCCGCTGCCTCGCGTACGGCGACGGCGTGGCGTACTGGGCGCTCGCCGAGATGGTGCGCATGCGCGCGCTCATCTCCGAAGAAGATACGACGGAGGAGGGGCTGGCAAAGCTCGCCGCGATGCTCGACCAATGGCTGCCGGATCCCGACGAGCGAGCCTGGGTGGAGCCGCGACTCCAGCAACTCCTGTGCCTCTGCGACCCGGAGGCGGACGAACGCCAGAACCTCTTCTCCGCCTGGCGGCTCTTCTTCGAGCGGCTCGCCGCGCAAGGCCCTGTCGTTCTCGTCTTCGAGGATCTCCAGTGGGCCGACGCAAGCCTCCTCGACTTCGTCGACCACCTCCTCGACTGGTCGCGGGCGCACCCGATCTTCGTGCTGGCGCTCGCCCGGCCCGAGATCGCCCAACGACGCCCCGGCTTCGGGGCGGGCGGCACGACGCTCTCGCTCGAACCTCTCTCGGAGCGCGCGATGGGCGAGCTGCTCGACGGCTTCGTGCCGGGCCTGCCGGACGACCTCCGCGCGCAGATCCTCGAGCGGGCGGAAGGCGTACCGCTCTACGCCGTCGAGACGGTGCGGATGCTGCTCGACCGCGGCCTGCTGGCGCGTGAGGGAGACGTCTACCGGCCGACGGGCACGATCGACGCGCTCGAGGTGCCGGAGACGTTGCATGCGCTCGTCGCGGCAAGGCTCGACGGCCTGTCTCCGGAGGAGCGGAGCCTGCTCCAGGACGCGGCCGTGCTCGGCAAGAGCTTCACGAAGCCGGGCCTTGCCGCGCTCTCGGGCCTCGACGACGCGGCGCTCGACCAGCTCCTCACCTCGCTCGTGCGCAAGGAGGTGCTCTCTGTCCAGGCTGACCCGCGCTCCCCCGAGCGCGGCCAGTACGCGTTCGTGCAGGACCTCCTCAAGCGCATCGCCTACGACACGCTCTCGCGCCCCGAGCGCAAAGCACGCCATCTCGCGGCGGCAGCGCACCTGGAGCGAACCGTGGCCGCGACGGAGGCGGAGCTCGTCGAGGTCATCGCCGCGCATTACCTCGACGCGTACGAGGCGGCGCCCGAAGCCGACGACGCCGCGGCGCTGCGCGCGAAAGCGGGCGAGCATCTCGCGCTCGCCGGAGAGCGTGCGGCGTCGCTCGCCGCGAACGAGGAGGCGCGGCGCTACTTCGAGAAGGCGGCCGGTCTCGCCGACGACGGCCTGGTGCGGGCGCGGCTCCTCGAGCAGGCCGGCGACGCGGCCCAGGCGGCCGGCGACTTCGGCCCGTCCATCGACTTGCTGGGCGAGGCGGTCGACCTCTACAACGGCGGCGGAGAGACACACGCCGCCGCGCGTGTCACCGCACTTCTGGGGCTGTGTATGTGGCGGCAGGGAGACATCCGCAGCGGAGTCGAGCAGCTCGCACAGGCGCTCACCGTGCTCGCGGATGACGAACCGGACGCCGAGATCGCAGCGCTCGTAGAGATGCACGCAAGGCTGACGTACTTCCTCGGCGAGCCTGATCTCGCGCGCGAACGCGTCGATCGGGCCCTGGAGATCGCCGAAGCACTCCCGGCTCCGAAGGTCTTGTCGGACGCGCTCAACACGAAGAACCTGCTCCTCAACTCGATCGGCCGATACGAGGAGGCCGGCGCGCTCCTCGCGCGCGCGGTTGAGCTCGGACGCAAACACGAGATGGGCAACACGCTGCTGCGGGCGATCAACAACAGCTGCGTCACCCTCTCGGGTGAGAACCGGTTCACTGAGCTGCGGGCACTCGCACAGGAGGGAATCGAGATCTCGGTTCGCCGCGGCCAGCGCGAGCACGAGCAACAGTTCCTCAGCTTCATGAGCCTCGCAGCCTGGATGCTCGGCGAGTGGGAGGCGTGCGACGAACTCGTCGAGCGCTTCTCCGCGACGACTCCGTACACGGTCCTGTTCCGCTCGAACACCATCCTCTACCCCGGCGTGTACCGCGGCCGGATCGACGACTGCCGCCATGCGCTCGCCGCCCTCGAGCCGTTCAAGACGAGCGCTGACACTCAGATCTCGACCGGGATCATCCGCGCCGAGGGCCTCGTTCTCCATGCGGAAGGCCGGTTCGCCGAGGCCGCCGCAAAGCAGCGCGAAGGCCAGGTGATCGATGCTCGCCTGCACGCGGGCGTCGACTCGTTCGGCTGGGCGTTCGAGCTGGACGCGCTGGCTGAAACCGGCGACGCCGACTCCCTCGAGGAGCGGCTCGCCGTCCGCGATGCACTGTCCGGCGTCGAGCGGACGCCGTACGTCGAGGCGACGTACACGCGATTTCGCGGCCGGCTGCTCGCGCTCCGCGGGGACTCGGTCGGCGCCGTGGAAGAGCTCGAAACGGCGGTGCGGCGGTTCGCGGCAGAAGGCATGGCCTTCTTCGAGGCGGCCACACGCGTCGAGCTTGCGGAAGCGGGCGGGTCACCGGTCCCCGCCGAGGCGCGGGCGACGCTCGAGCGTCTCGACGCCAAGCCGTGGATCGCGAGGGCCGACGCGCTCGAGCGCGCGGTGACCGTCTAGTCCCCGGCTACTCTCCGCTGGTGGCCGCCGCGCACCTCGAGTCGCTCCTCCGTGACGCGTTTCCCGACGCGTCCGAGCTCAGCGTCGAGGACCGCACCGGCGGCGGAGACCATTTCCAGGTGACCGTCGCAAGCCCGCGCTTCACCGGGCTCTCGCTGCTCGACCAGCACCGGCTCGTGAACGACGCGCTCGCCGAGCCGCTCCGCGACGGCACCATCCATGAGCTTCGGATCAAGACGAAAGGAACCGCATGACTGAGCTTCAGGATCGGATCAAGGGCGTCATCGACGAGGAGCCCGTAGTTCTCTTCATGAAGGGCACGCCGCAGTTTGCGATGTGCGGCAACTCGGGCCGCGCGCTCGAGGCGCTCCGCGCGCAGGGCGCGCCGGTGACGGCGGTGGACATCCTGCGCGACCCGTCGATCCGGCAGGAGCTCTCGGAGGTGTCCGGCTGGCCGACGATCCCGCAGGTGTTCGTGAAGGGCGAGCTCGTCGGCGGCGCCGACATCACGCAGGAGCTCGCCGAGAGCGGCGAGCTGAAGCGCCTGCTCGAGGAGAAGCTCGGCCTGGATTACGCCGACGGTGCCGAGGAGCGCACCGTCGAGGTCGCGCAAGCGTGACGGGACGTCTTCTCGTCGCCGCCGCGGTCACGGCCGCGTGCGCCGTGATGTTCTCCGCCTCCGCCGGCGCCGGGCTGGGAGTGACCCACTCCGGGTACATCAAGACGCCGTCGCGATCCGTCTACTGCGACTACCTCTACGGCCGCGGCGTCGTGGCGAAGTACCGCTACGTCCGCTGCGGCTTCAGGGGGAAGCTCTCACCGCAGGAGGCGAAGCCGAAAGGCGGCTGCCCGAAGGACACCGACTACGTCGGCAACCGGATGCAGGTCATGCAGAAGGGCCGCGGTCAGACCCAGCCGTGCGCCGGGGACGCCGGGCCGTTCGGCGACCCGAGCGCGGCGGTCGCGCTCCCATACGGACACACGTGGCACGGCGGCCCGTTCTCGTGCAAGTCGTCCCGGCAGGGCATGACATGCACCAGCTCCGGCGGCCACGGCTTCCACCTGGCCAAGCGCGGCTGGCGCGTTTTCTAGCCAGAGCCGCGCATCGCGAGGAGCCTCACGCCGAGCAACCGCTGCACGCGGTAAACGAAGCCGCAGCCGCGCGACGAGTCGACGAGCGCCGTCTGCGGCTTCCCGTGGATGCTGAAGGAGATCGTGGAGCAGATCCAGGCCTTCCCGACGGTCGGCGCCGAGGCGCTCGCGAAGCGGGTGCCGTTCGCGGAGCGGAAGACAAACCGGACTCGCGGCCCGAGGGTCAGCGGGCACATAACCGCCACGCCGGGCGGGCTGACCGGCAGCGCGTCGAACCAGCGGACGATGTCGGCGACTTTCGCGGGATCGGTGACCGTCCGCGAGACCTTGTGTCCCTTGACGTCGATCTTCGCCGTGGCCGCAGGCAACTTCTCGCTCGGCGCGCGCGGGTAGATCCAGACGACGTCGGCCTGCGCACGGACGAAAGTCCAGCCGGCATGGCGGAGCACGGTCACGTCGATGTAGCGCGTCTGTCCCGCGGCGAAGTCGATCAGCCGGAACTGCGGACCGCCGGCGCTCGGCTCCCTCTTCAGACCGCGCGGCGGATGCGCCCGGATGAAAGCGGCGACCAGGTTCAGCGGCGCGCTAGAGCGCCAGTACGCCGTGCGGCTCGCGAACCTCGCGGTAGGGGAGCTGCCGGGCCAGGCGTTCACCCCCAGTGACGGCGGATGCGCAAGGCGAATCGCGCCACGCGGCGCGACGAACCGCCGCAGCAAGACCCTGGCCTCGCGCGCGGCGGCGCGCTCACGGATCGCGGCGATCGCCTTCACGCTCGGCGGCGCCGCCGAGGCGGAGGCCGCGGCTACGAGCGCGAGGACGATGACAAGCCGTTTCATCCACTATGTATACGCCGCCAACGGGACAGCCGTCACCTAGAGTCCGACGCGTGCATGAGCTCCGTCCCGGCATCTGGCACTGGACGGCTCCCCACCCCGACTGGGACGAGGAGCAGTGGTGGCCGGAGGTCGTCTCCTCGTACGCGATCGAGCTCGGCGACGACTTCGTCCTCTTCGACCCGCTCGCCGTCCCCGATGAGCTGCATGAGCGCGCGACTGCGGTCGCCCTCACCGCGCCGTACCACGAGCGCGACGCGCGCCTGCTCGGGCTGCCGATCCACACTCCGCCCGCCGACACGTGGGAGGACTGGGTGGAGAAGTTCGACGTCGATCCCGACAAGGTGCGCGGGATGGAGAGCGACGATCTCGCGTGGCTCCGCGCCGGCGAGGGCGACGGCGAGTTCCACGGGCCTGGCCCGTGGCCGTTCGGCATTCATGCCTATGCCGGTCGCGAGGACAACGACCTCGTCCTCTGGATCCCCGCGATCAACGCGATCGTGAGCGGCGACTCGCTGTCGGACTTCGGAGACGGGCTAGGCATCCAGATGGGCGGGCGGAAGCACAAGACCCGCGACGAGATCGCAGCAGAGCTCCGGGCGCTACTTGCTCTCCCGGTCGAGCTCGTCCTTCCTGCGCACGGCGAGCCGACAGACCGCGGGGCGCTCGAGCGCGCCCTCGCCTAGACCATTTGACGCGACGGAGGCGGGGGACTGGCCCCCGCCTCCGCTCGCGCGTCGCGGCTCTAGCTCGCCGCGGAACCGACAGCCAGCAAGCACGTGCCCGGCAGGATCTGAGAGGCCGAGTAGCCCGACTGGAGGGCCGCACCGGCCGTGCCACCGACGTAGTAGTAGTTGGTGGTGCCGCCGTCCTCGGAGTCCTGGATGCAGTAGCCGGCGTTCGTGTTGACCGCAACGGCCGTCACGTTGGTCCCGACGCCGGGAGCCGCGGTCCGCAGAGCGCTGCCGCTCATGCCGGAGTAGTTGCCGTTGTTGACGTTCATCTGCTCTGCGGCCGGGATGGCCGAGCGGATGTTCGACTTCGCGGCCGCCGTCTGCGCGCTGCCCTTGAAGCTCAGATAGGCAGGCACCGCAATGGCGACGAGGATGCCGAGAATCACGATGACGACCAGAAGCTCGATGAGGGTGAAGCCCTCCTCCGAGGCCAGGCGCGTCTTGATGCGATCGAACATTGGTTGGGTCTCCTTCCGAGCGGGATGAAAGGGATTGCGATGTAACAACCCCACCGTCATCGGCGCGAAAGGCGTCGACCTTTAGCCCTCGAATCGAGGGAGACGACTGACTAGTGCTGGGTGCCGGAAAGGATGAAGGCGACGAGATCGTCGATCTGCGCCGGCTTGAGGCTCGTGCCGAACGTTTTCGGCATGAGCCCGTCGCTGTAACCCTTCGCGATGTACGCGCTCGGGTTGACGATCGACTCCTTGATGAATTTGGCGAGATCCATGTTCCCGTCGGCCGCCGCGTCGGTCGCAGGCGCGCTGTCGAGGTTCGGACCGATTGATCCGCTCGAGCCCGCCGCCGTGAACGTGTGGCATGAGCCGCAGCCTTGGGAGCCGAAGAGCGTCTTCCCAGCAGCGATCTGACCGCCCAAGGAGCTAGTCGTCGTCGCAGACGTCGTCGTCGCGGAGTTCGTCGTCGGCGTCGTGACCGTCCCGCCGACATTGACCGTGACCGTCGCCTGCGGCTTGCCAAGCGACGTGTAGTGCCCCACTGCGTACCCTGCGAACGCGGCCGGGAAGATGAGCGCGACGAAGAGGATCCAGAGGAGGACCTCGCTCGTCGAAGTCCACGGATTCTTCCGGTTCCGGCGCGCCACGATCGAGAGGCTATCCACTCGCGGCGCGCCGCGTCGCAACTACATTCGTGGCGGTGAGGGATCGCTGGACGACGGCCGACGGAGTGCCGGTCTCGATCGAGGAGGCGCGGCGGATCGCGGTGCGCGCGCAGGCCCTCGACGGCAGCGCGAGCGGCGTCCTCGAGACGATCCGTCGCGTCGGATTCCTCCAGATCGACCCGATCGCGACCGTTGCGACACCGCAGACGCTCGTCCTCTGGAGCCGGCTCGGAAAGTGGAGGACGGCGGAGCTCGACCGCCTGCTCTGGGAGACGCGCGAGCTTGTGGAGTGGAATGCGTTCCTCTATCCGATCGAGGACATGCCGATCCTCAAGGCCCTGATGGGCCGGAGCGACCGCCCGATGGACACGCGCATCAAGGCGTGGCTGAAAGAGCACGCGGCGTTCCGCCGCTACGTCCTCAAGGAGCTGCGCGAGCGCGGGCCGCTCCTCTCCCGCGAGATCGAGACACACAAGAGCCGCGTCGGCGCCGACCGCTCCGACTGGTGGGGCGTGCGCCAGATGGGGCTGATGCTGGAAATCCTCGCGGGGCGCGGCGAGGTCGCCGTCGTCGGGCGGCGCGGCAAGCAGCGGGTCTGGGATCTCGCGGAGCGCTCGTATCCCGAGACCGAGACGCTGCCGCTGAAGAAGGCCCTCGCCCTGCGCGAGGAGAGGCGGTTCCGCGCACTCGGCGTCAAGCTCGTCCGCGGGCAACTGCTCGCACATCCCGAGGCGATCGACGGCCCGGTCCCCGATCGCGTCACCTTCCTCTCGCCGTTCGACCGGCTCATCCACGACCGCGACCGCGCCGAGGCGATGTGGGATTTCTACTACCGCCTCGAGATGTACGTGCCGGCAGCGAAGCGGGAGTACGGCTACTACGTCCTCCCGATCCTCCGCGGCGACCGGCTCGTCGGGCGGATCGAGCCCGTCTTCGACCGCGAGACGAAGACGCTGTCCGTAAAGGGGCTCTGGTGGGAACCGGGAGTGCGGCCGTTCAAGCTCGATGCGACTCTGGCCAAGCTCGAACGCTGGTTAGCATCAAATTGATGGACTTCGAGACGCGCGCGATCCACGAGGGGCAGGAGCCCGACCCAGCGACCGGCGCAATCATCACGCCGATCTACCAGACGTCGACATACGTCCAGGATGCGGTCGGCGAGCACAAGGGCTTCGACTACTCGCGCGTCGCGAACCCGACCCGGAAGGCGCTCGAGACCGCGCTCGCGTCCCTCGAGTCGGCGGAACACGGCGTCGCCTACTCCTCCGGCCTCGGCGCGGCCACGACGCTCATGCACTTCCTCAACCCCGGCGACCGGGTCGTCCTCATCGCCGACGTCTACGGCGGCGTCTACCGGATGACGTCGCTCGTCTACGAGCCGAAGGGCTACCGCTTCGAGTACCTGCCGACGGACGAGTTCGCAAATCTCGCCGCGCATCTCGACGACTCGACGCGGATGGTGTGGATCGAGAGCCCGTCGAATCCGATGCTCAACATCGTCGACATCGCCGCCGCCGCCAAGGCGACGCGCGAGGCGGGCGCGCTGCTCGTCGTCGACAACACATTCGCGACGCCGTACCTCCAGCGCCCGCTCGAGCTCGGCGCCGACGTCGTCGTCCACTCGACGACGAAGTACCTCGGCGGCCACTCCGACGTCGTCGGCGGCTTCGCCGCTACGAACGACGCCGCGATCGGCGAGAAGCTCCGCTTCCTCCAGAAATCGCTCGGCGCGGTGCCCGGCCCCTTCGACAGCTGGCTCGTGCTGCGGGGCTTGAAGACGCTCGCGGTGCGTATGCGCCAGCACTGCGAGAACGCGATAGCGGTCGCGGCGATGCTCGAGCGGCACTCGCGCGTCGAACGCGTCTTCTACCCCGGCCTGCCGCACCATCCCGGCCACGCGATCGCGGCGCGCCAGATGCGGAACTTCGGCGGGATGGTCTCCTTCCTCGCCGAGTCGCCGGACGAGGCGGCGCGCATCGCGGGCGCGACGAAGCTCTTCCAGCTCGCCGAGTCGCTCGGCGGCGTCGAGAGTCTCATCGAGGTGCCCGCGCGAATGACGCACGCGGCCACCGCCGACGCGCACTTCGCGGTGCCGCCGAACCTCGTCCGCCTCTCGGTCGGGATCGAGTCGGCGGAGGACCTCCTCGCCGATCTCGAGACCGCGCTCGCCGGCTAGATGGCCGACGCGGTCGTCTTTGTCGAGATCCCATCCGGTTCCCGGAACAAGTACGAGTTCGACCAGGAGCTCGGCGGCATCGTCCTCGACCGCCGCCTCTTCACCGCGATGGCGTACCCCGCCGACTACGGCTACGTCGAAGGCACGCTCGCGGAGGACGGCGACCCGCTCGACGCCCTCGTGCTCGTCTCCGACCCGACCTTCCCCGGCTGCCGCATTCGCGTGCGCGCGATCGGCGTGTTCCACATGGAGGACGAGAAAGGCCCGGACGAGAAGCTCCTGTGCGTGCCGCTCGGCGACCCCACGTTCGAGCGCGTGGCCGACATCCACGACGTCCAGAACGAGCTGCGCGACGAGATCGAGCACTTCTTCCAGCGCTACAAGGATCTCGAGCCGTCGAAGCGGACCGAAACGCGCGGCTGGGGCAACCGCAGCGAGGCGGAGAAGATCCTGACGGCCGCACGCGACCGCGCCGCAAGCCGCTAGGTACTTCGTAGCGAAGCGCGCAGCCGTCCTCAGGCTTAGCTTCGGGCATGTGGACGACTCGGCCGCAGCCGGCCGGAACCTCGCAGCTGCCATAGGCGGCTGGAGCGCACGGCATCGCCGGAAAGCCGTGCTCGGCTGGCTCACCTTCGTAGCCGCCGCCTATGCGGCCGGCGCCGCCATCGGTCAGCGACAGCTCACCGACGTCCAGATGGCGAACGGCGACACGGCCCGCGCCACCGCCGTCTACGACGCGGCCTTCCCGTTCCACTCGGGCGAACAGGTACTCATCCAGGGGAAGGGCACGGTGCGGTTCGGCGACCCGGCCTTCACTGCGACGGTCCGTGATCTCGTCGGGCGTCTGCATGCGCTCCCGACCGTCGACCGCGTGCGTTCGCCCCTCACGGCTTCGGGCCAGGCCCTTCGTTCCGCGGACGGCAATTCGGCTCTCGTGACCTTCAACGTCGCGGGGACTTCAACCGCGCGCAGCAGAACGTTGCGGCTGCGCTCGCCGCGACCGCGGCAACCGGACGGGCCCACTCGAGCGTGCGCGTCGAGGAGTTCGGCGCCGCAAGCGCCAACAAGGCGCTCGTCGACGCGTTCATGCACGACGCGACGAAGGCCGAGTACACGTCGCTGCCGGTCACGGCGATCATCCTCGTGCTCGCCTTCGGCGCCCTTGTCGCGGCCGGGATCCCGTTGCTCCTCGGAGCGACCGCCGTGCTCGCGGCGATCGGTCTCGTCGGGCCGCTGAGCCACCTCCTGCCCGTCAACAAAGGCCAGATCGACGCGGTCGTCGCCCTGATCGGGCTCGCAGTCGGAGTCGACTACTCGATGTTCTATCTCCGCCGCAAGCTCGAGGAACGCCGGGCGGGACACGACGGCGACACCGCACTCGCGCGCGCGGCCGCGACGTCCGGGCATGCGGTCCTCGTCTCGGGCCTCACCGTCCTGACCGCGATGGCCGGGATGTTCCTCGCCGGCAACGCGGTCTTCCGCGGCCTGGCGATGGGGACGATGGTCGTCGTGGCAGTCGCGGTGATCGGCTCGGTGACGGTGCTGCCGGCTGTGCTCGCGCGGCTTGGAGACAGCGTCGAGCGCGGCCGCGCTCCGATTCTCGCCCGTCGGCGGGAACGGGGCTCGTCCCGAGCGTGGGCCTGGGTGATCGACCGCGTGCTGCGCCGGCCGGCGCTCGCGGTCGTTCTTTCCGCAGGGCTTCTGCTCGCAGCGGCAGCTCCTGCGCTGCGGATGCATACGGTCGATCCGGGAATGGTCGGGCTGCCGCCCAATCTCCCGATCATGCAGACCTATGACCGCATCCAACAGGCATTCCCCGGCGGCCCGATCCCGGCGACGGTCGTCGTGCAGGCACGCGACGTCAGGGCGCGCGTCGTTCAAGCCGCACTTGTCCGCATGACCCGCCGCGCCTTCGCCACACACGAGATGAGCGGCCCGGCGACAGAAGCCATCAGCACGGACCACACCGTTGCGGCGGTCAATCTCTCGCTCGCCGGCAACGGGACGGACCGCCGCTCGGACGCGGCGCTCGCAACACTCCGCGGCACCGTGATCCCGGCAACGATCGGCCGTGTCCCCGGCGTGCGCGCGTACGTCGCGGGCATCACCGCAAGCTCGCAGGACTTCAATGCGGCGATGAAGGCGAACCTGCCCTACGTCTTCGCCTTTGTCCTCGGCATGGCGTTCGTCCTCCTTCTCGTCAGCTTCCGCTCGCTCGTCATCCCGCTCAAGACGATCGCCCTCAACCTGCTCTCCGTCGGCGCCGCGTACGGGATCGTGACGCTCGTCTTCCAGGACGGCTACCTGCGCGGGCTGCTCGGCGCCCAGAACGTCGGCGGTGTCATCGACTGGCTGCCGCTCTTCCTGTTCGTCGTTCTCTTCGGCCTCTCGATGGACTACCACGTGCTGATCCTCAGCCGGGTTCGCGAAGAGCACGACAGCGGGCGGACCACGGCGGACGCCGTTGCCGTCGGGATCAAGTCGACAGCCGGGGTCGTCACGAGCGCGGCGGTCGTGATGGTCGGAGTGTTCTCGATCTTCGCGATCCTCCCCGAGGTCGCGTTCAAGCAGCTCGGCGTCGGGCTCGCGGTTGCCGTGCTGATAGACGCGACCGTCGTCCGCGCGGTGCTGCTACCCGCAGCGATGACGCTCCTCGGCGAGTGGAACTGGTACCTGCCCCGGCGGCTGCGTTCCGTGCATCTCCCGCGCCGTCACGGGCAGACCGCGCCTGCGTAGGATCGACTCGTGGCCGCGCCCGAGCCGATAGACCTGCTCCATCTCGGCCGCGAGCGCGTGATCGCGAGCTATCTCCTCGACACGACCGACGGGCCGGCGCTCCTCGACTGCGGGCCGACGACGACCGTCGAGACGCTCGAGGCGGGGCTCGCGGCGCGCGGCGTCGCTCTCACCGACGTCCGCCACCTCCTCCTCACGCACATCCACCTCGACCACGCGGGCGCCGCGGGCGTGCTCGTCCGCAAGAACCCCGGCCTGCAGGTGCATGTCTCGCCGATCGGCGCGCCGCACCTCGTCGAGCCCGAGCGGCTGGAGAGGAGCGCGCGCCGGCTGTACGGCGACTCGTTCGACTCGCTCTGGGGCGAGCTCGCGCCGGTGCCGGCGGAGAACGTCCATCCCCTCGACGGCGCCGTCGTCGGCCTCGACTCCTTCCCGACCCCCGGCCACGCGTCGCACCATGTCTGCTACCTCCACCCCGACGGAACGCTGTACGCAGGCGATGCGTGCGGCGTGCGCGTCCTCCCCGGCCGCTTCGTCCTGCCGCCGACACCGCCGCCCGACGTCGACGTCGCCGCGTGGGAGGCGACCCTCGACGAGATCGAGCGCCGCGCACCCGAGCGGCTTGCGCTCATCCACTTCGGCGTCGCCGACGATGTCTCGCGCCACGTCACCGAGCTGCGCCTGACGCTCCTCGACTGGGCGGAGTCGGTCGAGGGCGGCGCGAGCGAGGAGGAGTTCATCGCGTACGCCCTCGCCGAGCTCCACGATTCCGGCGAGGACGTTCCGGCGTACGAGCAGGCGATGCCGTTCTGGCAGTCGTACCGCGGCCTCGCCCGCTGGGCCGAGAAGCGCGCGACGCGCGAGGGTTAGGCTCCGCTAGTGCCGCCCGTCCCCGTTCCCCCCGAGGTTGACGCTTTCCTCGCGAAGCCGAATCCGGCCGTTGTCGGCACCGTCAGCCCGAGCGGCACAGCCCACACGGCCGCCACCTGGTACGACTGGGAGGACGGCCGCCTGCTCTTGAACATGGACGAGAGCCGGCTCCGGCTCCGCTACATGCGCGCCAACCCGTCCGTCGCGCTCACCGTTCTCGGCGCGGACGACTGGTACGGCCAGGTGACGTTGCTGGGACACGTCGCCTCGCTCGAGGACGATCCCGATCTAGCCGGAATCGACCGTCTCGCGATTCGTTACTCGGGACGGCCGTTCGGCGACCGCGAAGCGAAGCGCGTCAGCGCGTGGATCCAGCCGGATCGCTGGAGCGCTTGGCCTCTTCCTCGCTGAGCTCCTCGGTCTCGACGATCCAGAGCGGGCCGTCTCCGCATTCCACGCGCGGCTTCCCTTCGACCTCGGTGAGCGACGCGGTGAGAACGCGTACCGTCTTGCCGTCGACCTCGACGAGGGCGCCCTTCGTTCCGTCGAGGATCATCCCGTAGCGCCACGCCCAGACGAGGCGGTGCACCTCGGCGGCGGGCCGCGACAGGTCGAGCCAGGCGTCGTCCGGGGTGAAGAACGTCTCGTACTCGCCACCTTCCTCCTGCATGGCGCCGTCGTCGCCGGACGCCAGCTTCTCGAGCGCCTCGACGAGGGTCTCGCCGATGACCTGGCCGAACTTCCCGTAGAACGCCTCCGGATCCTCCGGCTCGCCGAGAGGGTACGCGCGCTGCGCGAGGATCGGCCCGGTGTCCAGCTCGGCGTCCATGCGGTGGAACGTGACTCCGATCTCCTCGTCGCCCTTTCGGATCGCCCACGCGACGGGAGTCGGCCCGCGGTGGCGCGGCAGCAGCGACGGATGGCCGTTCACCCAGCCGAGCGGCGGCACGGCAAGCGCGTCCGGCGGCACCTTCCACGGAAAGCCCATGCAGACCACGAGATCGGGCTCCACCGAGCGCAGCAGCGGCGCAATCGAGGCGCGCCGCGCGGGCACGAGGATGTCGACGTCGGGCGCGACCTCCGTCAGGTTCATGTGGTCCGGGTAGCGGCCCTGACGGTCGACGACCGAGAGCAGCGCCACCGGCGTGTGCCCGAGGCCGGTAACCGCGGCATGGAATCCCTGGGCAACCGGCAGGATCTGCGTGACGATGACGACGCGCCAGCTCATTCGTGAGGGAGGATACGGGCCTCCGGCGATTGATTCGCGCCTTAAGATCGTCCGATCAGCACGAAGCCCATCTTGCTCGCCGGCGCTGCTCTGGTGGGCGCGACAGTTCTCTACGCGCCCAGCACCAATGCTGCCGCGCGAGGTTGCGGGTACGAGCGACACCCGGCTCGGATGACCGTCCGAGTCCTCCGCATGTACAACCAGCCGATCGGCCGGGGAGGCTGCGGTCTCGCGAAGGGGCCTATTTGGGACCCGTTCCATCCGGCACGCCCCGGCGATGGCGAGACGATGCTCATCGACGGGCACGACGTCACGCCTGTCCCGGGCTACGGCGCCCACGGGCCGTTCTACAGGCTCTACTTGCTCAGGCCGGGCGATCTGGCGACGATCCGATGGAAGGGCGTCCGGTACACCTACCGGTTCGCCATCAAGCCCTTCGCTGAACGGCAGTGCCTCTCAAAGCGCGTCAACGACCTACCCGCGCGCCTCGCCGGCGAACTGATGTGCGTCGGCAACGACAAGCCGGTCAAGGACTGGGGCAAGGAAGGCTTCTACATCAGGTGCTGCTGGCCCCGATACACCCGCGAGAAGTTCCTCTACGAGCGGGCGGTGCTGATCAGGACCACGCCGGTCTCGTAGGCGGCCGGCTCATTCCTCGCGGAGGATGCGAGCGCCCGACGACTGAGTCCGCGCCTTGACGACGATCTCGTCGACGTTGACGTGCCACGGCCGCGTGAGCGCGAAGAGGATGCAGTCGACGACGTCGCCGGGCTGCAGCGGCTCGACGCCGCGGTAGACAGCCGCCGCTTTCTCCTCGTCGCCCTTGAAGCGGACGAGCGAGAATTCCGTCCCCTCGACGAGGCCGGGGTCGACGGTCGTGACGCGGATCGGCCGGCCGAGGAGGTCCTCCCGCAGCGCGTAGGTGAAGCCGCGCTCGGCGAACTTCGCCGTGATGTACGACGCGCCGCCCTCGTACGCGGCGCGTCCCGCGACGGAGCCGATGTTGACGATGTGGCCCCAGTCGGCGAAGTGCGGCAGGCAGAGCCGCGTCATGCGCATCAGCCCGGCGACGTTCGTACCGAGGACCCATGCCTCGTCCTCGTCGCTCGACTCGTCGAACGGAGCGCGCCCGAGGGCACCTCCCGCGTTGTTGACGAGGATGTCGAGACCGCCGAGCCCTTCGATCGCCGCCTCGACGAACCGCGCCGAGCTCTCGGGATCGGTGACGTCGAGCTCATGCGCGATCTCGGTCTCGAGCCGCGCCACCCGCCTGGCGCCGCCCGCCACATGCACGCCCGCCTCGGCGAGCGCGCGCGCCGTCGCGCGCCCGATTCCCGAAGACGCTCCGGTGACGATCGCGCGTTTCCCGGTCAGATCCACTGCTCGTGACTTTACGTGCGTAACCGCGTTCGCGACTTCCTCGTTCTCCTCGTGATCCCGCTCGACGTGGAAAGGAGGGGAAAACGATGCTGCTACTCGTACTCTTGGCGCTCTTGGCGATCATCGCGTTCGGTGTCGGCTTCACGGTCCACTGGCTGTTCATCGTCGCGGTCGTGCTCGCGCTGATCTGGGTGATCGCGATGGTCACAGGCGGCTTCGGCCGCACCGGCGCGCGGCGCTGATAGCCGGCTGGGCCGGAGAGGACCAAAGAATGAGCCGGGCGGCCCATTGCGGGTCGCCCGGCGGTGTGTAACCGTGGCCGCGTGTCGAAGCCGGTCATCCTGCTCTGGATCCTCGCGCTCGTCATCCTCGAGATCCAGCACCTCAAGTGGATCTGGTGGGAGTACTGGGACTGCGGCAGCTGCGCGGCGAAGCACAAGGACTGCGCGTGCGGCGCGACCCCGCTGTGGGTCATGTACCTCTAGCCGTCTCCGCCGCCGCCGCCGCCCCCGTCGCCGGAATCGTCCAGCTCGAGCTTGGTCAGCGTCAGCACGGCGTTCACGGTCTCGCCCTTCGCGCTGACGAGAGAGCCGACCTGCAGGCCGCCGGGTAGCGAGAAGCCGTCCGGGATGGCGAACGCGAGCGCCGGCCCGTCGCCCTCCGGTTGGATCGTGATCGAGCCGGCGTCGAGAGCGGTGACCGTGCCCTGCGTCTCCACCTCGGTCGAGTCGCCGCCGTCCTGGCCCTGCAACTCGATCTTGGTGAGCGTCAGGACGCCGTCGACGACCGAGCCGCGCGCCTCGACCTCGCTGCCGGACGCGAGCCCGCCGGGCAAGGTGAAGCCGTCGGGGATCGCGAGCGTGACCGGGCTCGCGTTGTCGCCGGGCTGGATCGTCACCGAGCCGGCGTCGAGGGCCGAGACGAAGCCCTCCACGTGGACCTGCGCGTCGCCGTCGACGTTCGAGCCGCCGCCGTCTCCCTTGTTTCCGCCATCGAGCTTGATCTCGACAAGGGTCAGCGTGGAACCGGAGATCGAGGCGACGATCTCCACCTCGCTGCCGACCTGGACGAGCGGCGGCAGGACTACGCCGTCCGGGATGGCGATGACGGTCGAGACACCATCGTCCGAGACCGTCACGGAAGTCGAGTCGAGCGCCGTGATCTTGCCCGAGAAGTCGATGAGCGCCGACGCTCCGACCGAGTGGACGTCCGTGCCGGTCGCTCCATTCTTCCCGAGCTCGACGTCCGTTTCGATCTGCTCGCCCGGATGAAGCCCGGAGCGGGCCGCTGCACCCACGTGCGTGCTGTGCGTGAGGCGGATGGCGAACGCAGTGCCGCCGCCGGCGACGAGGAGCTTCGCCCGTTGGATCTTGAGGATCGTCACGCGAAGCCCGGTGTGCGCCACGCGACCGAGCTTGTGCAGTTGCGTCGCATGGATCGAACCGTCCGCGAGCGCTGTGCCTCTGAACGCGATGCGCGAGCCGAGACGGATGGCACCGAACTGACCCGCCGCGGCGCGAACCGAGGTCACCTTGCCGGGCGAAGCGACGACGAGCACGTGGCGGCCCGCCTCATTCGCGACGACGACGCCGTGGGCGGGCGCGGTCGCCGCCTGTCCCGCCCCGGGAATGAGAAGCGCGGAGGCGAGAGCCGCAAGAACGATGAGCTTGGACATGCTGGACATCTCCTTGGTCGTTGCCAACTCGCCAGCCTTACGGCGTTGATCGGCAAACCGGATTTGCCCGCGCGCGGATTTCCCCCCTTCGGGGCACCCCGGACGAGAGCGGCACGGCGCGGTAGCCTGACTTCCGGCCCCCATCGACTAGCGGTCCAGGTCGCGGCCCTTTCAAGGCCGTAGCACGGGTTCGAATCCCGTTGGGGGCATTCCCGTTGCGCTTCTCACAACGTTTTGCCTGCAACGAGACATCTTTTCGTGTCCGATCACTTGTCCGGCCGGACGGACCGGACATCGGCGCGGTTGGGGGCACGAACCCGTGCGGCCGCGACCGGACACAAGTCGGCGCGGGACCATTGGCGGGCGTTCGCCCGAAGGGAGCATGGGTTGTCGTTCGTCGCACCGGCATGACGGTGGCCCTTGCGAAGCGTGTTGACTCTTGTGAATCAGTGATCTACGGTCTGCGTGATGATCAAGCCCCACCGAGAGTTCGTGCCGAGAATTGGGCTCGTTCTTGCGACGCTAACGGTGAGCGCGGGGTTCTTCGTGGCGCTCACTGGAACTGCGAATGCGACGGGGGGCTGGACTGACAGATACGGCCAGCGGTTTCTTCTGTACGGCAGTTGCTGCGGCGGTGAGGCGCTCTGGGGCAGTCGGGCGTCGATCATCCCGAACCATGTCAATCCGGGCGCTTCCTATTGCACGCTCTTCCGATCGGACGGAGAGGATCCCGATAACCACTACTTGATCCAGGCAGGCGTCGTGAAATGCGGCACACAGGCCCAGTTCGGCGACCTCCTCGAGTGCAGCCCGAATGGCGAATTCGTGAAATTCGTCGAAACGGAGACGCCGAGCGACAGCTATCACTGTCTTCCGCACGGCGTCACATCGGTAGGTACCGAGGTAGACGCGCAGGTTCATGGCTACAGCGATTCCTTCATTAACGGATGGAACGCCTATCTCGACGGGACGCCGGAGGAGGGGATCCCAGACTTGATCGGAGCGAAGTACCTCGTTGTAGGCGCAGAGCATGCCGGCACTGACAGCTGCCTTAGCTCCGACTGGGGCGGCACCAACGACGCTACGTTCGCGAGCGCCACACCAGTTTGGCAGAGGTACAAGTTTGACAGCACCTGGTACACCGTCCAGAGTTCGAGTACCTCGAGCGGGTGCTGGACTGTGAGCGGCGGCCCACCCAACAGCTTCACGGTCTCATTCGGGTAGAAGGGAGTCGAAGACGTGCGTGTCCTGTGGCAGCCGAGGTTCGTCGTGATCGCAGTGCTATTCCTTGCTGCAACGACTTTCGGCGTCGTCCGCGCGTCCGGAGGCGGCTCCCCGACCAACCTGAGGGGCGACCAAAGTGTCACCCCAGTCACCTACTCGTCAACCGATACCTGGACACCGACGGTTCCCAGCTCTGCGTCCACGCCTGCAGCGATCGTCAGCGCAATCAGCAATGCCGCAGGACTCGGGACAGCCCTGCGAGTAAGCCTCACGGACCCGGCTGCGCAGGACACCACTCAAGGTAGTTCCCTCAACTTCGACGTGGCGACCGATGGCAGCGTCGCGGGCAATATCCACGCGGCTTGGGAGGCCGATCTCGTGCAAGGCGTTATCGCAGAGGCGTTCGTCGCGCGCGGGATGCAACCGGTTATCACCTCGACTATGACTGGTGATCTTCCGAACGGTCAGACCGTCACACTCCAAGGAGGCATGGGCGATGTCGCAGCTCGCCAGAGCTTCTCGAGCGACTCCGACGCTGCGATCCAGCAGCGCCTCGACGCGGTGCTGACGCAGGCAAACCTCACGCCGGTATCCATCACGGTGATGCACGTTGGTCAGCCCGCACCGGCCGTGGTCGCAAGGACGAACGACCCGTCATCGGCGGCTGCCGCAGCATCAACGACGATGCGGGCTCTCTTTGGCGCCAATCCGCCGCTGTACGAGGGCTACTACTTTGAGATCGAAAATGCAGCAGGGGCGCCAATCATCGCGGAGTCGGCGTCATTCCGCACCGGGTCGGGTCGAAGTTGGGTTGACCCCTCGGTCGCCGCCTCGTCGTCGCTGATCCACGGCTGATCGGGCTCTCCTCACTCGCCACTCGAGGACGGATACAAAGACAGCGCGCTAGTGACCGAACGCCGATTCAGCCTGCCGCTGACTTAGCTGGCCGGTCAGGGTCAACTACTACTAGGCGGACTTCAACCACCATCCCTCGGCGTGCGCTTGCTTCACTGTCTCGGGAGGGTTTGAGAGCTGTCCCATCAGGTGCATTCAGCCGTTGTAGTGACATCAGTCGGCAGACTTGACACCCGTCGGGCATTCAGTCCGGACGCAGAGGCGCGAACTGAACGCGCTAGCCGCGAGAGCCGTCCGTGCTAAGGGTTGTAGACGGTCTGCGTAACGACTTCGACGTCTGGCCGATAACCGGGTGCGCTGAAGATGAACTTCTGTTTCACCTTCTGACCGGTGTGCAGGCCGTTGGCGAACGTCAGACGGAGGTCCCTGGTGAAGTAGCTACGCCAGGAAACGTGCTCCACCCACACCGGGCTGCCGTGCACCCAGCGTGTCGGCTGCGGCTTTTTTAAGACCTCGATCTTCGTCACCGCCGCCGGCCTGACCTCCACCAGGCTCAGCTTCACGCTTTTGCAGATGGCGAAGGAAAGGGTGTAGGGGACCTTCTCCCGCGCGGATGGCGCATACTTCGAACTAAACCCGAAGGCGCAGACCGGCAGCGGTGGCAGCTTTGGCGCCTTGTTCGTGGCGCCGTAGGTCTTCTGGCTACCAATCGCGGAGACCACGACCAAGCCGAGGCAGGCGCCAATCGTCGCCGTCGCGAACAGCCTTGGCCGTCGCCTCGCGTAACGGCCAAGGCCGCGGCTTCCTAGTGTCAAGCGCATCCTTCCGAGAGCCTACTCCAAGCTCGGACAATGGCTCAAGAAGGCGACTTCTGACCGCCGGGCGGCCGTGAGAGAATGGAGAGGAGGACGGCAAGAGGTTCCGGAGGGTTCGAGAGCTGTCCCATGAAGTGCATCTCTACGTCAGCGCGGCTTCGCCTCGGGGAAGCGCTCGAGGCCGTCCTCGGGAAGCGGCTCCCAGTCGCACGCGTAGTTGACGAAGGAGTGCCACTGCGGCCGGATGTCGTGGCCCGGGTCGAGGAGGCCGAGTCTCACGCTGCCGACCTCTCGCCCGTATCGGGGTACTTGCTCCAGAGCGCGCTCCCGCAGTTCGCGCAGAAGCACTTCGGCCAGCCGTCGCCCGGCGCGTACTCCCGGATTAGCTCCTCTCCCGCGAGCAGCCGGAACGAGCCCGGTGCGAGGCGCGCCTGCGCCGACGCCGCGGTTCCGGTGCGCCGCTGGCAGCGGGTGCAGTGGCAGTAGCCGGCGCTCTCCGGCTCCGCCGTGATCTCGAACTGGACGCCGCCGCACATGCAGTGCCCGCTGTAGGGAGGCCCCGCCACGCTGCAATCATGCCGGTACGCTCACGGCATGGCGCCAGCGGATAGACAGGTCGAGAAGTCCGAGCAGGAGTGGCGTGCGGAGCTGACGCCCGAGCAGTTCCACGTCCTCCGCCAGAAGGGAACCGAGGCGCCGTTCAGCGGCGAGTTCGACCACACCTTCGAGCCCGGCACGTACCGCTGCGCGGGCTGCGGCGCGACACTCTTCGAGTCGGAGACGAAGTACGACTCCGGCTGCGGCTGGCCCGCCTTCTACGCACCGGCCGGCGACGACGCGATCGACGAGGAGACGGACGCGAGCTACGGGATGGTGCGCACCGAGGTCATGTGCGCGAACTGCGGCGGCCACCTCGGCCACCTCTTCCCCGACGGCCCGCATCCGACCGGCATCCGCTACTGCATCAACTCCGCAGCGCTGAAGCTCGACGAGAAGTAGCCCTCGGTACCCTCATCCCGCACGGGCGGTTAGCTCAGCTGGGAGAGCACCTGGTTTACACCCAGGGGGTCGGCGGTTCGAGCCCGTCACCGCCCATCCGATGGACGAGGTGCGCAAGCCCGAGCACGACGTGATCGCGGAGGCCGAGCGGGGCCTACACCTCCACCATCATCTCGGGCCACGCCGAGAGCGCGCAATGTTCGCGACGCTCGGCTTCTTCGTCGGCCTCGCGATCACGCGCGGGATCACGACGTGGCTCCACTACCACGGCGCCGGCGCGAACGGCGGCATCATCATCCGCGGCGTCCACATCCACCACGAGGTCTTCGGGATCGTCGGATTGCTCCTCGTCGCCTACGCCTGGCTGCTGCTTTTCGCCTTCGAGAACCAGCCGCGACGCCTCTGGTTCCGGCTGACCGCGCTCGCGTACGGAATCTTCGCGGCGCTGATCCTCGACGAATTCGCCCTCTGGCTCAATCTCCGCGACGTCTACTGGCAGCGCCAGGGACGCGAGAGCGTCGAGGCGATCGCGATCTTCGGGGGACTGCTGCTGTGGGCGGTTCTCATCTGGCCGTTCGCGCGGGCGGTGTGGCGCCAGCTTCGCCGGGTCTGATTCCGCCGCCGTGGGAACACGCACCGCATGTTCCTCATCGGCATCGTCGCCTTCCTCGCCGACCTGCTCCTCTGGTCGTCGCGCGGCCCTGGCTACCTGCGCCGTACGACGGTCGTCAACGATCCGGGCTACGGCGCGTATCCCGCACGCCGCGGGTACTTCCCGCGCCGGCGTGTGATCGAGGAAGAGGAAGCCGGACCGCCTCGGTCGGGCTACTAGCCTCGGCGCGACAGACGACGCATCTCCTCCGCCGGTGACCACATCCCACCGAAGGCGACCGCGGTTGCTCCGAGCAGCGCGAGCCAACTCCCCCAGCTGAGCGACAGCGAGAAGTAGGCGCCGGCCGGATTCGGCGTGACGACCATCCTGTAGACGACGCAGAGGGCCGCCACGACGCCGACGAACGCGACGAGCCCGCCGCCGCCCTCGATCATCCCTGCGAGGCGCCACAGCAAAACGGCCAACGCAACTCCCGCCAGCACGAGCAGCAGTGTGCTCATGCGCCTCATGGACTGGTGCGCGCTCAGAGTGCCAACGCGCCGGCCGGCGACGGCGCGGAACGGCGAGCCGATCTCGTTCGCCAGCGACTGGAACGCCGGGTTCGCGTGCGGCGCGCCCGGGGTGAGCTGCTGCTGCGCCGCGACCGCGCCAGCCGGCGTGATGCTGACGGTGTACCAGGGGTGGAACGTCGCCACGACGACGACGACGGCACCGACCGCCGCGAGTAGCAGCCCGGCTGGAGCGCGCGCGCCCACGACACTCGTTCATCGACGGTCGTGATCCCGCCGTTGATCCCTCGCATGGGAGACCGACCGCGTCGAAGCGGCTCGCTCCGGATGGGGTTGCGGTCCCGCGGGCGGCGGGACCGCAACCCCGACGGCTAGCGGCTGCCGAAGATCTGAGCGGTAGACGTCTGCGTCGCTCCGGAATGCTTCAGCGCCGAAGTCCCGGTGACCTTCTGCGGGATGGCGTCGATCGTCATGTGGCACACGTGCGCGGGCGCGGTGGTATCGACCACCGCGATGTGCAGCGACATGTAGCCGGCGACCGGCGCGAGCTGGACGCCCTCGTCGTCGAGCTCGTAGTCGTTGGGGGCCGTACCTCCGTCGTCCTGGCCGACCTGCTGCGAGGCGGACAACGTCCCCGCCGGGATGCTGGTGTCGAACGCGTTGACGGTTGCCGTTCCGGACCCGCCTATCTCCTGGCCGATCTCCCAGTGCCAGGACCCGTCGCTCGTCTTGAGGAAGACGACGAGGTCGGCGTGACCGGAGTCCAGCACGCATTCGGCCGCCCACGTGTCGCCGAGAGCGGTACCCAGCGTCGTCGGACTCGGGCTCGCGGTCGCGGTCGCGTCGAAGGTGAGGATCGACCCGCTGCCGGCTCTCAGCGCCGCGACCGTTGCCTTACTGATCTTCTGCTGCGTCACGGCTCCGTTCTTGATCTTCGGCCCCGTGACGGCGTTCTTCTTCAGTTGCTCCGTTCCAACGCTGTTCTTCGACAGGCTGGTCGCCGCATACGTTGTCCCGCCGAGCGCGACGAACAGCGCGACGACGGCGACCACGAGCGCAGGGCTCGGTGCCCTCATCCGACGCTTCATGCTGGATCCCCCTTTTCTTGCGATGGACGAAGAGATGCCTCGGGCTCTTATTCCTGCCGAGCATGGCGTCAAGTCGCCCGTGCGAGACTGACTGCGTGGAAGCAGCACAGGTGAGCCTGCTCCGCTGGCTACGGCGGCAGCTGCGCGAGCCCATCGCGGCGCGCGAGCACCTCGAGGCGGCGGTGGCGAACGACGATGTCGCCGAGGCGCGGCGGCTGCTCACTCGCTTCGAGTTCAGCGACGCGCAGCGCCGCAACGTCGAGCAGCTGCTCGACGCCTGGGAACGGACGAAGGCCTAGCTCGTATTAGTAGAAGCCCTCGCGGCGGCGGTAGCGCTCGGCGCGGGCATCCTCGTACTCCTCCACATCGAGCTCCGGATCGGCCGTCGCGCGGAGGATCTCGCCCGAGCTCGGGAGCTCTTCGCGCGATACGTGCTTCTCGGGATTCCAGAGGTCGGAGCGGACGAGTGCCTTCGGACACTGTGTGTACGCCTCTTCGACCGCGACGAGGATCCCGAGCCGTGGCGCCTTCCCCTCGACCGCGCTGCCGGCGAGCAGCTCCGCGTCGTCGACGATGCGCGCCCGGCCGTTGACCCGAAACGTGTCGCCGACGCCCGGGATGAGGAAGAGCAGCGCGATCCGGTCGTCCTCGAGGAGGTTCGTGAGCGTGTCGGCGAGCCTGTTGCCGGGTCGGTCGGGGATGAGCAGCGCGCGGTCGTCGAGGATCCGGACGAAGCCCGGGGGATCGCCGCGCGGCGAGACGTCCAACCCACCGTCCGGCCGGCCGGTGGCGACGACGACGAACGGCGAGCGCTCGACGAACTGCCGCGTGAGCGCGTTGAGCCGGTCGGCGATCTTCGCCTTCACGAGCTCGGCTGGCTCACCGAGCACGTCGCGGAGCTCGGCCTCGTTCACGTGAACCTCGGCGGTCGCTTCTCGCGCACGGCCGCGACGCCCTCGCGCACGTCGGGGCCGGTCATGTCGAGGAACTCGAGCGCAAGCGAGGCATCGAAGATCGGGCCTGCCGTCTTCATCCACTCGTTGAGCGAAAGCTTTGTGTGGGAGATCGCGGAGCGCGAGCCTGAAGCGAGGCGTCGCGCGATCTCGAGCGCGCGCTCCTCGAGCTCCTCCTCGGGCACACAGAGCGAGACGAGCCCGATGCGCTCCGCCTCGACGCCATCGACCTCCTCGCAAAGCAGCAGGTGGTACTTCGCCTTCGCCATCCCGCAAAGGAGCGGCCAGACGATCGCCGCGTGGTCGCCCGCGGCGACGCCGAGCTTCGTGTGTCCGTCGACGATGCGCGCCTTCGGCGACGCCAGCGAGACGTCGGCGAGCAAGCCGACGACGAGCCCCGCGCCGACGGCGGGCCCGGTGATCGCGGAGACGATCGGCGTCGGGCAGGCGAGCATGTTGTAGACGAGGTCGCGCGCCTCGTGGAAGACGCGCTGCCGCGTCTCCTCGTCGTCGGCGATGCGGAGGACGAGGTCGAGGTCGCCGCCGGAGCTGAACGCGCCGTCGGCGCCGCGGACGAGCACCGCCCGCGTCTCGGCGTCCTCGCCGATCGCGTTCCACACGCGCGCGAGCTCACCGTGCTGCACCTCGCTCACGGCGTTGAGCCGCCCGGGCGCGCGGAGGGTCAGCCGCAGGATCCCGTCCGCGAGCCGCTCGATGTCGAGCGACGGGAACTCCTTGTCGTACGCGATGCTCACGGGGCAGATCCTACGGTTCGCCCGTTACGCTCGACTGCAGCGGGCCGGTAGCTCAGTCGGTAGAGCAGGGGACTTTTAATCCCAAGGTCGCAGGTTCGATCCCTGCCCGGCCCACTTTCGGGCGTTGCGGTCATCATTTGCGGCGTGGCCGACAGCCGCCGAAGCGATCCGCGTCACATTCGCGCCGCACGACGGGCGGGCTTCCCCGTGGTCCGGGCACGCCGTCCGAGCCCGGGACGACACCATCCCGCCTCGGCTGCAGACGTCCGCGAGGCTCTCGCGACCTTCGGCGAGAAGGCCTACTACGGGCTCAAGTCGGTGGAGCTGATGCCCGCGCCGCCCGCGGGAGGCCGGCTCGTGTTCGGCGAACTCGTTGGGCCTGGCCAGATACGTCTTTACGATCTGCCCCGGCCTCCGTGGCGCCTTCCACACGCCCTCTGGCAGCACGAGCGAATGGCGTTGCGGGACGCCGGGGCCGACCTCAGAGAGGACGGCATCGTTTCCTGGCCAGCAGATTCGCTGAGGCGTTACATGCTCGGTCACGTCCTTGCCCACGAGCTCGGCCATCACGTGCTCCAGCACGAGCGCCGCCTCCGCGGCGAACGCGGCGTAAGGACGCGCGAACATGAAGCACGAGCCGAAGTGGTCGCATCCCGGCTCCGCGAGCTCCTCGATTGAGCGTCTCGTTCTATGCCGACGGAGTGGAGAACGACGCGAACCTGCGCCGGATCGAGGACGCCGCGCATCTCCTGGGAATCGCCTCCTCGACGTCGATCGACGGCCGGCTGATCGCCGTCGAGAACGCGCCCGGCGCTCGCGAGATCTACGGGCGGAGGCCGCTTCAAGACGATGCGACCATCGCAGTCGGGAATGAGCGCCGCGGGATCTCACGGAGACTCCTCGCGACCGCCGACGAAACCGTCGTCATCCCGACCCAGTCGCGAACGGTCACCACGCTCAACGTTGCAGCTGCGGCCGCGGTAGCCGGTTGGTTCCTGCTTCGCGGGTCCGGCCAGCAAGCAACCGCCGCTCGGCCTGAACATCGACGACCGGCACTGCTCCTTGTCGGACACGACCACGTCGAAGTCGGCTCGAGCTTGCGGTCGGCGGCCGCGTTCGGATTCCGCGACGTCCTCCTAGACGATCGCGGCGCCGGATGGTTTGCAGGATCGTCCAGCGTGCGTCGCGAAGCGCGAGCCGCGGCCCGACGCCACAAGAACCCCCTCCGGGTGCACCCCACCACACTCGCCGAGAGCGCGCGGCGCTACGACGAGCTCGTTCTCGTAACCGCGTCCGGCTCCGGCAACCCGCTCTCCCGCGAGCGGCTCACGCGCGGAATCCGCCAGCTGGTGATCGTTGGAGCCGAACTGGAGGATGAGGAGGCACTGGCAGACTCCATTGGGCACGTCACCGTTGCATCGCTTGGCTTACAACCCATGCAGCACGAGCCGCTCCGCCTCACCGCTTCGATCGCCCTCGCCGAGATCGGGCGTCAGGTAGGTCGGCGGCGTCCAGTACCCGGCCCACCGCCGCGCGCGCCGAGATACGAGAAGGCGATGGACGCTGCACCCGATCCGGATGTTCTCCTCGTCGACCCGGCGGAACTCCTCGCCTTCTAGCCGCCACTCAGAGCTCCACCGCCTCAGGCACGTCGTGCATCGTGCGGATCGGCGACGGGATGAGGATGAGCAGGCCGCTGAGCGCGCCGACGGTCGCGATCCACAGCGTCGTGTGCACGCCGATCGTTGCGCCGAGCGCGCCGCCGAGCGCCGCCCCGATCGGTCGCACGCCGTAGTTCACGAGCTGGAAGCCGCCCGAGACGCGAGCCCGCATCTCGGTCGGAATCACGCCGGCCATCATCGCGCCCGCAAGGATGTCGAGCAGCATCAGGCCAATCCCGGCGAGAAACTCCGAGACGAAGAGAAAGCCGATGACCAGCCAGTGCGGCCCGCGCGCCGCCGGAACGAGGATCAGCGGCGCCGGGAAGAGGAAGCAGCCGAAGAGGAACGCCGGCCCGAGGCCGACCCGGCGGGAGATCGCGCCGGTGAAGTACGACGCGGCGAGCGTCCCGACCGCCGCGATGCCGAGGACGAGGCCGAGCGTCGCAGGGCCGATCTTGAGGTAGCGCGTCGCGTACAGGATGAACAGCGCGGCGAACATGAAGTTGAAGAGGTTGAGCGTCGCGACGCCGAGCAACTCGGCCCGGATGATCGCGTTGCCGCCGATCCAGCGCAGCCCAGCCGCGACGCCCCCGCTCTCCGGCGTGGCCGGCGGCGGCTCCTCGGCGTCGATTCTCCCCAGGAACACCGCTGACCAGAGGAACGACACCGCGTCGGCAGCGAGAGCGTACGGGCCGCGCAGGAACTGCACGAGCGTGCCGCCGAGGCTGTTGCCCACGAGGAACGACGCGCCGCGCGTGCCGTTGAGGATCGAGCTCGCGGCGACGTAGTCCTCCCGCGCAACGATCGTCTGGAAGACCGAGCCGAACGCCACGTAGAAGGCGACGCTCAGCGTCCCGAGCAGGAAGCTGACGACATAGAGCTGCGTCCAGGTCAGGTGACCGAGCGCGTACGCGACGGGGATCGTCGCGGTGAGCAGCGCGCGACCCACGTCGGCGACGAGCATCGTCTGCCTGCGGCGGCCGCGCCGGTCGATCCAGAGGCCGAAGTGGAGCGAGAAGAAGAGGTTCGGGATCAGGTACGCGGTGGTGAGCGCTCCCATCTGCCCCGCGTTCGCGTGCAACGCGAGCACCGCGGTCAGCGGGAGGGCGATCGTCGTGATCTGGTCGCCGAGAAGCGAGATCGACTGCCCGAAGAAGTAGCGCCGGAAATTCGCGTTCTCGCGGAGGAGCGGAGGGATGCGCATCCACGGATGCTCTACCATCGGCGCATGTCCCTGGCGCAGAGAATGCTCGTCTCGTGGGTGATCGACTCGCTCGCGCTCGCCGTGGCGGCGTGGATCTTCAGCGGCGTCTATGGCTCAGCGGCTGCGGTTATCGGAGCAGCGCTCGTCTTCGGGCTCCTCAGCTCGTTCGTCAAGCCGGTGCTCAAGTTTGCGACGTTCCTTCTCGCGCTCATAACGCTCGGGATCGCGTGGTTCGCCGTCGCGATGTTCATCCTCTGGTTGACGACCATGATCGTCGGCGGCTTCCACATCCAAGGGTTCTGGACGCTCGTCGGGGCGACGATCGTCGTCTGGGCGTTCGGGGCCGCCGCGTCGCGCTGGCTCTTCCCGCAGAAGCGGAGCAAGACCAAAGCGATCGCCGGACGTTTCAAGCGCGCCTGAGCGGAGAACATCGGCGAGCACGCGGTCGGCTCCAACGGCGCGCGGCGTGCGGGACGCCATTTCGCCGTAGGAGCCGACCGCAGCCGTACGCTGGCAACCGTAAGTTGGCAGCCGTAATCTGCCGCGATGCGCCTCTTCCTCCTCGTACGTCACGGCCAGTCGCTGTTCAACGTCGACCAGGTAGTCAACGGCGACCCCGCGCTCGACCGCGGCCTTTCCGAGCTCGGGATCGAGGAGGCGGAACGACTCGGCGGGGAGATCGCGGCGCTGCCGGTCGACCTCGCCGCCGTCTCTCCGTTCCCGCGCGCCTTGCAGACCGCGAACATCGCGCTGGGTAGTCGCGGGGTGGGCGACCAGAAGGTGCCGCGTCTCGTCGACGACGACCTCGGCGACGTGCGGATCGGCAAGCTCGAGGGCGCGTCGCTCGACTCCTATCGCGCCTCGCCCGCGCACGCGAACCGGAAGGAGCGCTTCCCCGGCGGCGAGAGCCTCGACGAAGCGACGCTGCGCTACGTCGCCGCACTGGAGCGTCTCCTGGCGCGCGACGAGCGAACGACGCTCGTCGTCTGCCACGAGATCCCGGTGCGCTACGCCGTCAACGCCGCCGGCGGCAGCGACGACCTCAACGGCCCGCTCCGCTCGGTCGCAAACGCGACTCCGTATCTGTTCGACGACGACTCGCTCCGCCGTGCCGTCGTGCGGATGCGCGAGCTCGCCGCGTCCTAGGCGGCCCGGCGCGCGGCACGGGCGAGGTCCGTGAGCTCGACGAGGGCGCGGTTCGCCTCCTCCACGTCCCGGTCGCGCAGCGTCGCGTGCACACTCCGGCCGGCGGTATCGACGTGGACGCTGGCGAGTGACAGTCGGCGCTGGATCGGCCCCTGCACGCGGCGGAAGCTCTGCGCCTTCCGCAGCGGCACCCAGGCGGTGACACGCTGCAGGCGGCCGCTCCTCGTCACGACGCACGTGTCCGTCCTCGCCCAGCCGAGCTTGCGGTAGCGCAACGGGCTCTTCCACCTCGCGCGGAGAGGCGCCGGCGCGAGGAGCTCGCGCGGCCGGTCGGGAACGAGGACGTCGAGCAGCTCCTCCGCGAGCGCACGGCTGCCGACGGGCAGCACCGTCCGCAGGCGGCCGCGCTCCGCCTCACCCTCCCCCTTCGACCGCTGCCGCCCGGCGAGGTCGACCTCGAGCCGGCACCACCCGAGCGCGCGCCAGAGAAGCGGCTCGACGAGCCGTACCGCCTGCACCCGGCCCGGCCGGATCGTCTCGGCCGTCAGCGCGACCAGCCCTCCCCGAATTTGCAGACCGTCGGAGCTCTCCGCGACAGTCAGCCGGTACTCCTGGTTGAAGCGGCGCCAGACGACCGTGAACGAGGAGATGATCCAGACCGCGCCGCCGCTGAGGATCGCCGTTGCCGCCGTCGACGAAACGATGTACGTGACGACGAGCCCGACGAGCACCGCCTCCGCGAAGATCCCGACATCGCTGATGAGGATCGCCGCGGCGAGTAGCGCGGGCGGCACGGTCGTGAGCACGCGCTCGGGCGGTCGCTCCGCGCGTGGAAGCGACTCCTCCTCACCAGGAGCTTCGCCTCTCTCGGCGCGCGCGAGCTCGAGCAGCCGGTCGTGGAGCGGCTGAGCCTCGCTCTCGCGGACATAGGCGAGGCGCGCCGTCGCGCCGCTCGCGCCGCCCATCCGGAGGCGCAGCTCCGCGACGCGAAAGAGCCGCGCGAGCCCAGGCCGGACGACGTCGACGGCCTGCACCTGCGCGAGCGGGAAGCGCGTCGAGCGCCTCCGGAGCACGCCGGTCTCGATCTGAAGGTCGCCGCCGTCGATCCGCCAGCGCGTGACGATCCACGAGACGAAGCCGAGCGCGACGAGCACGCCCGCGGCCACAAGCTGGGGGATCTCCCTCCCGATGTCGCCGCCGGTGAGGGCGACGGGCGCGAGGACGACGGCGATCGCGATGGTTGCGCGGCCGCCACGGACGATCGGCGAGAGCGGATGGAGCCGCTGCCAGCCGTCGCCTCCGGTGTAGCTCACAGGCCCGTCGCCTGCGCCTCGCCGAGCTGGGCGAGGCGGTCGCGCAGACGTTCCGCTTCCGCGCGCTCGAGCCCCGGGATGCGTGCATCGCTCGCCGCGGCGGCGGTGTGCATCTTCACGGTCGCGAGCCCGAAGAGGCGGTCGAGCGGGCCGGCGGTGACGTCGATGAACTGCATGCGGCCGTACGGGATGACGGACATCCGCGAAAACATCACCCCGCGCCGGACGAGCAGGTCGTCCGCCCGCTCCGCGTAGCCCCACGAACGGAAGCGGCGGCGGACGAACCGCTCGGCGATCACCCCCAGGACGACCGCGACGGGCACAAACACGGGACCGCCTGCGACGGCCCCTCCGACCGCAGCGACGATCGCCAGGCCGAGAACTTCGAGCCGCCGGAGCCTGAGGAGCGCGCGCGCCGGCCCCTTCCATATCTCCTCCGGAGGCGCCTCCACGTCCCGCAGTATGGCCTGCGCCGAGGGCGCCGACGACCCGGTGGTAGCGTCGCGCCATGGCCGTCGCCGACACGCTAGCTCTTCTCGACTGGAAGCGCCGCGTCTCTGCGCTCTACGCCGAGATTCGCGCGTCCACGGATCCGGAGGCGGCATGGCAGCGGTGGCGGGAAGTACGCGCCGAGCTCTTCCACTCGCACCCGCAGTCGCCGCGGCCTGGCTACGACGGCCTCGCGTACTACGACTACGACCCCGCGGCGCGCGTCCTCGCCGAGCTCGAGGACGTCGACGCGGCACCGCAGCCCGTCGAGACGAGCGGGGAGTTTTCCCGCTCCGGCGGCGGCGAAGCCGCCACCTCCGCTCCTGGGCGGGCTCCGTCGAGCCTACGCCCGCACGCGATCCTCTTCCGGCCCTTCGCGCGCGCGCACTTCGAGCTGCGCGGCGAGCCGCTCTCGCTCGAGCTCGAGTGGCTCGAGAGCTACGGCGGCGGCGTCTTCCTCTGCTTCCGGGACGCGACGAGCGGCACCGAGACGTACGGCGGCGGCCGCTACCTCCTCGACACGGTGAAAGGGGCCGATCTCGGGGAAGATTCCGGGCGACTCGTGCTCGACTTCAACTTCGCCTATAACCCGTCCTGCTCCTACGAGGAGTCCTGGGTCTGTCCGCTCGCGCCGCCGGCGAACCGGCTGCCCGTGGCGATGCGGGCCGGGGAGACATACGCGTGAGCGACCTCTCCGAGCTCCGCGCCGAGATCGAGGCGCTCGACCGGCAGCTGCTCGAGACGCTCAACCGGCGGCTCGAGCTCGTCGCCGCCGTGCGCCGCCACAAGGACGAGGCCGGCGAGCGCTGGATCGACCCCGAGCGCGAGGCGGAGCTGCTTCAGGCGCTCGTCGCCGCGAACGGCGGGCCGCTCTCAGAGCGCGGCCTGCGGTCGATCTTCTCCGCGATCCTCGACGTGCTGAAGCAGGAGGTCGCGGCCGAGCTGCCCGCACGCCCCGCCGAGGCGCATACTCCGGGGCGCGCAGTCGACCGACTCGCTGTCATCGGCACAGGCCTGATCGGCACGTCGATTGCGCTCGCCGCAAGACGGAGCGGGACGGAATGTCGCGGCTTCGACGCCGACCCCGCCACGCTGGCGCGCGCCGCCGCGCTCGGCGCCTTCGACGCTGCAGGATCGCTGGCCGACGCGATCGCCGGTGCGGAGCTCGTAGTCGTCGCGGTGCCTGTGGGAGCCGCGCCGGCCGTCGTCGCCGAAGTCCTCGGCGTCGTGGGCACCGGCACCGTCGTGACCGACGTCGCCTCGACGAAGCGCGTGATCGCGGCAATCGACGACCCGCGCTTTGTTCCCGGCCACCCCATCGCCGGCGGTGCGGCGGGCGGCCCGGCGCGCGCGGCGGCCGACCTGTTCGAGGCCGCGACGTGGTTTCTCACGCCGACGCCGACGACCGCCGCGGAGTCGGTCGCGCTCGTCGAGCGCTTCGTCTCCTCGCTCGGCGCGCGTCCCGTCCGCACGGCGGCCGACGCGCACGACCGGATGCTCGCGCTCACGAGCCACCTTCCCCACGCGATCGCGAACGCGCTCATGCTCGCCGCCGCCAAGGACGAGACTGCACTCGCGCACGCCGGCGCATCGTTCCGGGAGATGACCCGCGTCGCGGGCGCGAACCCGCCGCTCTGGACGGACATCCTTCTCGAGAACCGCGACGAGCTCGACGCAGCCCTCGCGGCGTTCCGCGCGTCGCTCGATGCGCTCGCGGTCGCAGGCCGGGACGATCTCGAGGCGTCGATTGCTTCCGCGGCCGCGGCCCGCGAGCGGCTCGAATCGTTTGCCTACAAGACGGAGCCGGCCCAGCTGAACCGCATCCGCGTGCGCGTCCCCGACCGCCCCGGCGTCCTCGCCCGCATCACCCAGATCCTCGGCGCGGCCGGAATCAACATCGAGGACTTCGAGCTCCGCCACGTCTCGCCGGAGTACGGCGGCGTCCTCGTCATCCTCGTAGCGGGAGCCGACAACGCCGCACGAGCGCGCGAGCTCCTCCGCCGCGAGGGACTCGCCGCGGCCTGACGGTGTGACAAGCGCGGCACCGGCGTCGTACTCTCACCGAGATGAAGCGTGCTCTTGCCGCGGTCGTCGTGCTCATGGGGTTCACCGCCCTTACCGTCGCAGCCGGCGCGTTCGGTGCCACTGGCTCCGCAGGCCCGACCGGCGCGACGGGCACCACCGGCTCATACGGCCCGACCGGCTCCTCCGGCCCGACCGGGTGGTACGGCCCGACCGGCTCCTACGGCCCGACCGGGTGCGACGGCCCAACCGGGTGGTACGGCACAACCGGCTCCACCGGCCCGACCGGCTCCACCGGCCCGACCGGTTCCACCGGCCCAACGGGTTCGGCCGGCCCAACCGGGTGCTACGGCGTAGCCGGCTCCTACGGCCCAACTGGTAGCTGCGGGGCGAGCGCCTGCCAGGTTTATCTCGAGCGCGTGCCGATGAGCCTAGTCGGGCTCGTTCTCGGTGCGACTCGAACTGCACGAGACGACCGCCCGCCGGCGGCCGGCATCACGAAGGTGGCCGCGGGAAAGAACCCCATCGCCGCCTCGACGGCCTTGGAGCCGACTCATCGGCGCGGCTCGTGGTGGTTCGCCATCGGCGCGCTGATGGCTCTCGCGTTGGCCGTGGCCCTGGGGACGCTCCGCCGCAGAGCCACCCACCGCAATCGCTGACCTACGGCGAGCGATACTTCGGGCATGAACCGGCCCACCCCGCTCACCGTCCAGGACGTCGCCGTCGAGCTCGGCTGCAGCGTGGACGAGGTTCGCACGCTGATACGCGAGGGCGAACTGCGAACGGTGGCCTGCGGAATCCGTCCCGGCCTAGTCCCACGCCACCAGCTGGACGACTACGTGCGCCGGAACAGGCGCCGACTCGAAGACCTAGTCGACGGTCACTCAGGCAGCTGAAGGATCCATGGTCGGCTGGGCCAGTGCGCGGGAATGTCACTTGGCGCTGGCGCACGCCTCTGCGACACTGAGGGCATGAAGGACCACGAGGCGATGGCCACCATCGCCTGGGGCGCCTCCGGCTGCTTCATCGGCTTCGCCACCTTGGCGGGTGTCTCCGGAGCCGGCTGGGCGGTGCCGATGGGCGTCGCGTTGCTGCTCCTAGTCGCATCGTCCGCTTACCTAACGGTCACCTGGTGGCGGAAGCGGTCGCGCACTTCATCGCCGCAGTAGGCGCTCGCCTGCGCCAGCAGTGCCTCTCGCCTGACGTGAAGCTCTAGGAAGCGTCGAGCGCGTCGAGGCCCGCTTCGGCCTCGACGATGCAGCGCTCGAACTCGCCGAACGCGAGCGCCCACGTCTCCGGATCGCGGAGGTCGACGCCGACCGGCTGGAGCAGATCCTGCGGTGAGCGTGAACCGCCGTTCCCGAGCAGCTCGAGCCAGGCCGGGACGAACGCCTCGCGATCCTCGCGGTACCGTGCGAGGAGTGAGAACGCGACGAGGTGCGCGAACGCGTACGCGTACGTGTAGAAGCGGACGTGGATGAAGTGCGGGATGTACGACCAGCCGAGCCGGTAGCCCTCCGGCAGGTCGAGCGCGTCGCCGTAGTAGCGCTCGTTTTCCTCGATCCAGACACCGGCGAGCCGGTCGCTCGTCAGCGCCTTGCCTTCGCCGCGGATCCCGTACGCCTGCTGCTCGAACCGCGCCATCATCGACTGACGGAAGATCGACGCCATCGCGCTCTCGGCGCGGTCGGCGAGGAGCATCGCGCGCGTCGACGGGTCGTCTTCCCGCTCGATCAGCCGCTCGACCACGAGGAGCTGGGTGAACGTCGACGGCACCTCCGCCACAGCGAGCCCCGTGTGGTACGCGCGGTACGGCTGCCGCTCGAGCGCGAGCGTCCCGTGCACGACGTGGCCGAACTCGTGGGCGAGCGTGATCACGTCGCGCAGCTGGTCGGTGTAGTTCATGAGGACGTACGGCAGGACGGTCTTCGAGATCGAGCTGCAGTAGGCGCCGCCGACCTTGCCGGAGCGCGGCTCGGCGTCGACGTGGCCGCGCTCGAGACAGCTGCGGAAGATGTCCGCGAGACGTGGTGAGAAGTCGGCGAGGGTGTCGTCGACGAGCTCGACGGCTTCGGTCCACTCGACGCGGCGGTCGCTTCCGACCGGCGCGTACTGGTCGGCGAGCTGGAGCTTGTCGAGGCCGAGCACCGACGCCTTGCGGACGAACCAGCGCCGCGCGAGCGGATAGTTCTCCTCGACGGCGGCGATCATGGCCTCGACGACGGAGCCTTCGAGCTCGTTCGCCTGGTTCGTCGGCAGCATCGGCTCGGGCACGCCGCGGAGCCGGTCGACCGAGAGCCGGTCACCGACGATCGCGTCGTAGCACGCCGCCTGCACGTCGGCGACGCCGCCGAGCGCCTCGTAGACCGTGCCGAGTGCCGCGAGGCGGATCTCGCGATCGGGATGGTGCACATACGCGAGGAGCCGGTCGAGCGTGTGCGGCTCGGAGCCCTCGCCGGCGTCGAAGTCGACCGTCAGCGTCGCGAGCTCGCGACCGTGGAGCGACTCCCACGCCGAGATCGCCGGCCGCCGCGCGTTGAGCGCCTGCTCCTCGCCCTCGGGCAGGACGTACGGCTTCTCCTCGCGCGCGACCCTGAGGCGGTGCGCGTACGGCTCGAGCTCCGGCGCCTCGAGCAACGCGTCCGCGTCCGCGTCCTCGAGCGCGAGCCACTCGAGATCGACGAAGAGGAGCAAGCTTTCGAGGTCGGCGAGGCGATCGCGGGCGAGCGTCGCGAGGTCGTTCGCCTCCGCGTCGGTCGCCTCGGTGTGCTCGCGCGCCGTCGCGTAGAAGCGCGCCCGGGCGATGTCCTCGTAGAGCGAGTCGAGCTCGGAGAGGAGCGCATGGAGCTCGGCGGGGCCGACGGAGCCAACGGTGCCGCGCCGCCGCTCGGCGAAGTCGCGGGCGCGCGCGAGGAGATCGTCCCATGCGCTGCGGGCGGCGTCCGCGTCGGGGAGGAGGTCGTCGAGATTCCAACGGATGCCCGAGGCGCTGAGTGAGGAGCTCACGGCCACGCGCGGCAGCGTACAGAGGTCCGCAGACCGCTGCGATACTGAACGCGATGCCTGTCCGCTGGCTCGCGTGGAGTGCGGCGCTCGTCGTCGGGATCGGCGGCGGTGTCGGGATCGCCGCCGCGACCCAGACGCCGGGCCAGGCTGCGCCGACCATCCCGGCCGCCCCGCAGATTCGCAACCCGCGGCTCGATCCCGGCACGCCGCTCAATTCCGTCGCGCCCGCCTTCACGCTGACCGACCAGTTCGGAAGGAAAGTCTCGCTCAGCGCGTTCCGCGGCAAGGTCGTCGTGATCAGCTTCAACGACCCGCAGTGCACGACGATTTGTCCGCTGACGACGACCGCGATGCTCGAGGCGAAGAAGAAGCTCGGCCCTGCGGCGGCGGACGTCCAGCTCCTCGGGGTCGCCGCGAATCCCGTCGCGACGCAGGTCAAGTGGGTGCGGGCCTACTCGCAGGCGCACGGAATGCTGCACAAGTGGCTCTTCCTCACCGGCTCGCTGCCGAAGCTGAAGGGCGTCTGGAGTGCGTACGGGATCGGCGCCGCGGTCGTGCAGGGAGCGATCGACCACACGCCAGCGACGTTCGTCGTCGACCCGCAGGGACGCGAGACGCGGCTCTACATCGCCCAAATGTGGTACTCGAGCGTCCCGCAGCTCGCCGAGGTCATGGCGCGGGGCATCGCCGCCGACCTGCCCGGCCACCCGCGCGTGCGGAACACGACCTCGCTCGCGCCGATCCCGCTCCTCGGGCCGCGCAAGCACGTCACGCTGCCGCGGGCGCCCCGCGGTGGGACGGTGGAGCTCGGCCCGGGACACGGCCCGCGGCTGCTCCTCTTCTTCGACACGTGGGAGAACGAGGTATCGAATCTCTCGTCCGACCTCGCCGGGCTCAATGGCTACGCAACGCTCGACTCCGCGATCGCACCGCTCGTCGCGATCGACGAAGCGAACGTCGAGCCGTCGGCGCACGCCCTTCCGGACTTCCTACGCAGGATTCCGGTGCTGTCCTATCCGATTGCGATCGACCGGGATGGCCGGGTCGCCGACGGCTACGGCGTGCAGGACTCGCCGTGGCTGACGCTCGTCTCCGGCTCGGGTCGCATCCTCTGGCGGTACGACGTCGCGGTGAACGGCTGGCCGACCACACGCGTGCTCGTCAAGAACGTGCGCGCCGCGCTGGCGCACGCGCGGGGGTGACCGCGTCGCGCCCGACGCGCCACGTGAGCGCGAGGGCGACGCTGCCGATCGAGACGAGGTAGAGGAAGCGCAGCCAGCCTGCCGTCGCGTCGGTGCCGGCC